>Ga0209510_1002047_pt1 | contig 21423 bp, 20 predicted proteins | sample BiotimSIPDNA_FD_185749 | JGI IMG/M metagenome (GOLD analysis project Ga0209510, IMG submission 185749) | Anaerobic biogas reactor microbial communites from Washington, USA - Biogas_R1 time_0 SIP DNA (SPAdes) (version 2) | ecosystem: Engineered > Bioreactor > Anaerobic > Unclassified | place...
TTTGCAGGACACACATAGTGGTAGATTAAGACGCTGATATTGTGGCTCTTTCTCCATGTCTCACTCATCTTTCTATCTTATACCTTTTCGCAGCAAGCTGCGGGGAAATGCCCTCATTTGATTATACAAAGATTTTACAAATCATCAGTGTCATTCGCAAATCTCCTGAATTGTCTGCACCAAGACAGAAGAAACTGTTCTGGCTTCACAATCCTATCATGAATAGAGGATTAATAGCATATAATCGGCATATCATACATCAAAGAGGTCACATAATGAGCAACGTTGAAAACGCGATTAAGTATTTCCATGAAAACCAAATGACAATGACGGAAACTTTTTTCGATCTGGTCGCGATTCCCTCAATCTCCACTTCTCCAGAGCATAACAGCGATATGGTCCGGTCTTCTGAATTCCTGGCTGATTACTTCAGGAAACTGGATTTTGATCATATTGAAGTTTTCGAAACAGATAAACATCCGATCGTGTTCGCTGAGAAGAGAACCACCCGACCTGGAGCAAAAACGCTCCTGGTATACGGTCATTACGACGTTCAGCCTGTCGACCCGCTGGATGAGTGGCAAAGCGATCCTTTCAAGCCGGAATTTCGGGGCGATTACGTCTATGCCCGGGGAGCATCAGACATGAAAGGTCAGGTAATGGCGAGCATCCTGGCTTTAGAGAGCGCCCTGAGGGTCGGAGAGCTGCCGCTGAACGTGAAATTTTTGCTGGAAGGCGAAGAGGAAATTGGCTCGCCTTCCCTTGAAGGCTTTATCAAGTCACACAAAGATTTGCTGAGTTGTGACATGATCCTTAATCCCGATGCTGGCATGGTCGGCAAAGACCAACCTACGCTTGTCTATGGTTTACGTGGGATGACCTATTTTGAGGTACGCGTGGATGGACCGAAAGCAGACCTCCATTCCGGTCTCTGGGGCGGCAACGTGGCAAATCCTGCCAACGTACTGGCACAGATCATCGCGAAACTGCATAATCCGGATGGATCAGTTGCCATCCCAGGTTTCTATGACAAAATCCCCCCACTTTCCGCGGAAGATAAGCAAAAAATTGCCGGCAACAAATTAACAGAAGAAAGCATTTTAGAAATCACCGGTTCTCCGGCAGTGTCTGGTGAAGCTGGATATAGCCCGGTTGAGAGGCAGGGCGCCCGCCCAACGCTGGATGTGAATGGTCTCTATTCAGGCTTCGTCGGCGAAGGCGCTAAAACTATTATTCCAGCTTACGCGAAGGCAAAGATTTCTTGCCGGCTGGTTCCCAACCAAGATCCGATGGAAATCTACGACCTGGCAAAAGAATTCATCCACTCAATCGCTCCAGATACAGTCAAGACCCAAATATTCCTGCACAGTGCCGGTCCTGCTTACCTCGCAGATGACGCTCCCGGTGTAGAAAACCTGATACACGCCATGACAGCAGTCTGGAATGCCCCGGTCACCTACAAACGTGAAGGCGGCAGCATACCGGTTGCCACCGTCATGCAGCGCGAGCTTGGGGTTAAATCGATGTTGACCGGTTTCGGTTTGCCAGACGATGCGATCCATTCTCCGAACGAACGTCAGCATTTTCCTACCTGGTTAAAGGGTGTGGAAACTTTGATCCGCTTCTATCTGAGCTTTGAAGGGGAATAAGAATGCCTGGTGATAAGAATTTGCGGCTGCCTTCTTATGGCGGTCAAGCCGTGATGGAGGGCGTACTCATGCGCGGCAGGCGCAACGTTGCCATGGCGGTGCGTGCTCCAGACGGCGAAATTGTAACCTACGAAGAGGCTTTGCCCAATTTGTATCGTTCGAAATGGATGAAAATCCCATTGGTCCGCGGGATGATTAGTTTGTGGGATTCGCTAAGCCTCGGCACACGGCTGCTGACCAAATCTGCCAATATTGCCTCTGGTGAAGAGGAGCCCCTGGAAGGTCCGGCTTTGTTCGCGACAATGTTCGTGTCGCTGGCGCTCGGTGTGGGCATCTTTTTCCTCTTACCCGCTTTCCTGGCGGGTCTGATTGACCGAGCCCTGACACTTAATCCTTGGTGGAGCAACCTGCTGGAAGGTCTGCTAAGGCTGTTGATCCTGGTCACATACCTCTACCTGATGGGGCGTGTGCCCGACATCCAGCGCGTCTTCGCATATCACGGAGCGGAGCATAAGACCATCAACGCTTTTGAAGCTGGCAGTGAGATGACTCCTGAAGCAGTTAGCCGTCAGACGTTGGTACACCCGCGCTGCGGCACATCGTTCATGCTTACTTTAGTGTTCCTCTCGGTCCTGATCTTCACCTTGCTGGGACCGTTGCCCCTGCATATTCGCTTGATCTCAAGGATTTTGATGCTGCCGGTGGTATCGGCACTTGCCTACGAATACATCCGCTTCGCAGCAAACTGGATGGATCGTTCTGCGTTGGTCCGCTGGCTGATCAAACCGAACCTTTGGCTGCAGAAACTGACCACGCGTGAGCCTTCTGAAGATATGCTGGAGGTCTCAATAAAGGCATTTAATTTAATGCTTGAAGCCGAAAATCAGGTATCCGAAGCATGAAAAACTGGAAAACCTTTCTTGGCGGCATACTTGCTGGGCTCTTGCTAACCGGATTGTTTCGGTTTATGACTCTGCCGCGCAATCAACAAACCTTCAAACTTGCGACCGTAACAGCAGATTTGTCTCCAAAACCGGAAGCAACAACCAGTTTGGTCCACGTTCACGTTGCCGGAGCGGTCGTCAACCCCGGTGTATATGGCTTACCAGAGGGAGCATATCTCCAGCAAGCGATTGACGCCGCCAATGGAACACTTCCGGGTGCCCGTACCGACCTGCTCAACCTGGCAGCGCTTTTGATAGATGGTCAGCGTGTGTACGTACCTTCACAGGATGAGCAGACCGAACTGGAAAGCAACCAGCGAAGCATGGAGATTGAGGCTGGAGGAACGATCAATATCAACACTGCCAGCCTTGAAGAGCTCGTAAGTCTGCCAGGTATCGGCGAGGTCAGAGCAAAAGCAATCATCGCCTACCGCACCGAAAACGGTTACTTTATGACCATTGAGGATCTCCTAAAGGTCAATGGCATTGGTTCTGTGACCTTCGAAGAGATTAGAGAATACATCACCGTAAGCCCTTAAAATAAACTATTTCTGAACAGGTATAATGGACTAATGGATTTTCGTAAAAAACTACAAGACGATCTCTTTAAGGCGATGAAATCCGGCGACAACACTCACAAGTGGGTGGTCAGGATGTTGAAATCCGCTATACAGCTTGCAGAAGTCAGCAAGGGACAGCCGTTGACTGAAGAGGAATTTCTCGGTGTTGTGCAAAAAGAGATAAAAACTCGAAATGAAGCCCTTGCTGATGCTGAGAAAGCCGATCGTCAGGATCTTATCGATGCTGCCAAGGCGGAAATCGAGCTTTTGAAGCGGTATTTGCCGGCGCAGCTTAACGAGGAGGAGCTCACCGAGATCGTCAGACAAACAATTACAGAAGTCAGCGCGACCTCTGTGAAAGATATGGGCAGGGTCATGAAAGCACTCCTGCCTAAACTGCAGGGACGCGCAACCAACTCAGCCGCCAGCCAAATCGTAAAATCGGAGCTCGACAAAGAGTAAAAGCATGGCAACCAACCAGAACCCGCCAGCCAAACGGTTTTCGACCAAGGGAATCACGCAGATCGTTACCCTTTTAGTGACCTGTATGCTTGCCTTTGGCGCCCTGGTTCTGCCCGATCTGCTCAACAAACAACCGCAAACTGTTCAGGTTGGCGAAGTTTCATCCCAGGAGATTTTAGCTCCTTATTCGATTACCTTCGAATCCCGCGTATTGAGTGATGCTGCCCGTGAAAATGCAGCAGCCGCGGTGCAGTCGATATACCTGCCTCCTGACCCTGATATTGCCCGCGCACAACTGGAAAAACTTAATAACGCAATCGACTTTGTAAGCACCGTGAGGGGTGATAGCTACGCGACTCCTGTCCAAAAAATCCAGGACCTCAAGTCACTTCAGGATCTGAATTTGTCCGAAGTGGAGTACATCGACATCCTCGATTTGACAGACCAGGAGTGGCAGGCAATTAACGCTGAGAGTTCTCGTGTGCTCGAATTCGTTTTGAGGGAGAGCATTCGCAACAACCAACTTGGAACGGTGAAAAGCAACCTGCCTGCTACGATCGATTTTTCATTTCGCAGTGAACACACAAAATTAATCGTTTCGATAGTTTCACCCTTTATCGTCCCAACCAGTCTGTTTAGCGAAGAGCAAACCCAGGAAGCGCGAGACCAGGCACGTGCTGCGATTGCACCGATTACCCGCCAGATCATGGCAGGCGAGGTGTTGGTAAGGCGCGGCGAGATTGTTTCGCCCGCAGATCTGGAAACGTTAACTGCTTTCGGAATTGGCGAGCCAACCGACCGCGCTTCGCTTCTTCTCAGCAGCGGTTCGTTGGTGGTCGCCATTGCTCTATTGATGCTTCTTTATTACCGAAGAAACAAAAAAGAGGCTATTAACCAGATCAGCTCCGCGTTACTGGTCGCATTCTTCTTCCTGCTCTTTCTTACCCTGGCAAAATTCCTGGTGATGGACCGCACCATCCTGCCCTATTTATACCCAATCGCGGCGTTTGGCTTAACCATCGGTCTGGTCTTTAATCTTGAATTCGGTATTTTTTCAACCCTCCTGTTAGTGGTGCTGACAGTTTTTGGACAAACGCGCAGCACTGAACTGACTCTTTATTACATGCTTCCTACCATCGCTGGCATGATCGCGCTAGGCAAAGGCAGGCGGGTCAGCTCGTTCCTGGTTACCAGCCTGGTTGTGAGTCTCTTTTCCACATTGGTTATTCTCGCCTTCCGGCTCGGCGATAGCACTGACTGGGTCGGCATTGCCACACTGGTAGGTGCGGCGTTGTTCAATGGGATTGCCTCAGGCACGTTTGCTTTACTGCTGCAGAATGTTTTTTCGTACGTGTTGGATGTGCCTACCGCTTTGCAGCTTATGGATATCTCTCGTCCCGACCATCCCCTGTTGCAGCATATACTGACCAACGCTCCGGGCACATACCAGCACTCTCTCCAGGTCTCAAACCTGGCTGAGCAGGCAGCTGATGCCATAGGCGCTGACCGGCTGCTTGTTCGAGTGGGAGCGCTGTATCACGATGCCGGCAAAGCCGAAAATCCAACCTATTTTATTGAGAACCAGGTCAGAGATAACATCGATTCGCATGATCATGTTGACCCGACTTCTGCAGCCGAGACCATTATCCGTCACGTCAGTGATGGTGTCGCCCTGGCGAAGAAGTATCGCCTGCCTTCCAGAGTGATCGACTTCATGCGTGAACACCATGGTTCAAATGTTACCCGCTATCAGTACAACCTGGCACTGAACATGGCTGAAGATCCGGAAAGTGTCAATGTTGCCAACTTCACCTACCCTGGGCCTGCCCCGCGCTCCAAGGAAACCGCACTGCTGATGCTGGCGGATGGTACCGAAGCGCGAGCCCGTGCCAACACTCCGCGCAGTGACGAAGAGATTATCGATGTGATCGACAATGTCTTCGACACGGTCCAGGACGGTGGGCAGCTTGATGACACCGATCTGACGTTGAAGGATTTGCAGACAATCAAGCAGTCGTTCTTCAATACGCTTAAGCAATCCTATCATCCCCGCATCAAATACCCTGAGCAACGAAAAAAACCTGCTCAGGCTTCCACCAGCGAAGCGAACCAACCCACTTAGATATTAAGCATCGAGATTTTATGCTCAACTTGATCTTGCCTAACTCCTACGCTAAAGAGATTAATGAAGCCCGTCTTTGGAAGGTCTTCCAGGAAGCAGTCAGCGTGCTGAAATTAGGGGATAGCGCATCGGTCACCCTGAGAGTGACCAACAACCGGGTAATCCGGCAATTTAACCGTGCCTGGCGTGGTGAAAACACTGCCACGGATGTGTTGTCTTTCGAGAACGCTTTTGAAGATCCGGAAACTGGTGAGCATTATCTGGGCGATATCATGATCTCCTACGAGACCGCCCGCAAGCAAGCGAGAGCCGGTGACCATTCAATTCAAGCTGAGATTGAAATGCTTTTTGTGCATGGCATGTTGCACCTGGCGGGGTTCGACCATGCCGATAAGGAGCAATGGTCGCAGATGACCACCCTCCAGGACAAGATTTTGGAGAATCTCGGCAACCCATTGTTGGGTGGAATTCAATATAGCGAATAAAAGGCGAAACGTCGTTCGTGAACAATGATTTCTTAATAGTTTGTTGAGTCCCGCCTCAACCGCATTGTTGTTGCGATGAGAACAGAATTGGTGCTTCCCGGACCCCTCTGCCTTACTAAACCTTTTCACCTCCACAACCTACCCTTGCAATTTCCCAAATCAACCTGACTCTCTGGTACAATCGCATGAGCAGTACATGGCTCAGAACTTCCAGATTTGAGCTGTAATTTTATGCCACAAGCAAACCAACAAAAGGAGTGAATACTAATATGCACAAAGATTTTCTGGACATCATCGACTACACCCCCGAAGAACTGCAGGAACTGATTGACCTAGCCGTGGAGCTTAAAAAAGAGTACCAGCAAGGCGGCAACCAACCAGTACTCAAGGGCAAAGTCCTCGCCATGATCTTCCAAAAGCCCTCGCTGCGCACCCGCGTCAGCTTCGAAGTGGGCATGTACCACCTTGGTGGCAACGCGCTTTACCTTTCCCCCAATGAAATCGGGCTTGGTCAGCGTGAAGCCATTGCCGATGTCGCCCGTGTGTTGGACGGCATGGTCCATGGAATTATGGCGCGCGTTTTCGACCATGAGCATCTTCTGGAGTTAGCTCATTGGACAACAATACCGGTCATCAACGGACTCAGCGATTACAGCCACCCCTGCCAGGCGCTTGCTGACATATTGACCATTTACGAGGAGTTCGGTCAGATCAAAGACATCAATATCACTTACGTTGGTGATGGCAATAATGTCGCGGTCTCTCTGATGCAGATCGCCGCAAAACTTGGTGCCAACTTCACTATTGCCAACCCGGTTGACTATGATATGCCTGCCGAATCGATCGAAACAATCAGACCATACGCTGAAGCCAGCGGCAGTAAACTGACTTTCCTGCGCGACCCTCATGAAGCCGTCAGGCACGCAAAAGTTATCTACACTGATACCTGGACCAGCATGGGGCAGGAAGAAGAATCCGCCAAGCGCGAAGCTGTCTTCCCTCCTTACCAAATTAATGCCCAGTTAGTATCCGAAGCTGACCCCGACGCAATCGTTTTGCACTGCTTGCCCGCTCATCGGGGACAGGAAATAACCGATGAGGTCGCCGACGGACCTCACAGCCGGTTGTTCCCGGAAGCTCATAATCGTTTGCACGCGCAAAAGGCTGTTTTATACAATTTGCTTGGAAACAAATAATCCAAGGAAGGAATTGATTCATGAACACACAAGATTACATCAATTTAGAGGCTGAATACGGCGCAAACAACTACAAACCCCTCGATGTTGTTCTCAACGGAGGGAAAGGTGCCTGGGTGACCGATGTTGAAGGCAAACGGTACCTCGACTGCCTCAGCGGATACTCTGCTGTCAACCAGGGTCACTGTCACCCAAAAATCGTCCAGGCGAGTATCGATCAGGCTCAGAAAATCGGTCTGACCTCACGGGCTTTCCGCAACGATAAAATGGGTCTGTTTTTCAAGAAACTGGTCGAGCTGACTGGTTACGAGATGGTCTTGCCCATGAATACTGGTGCTGAAGCTGTCGAAACCGCCATAAAAGTCGCCCGCAAATGGGCGTATGTCAGTAAGGGCGTTCCCAAATATGAAGCTGAAATCATTGTCGCCGAAGGCAACTTCCACGGTCGCACAACCACGATTGTCTCTTTCTCGACAGAAGAGTTTTATAAGGAAATGTTTGGTCCCTTCACTCCAGGTTTTGTGATCGTACCCTATGGCGACATCGAGGCGATCAAAGCTGCCATAACCCCGAATACTGCAGCAATCATGATTGAACCGATCCAGGGTGAAAATGGCGTTGTGGTGCCCCCAGATGGTTACCTGAAGCAAATTGCCGAAACTTGCCATGAAAACAACGTTCTGTTCATCGCTGACGAGATTCAAACCGGTCTGTGCCGAACAGGCAAATGGTTTGCCTGCCAGCATGAAGATGTTCATCCGGATATAACCGTGATTGGCAAAGCGCTCTCCGGCGGGATGTACCCCATCTCGGCAGTGCTTTCCTCCAAAGAGGTGCTCGGCTTATTTAAACCGGGAGAGCATGGCTCAACCTTCGGAGGCAGCCCTATGGCAGCAGCAATCGGCATCGCCGCCCTGGAAGTTTTGGATGAAGAAAACCTGGCAGAGCGTGCGACTGAATTAGGCAAATATTTCATGTCTGAACTGCGTAAGATTGACACCCCAGCGGTAAAAGAAATACGCGGACGAGGCATGCTCATCGGTGTTGAGCTGTTCCCTGAAGCTGGTGGTGCCCGCCGATATTGCGAAATGCTGCAAGACGAAGGCATTTTAGCCAAAGAAACCCATGACCATGTCATTCGCTTTGCTCCAGCGCTGGTTGTTGAGAAAAACGATCTCGATTGGGCGCTGGCGATCATTGCCGATGTGTTAAAAAGATAAGAGGTATTCATGACAAGGTTTGCCAAAATTGTTGCCACACTCGGTCCAGCCAGTTCAGACGAAAAAACGCTTACTGAAATGGTGCAAGCCGGTCTGGATGTTGCTCGTCTTAATTTCTCACATGGAGAACAGCAAAGTCATGGGGAGTTGATTGAGTTAATCCGCCAGATTTCGAACAAACTTGGCAAACCTGTCACGATTTTGATGGACCTGCAGGGTCCAAAATTACGGGTCGGGAATCTTGGTGAAGCGGGTCTTCAGCTTGAATCCGGGCAGGAAATTGCTCTTAGTTCTTTTGATAATCCGGAAGATCTGCCCGATGGCATCACTTTCATCCCCTTCGATGTACCCCGGCTCCACGAAGCACTTAAACCCGGCAACCACATATTGCTGGATGACGGGCAGCTGGAATTCGAAGTCACCCGCATGGATGGCAGCAATATTTTTGCCAGGGTGTTGCTCGGTGGTCATTTAAAATCGCAGAAGGGCGTCAATCTGCCCGGTTCAAACCTGGATATTCCGATTTTGACTCCAAAGGACCTTTCCGACCTACAATTTGGTCTTAACTGTGGGGTCGATTTAGTAGCGGTTTCATTCGTGAAAACTGCCGATGACATCCTTATGGTGCGTGAGACAATGCGATCGATGACCGACAGCCAGTGGCTGCCGCCGATTGTTGCCAAGCTGGAGCGACCTGAAGCCGTGGAAAACCTGGAATCGATCATTAAAGTCACTGATGGTGTCATGGTTGCGCGCGGTGACCTCGGCGTTGAAATGTCACCTGCAATTGTCCCCTCGGTGCAAAAATCGATCATCAAAACCGCCAACTTAAATGGTAAATTCGTGATTACCGCCACACAAATGCTGGAATCGATGATCAATAACCCCCGTCCCACCCGTGCTGAAGCCGCCGATGTCGCCAATGCAATTTTTGACGGAAGCGATGCGGTGATGCTCTCGGCAGAGTCTGCTGTTGGGAAATTCCCGGTTCACGCCATCAGAATGATGGACACGATCATTCTTCAATCCGAATTACACTTGAATGAATGGGGACATATCGATTCTTTGGATCACAGAACATACCAAGACGACGTCGTCACCATTACCAGGGCAGCGAAAGTGATTGTGTCAGACCAGGATGTCAAGGCGATCGTGGTTTTCACCATGTCTGGCATGTCAGCGCTTTGGATGAGCAAGGCGAAACCAGCTGTGCCGATTTATGCCTTCACGCCAGAACTGACCAGTTACCGTTGGTTGGGCATCTGCCGTGGCGTGACACCGCTGCGTGTGCCGCATGCCGATACGCTTGAGACGATGATAACGCACGTTGAAACCGCCATCGCTGCGGCAACAGACCTGTGTAAAGGTGACCAGGTTGTCGTCATCAGCGGATTCCCGGTTGGCGCTTTCTCCGCGCCAAATTTGGCGTTGTTATATACGATTCAAGGATAGTCGCTGCAAAAATAGCTGACAGCACCTGGCAATCGAGGCTGCCAACCTTTCGCGCAAACAAAAAGGGCGGGGGTTTGAGCCCGCCCATGCACAACAATCTCATGCATTTTTTTAATCAATATAGCGATCGGTTGATTTCGGCAAGCATCGGCTTGGTTGGTCTCAGGCGCTCGGTACCGATGCGGTTCAGCGGTTCGTCGGGCAGATCATAGAGCTCGTGAATTGTGGCAGTTGCCTCTGAGAAATAGATCAAGCCAGTAGCAAAATACTTATTTTTGTAAGACTCAGTCAGCAAGTCCAGCGCGGCACTGCGATCGGTCGGGTCATAATCCTTGTCGATCTTGCGCAAGACCATGTAGGTACCATCTTGCATTTTTATCTCACGATACGTACCGGGGTCAAAGTCTGCCAGGTCAAGATCTTCCTTGCTGCCGAAGTGCTTGATATCGTGCAAGGGAGCTTCGTTCTCACGACCCCAGGTATACGATTGCAGCGCGTCATCCTTGTTGTTAAAAGTCACACAAGGGCTGATCACGTCGATAATCGCGGTACCATGCTGTGAAATTGCCGCTTTGATCAGCTCTTTCAGCTGCTTGGCATCTCCTGAATACGCACGGGCAACAAAGGTGGCTCCACTGATCAAGGCTTCCATACACATATCCAACGGAGGGAGCATGTTGACACCCTGGTGTTTCAGAATGAGACCCTGGTCAGAGGTGGCAGAGAACTGACCCTTGGTGAGACCGTAGCAGCCGTTGTTTTCGATGATGTAAGTCATTGGCACATTACGGCGAATGACATGCTTGAAATGACCCATACCGATACTGGCAGTGTCACCATCACCCGAAAAACCGAGGATATGAATCGAGGTATCAGCAAAAGAAGCACCGGTCGCCAGAGTAGGCATGCGACCATGCAGTCCGTTGAAGCCAAACGATCGGTTCAGGAAATAGTTAGGGCTCTTGCTTGAACAGCCAATACCACTGATTTTGACATATCGCTCCGGCGGGAGACCGAGCTCCCAGACCGCGTTTTGCACCTGGGCAGAAACTGCGTTATGACCACAGCCCGGGCATAACGTTGAGGGTGCACCCCGGTAATCGCCGAGGGCTAGCCCACACGGATTGAGTTCAACTGTTTTAGTTTCAGTTTCCACGTTTGCCTTCCTTACGTTCTTTGTTAATGATACTTTCTATAGCCCATGATGCGGTCATTGGCATGCCCCCAATTTCAGAAAGGGAGATCAGTTTCTGTGAGTATTCCGAAATCTCCAATGACAGAATCTCGTGAAGCTGACCATCCCGGTTCAGTTCCAGCACATAGTTGCGGGTATGACTGGCGATAAACTCGCGTACTGCTGGGTTGGTCGGGAGAGAACGTACGCGCATATAATCGGCGTGAATTCCCATCTCAACCAGCTTGTCCTGTGCTTCCCTGAGAGCATCGTCAGTTGAGCCCATCCCGATGATTCCAATTTCAACATCGTCTTCCTGTGATCGTCTGAAAACCGGACCAGGTAGATGTCGAATCGCGCCTTCCAGTTTCTTCTCAATACGCAGGAGCATCCTCGACCAGTTGTCTGGGTCCTCGCTGTAACCTCCGTATTCATTATGACCGGTACCGCGAGTGAAGTATGCTGCTTTAGGGCTCTGGTTGCCCATGACTGTGCGATACGGAATTCCGTCGCCTTTCATATCTTTGAAGCGCCCCCAGCCTTCAAGTTCTTCAAGCTCATCTTCCCAAATAATGCGACCGCGGTCAATTGGTCGGTCAGGATATTCAAACTTCCTGGTAACCCATTGGTTCATGCCCAGGTCGAGATCGCTAAGTACGAAGATAGGCGTTTGGAATCGTTCTGCTAAATCGAGCGACCGCCAGCCAAATTCAAAACACTCGTTAACCGTGCCCGGAATCAGGATAATGTGGCTGGTATCACCGTGCCCAAGATAGTAGTGCATGGAAAGGTCGCCCTGCTCTGTACGGGTGGGCAGCCCGGTACTTGGACCAACCCGCTGGACGTTCCAAACGACCAGGGGGGATTCGGTGAAGTATGCCAGCCCAATATTCTCGGTCATCAGGCTGATGCCCGGTCCTGAAGTGGCGGTCATTGACCGTAACCCGCCCCATCCAGCTCCAACTGCCGCACCGATGGCAGCCAATTCGTCTTCAACCTGCAGAATTACGCAGGTTTTCTTTCCGGTGACAGGATCGATGCGCAAGACATCGACCTGGTCGATCATCGCCTCCACCATGCTGGTGGCAGGAGTGATCGGGTACCAGGAGCAAAACTGCACCCCGCCAAACAAAGAGCCTAAACCACCGGCGTTATTGCCATCAGTTAAGATATAGTCACTCAATGGAGGAAGCTGCTTGACCTTGAAACGATCTTTCTTCTCAATGTTTTCGGCAGCATAGTCATAACCAACTTTAACAATAGCGAAATTCGATTCCGCTATGGCGGGTCTTGAAGAAAAATGGCTATGTATGGTTGAATGCAAAGCTTCGATCGGAATTCTCAGCAATTGACCGACAATACCGACATACACCATGTTTTCCATAAATGCCTGAAGCTTGCGGGGAACATCAGCATTTTTCACTAACAGCTTGATCGGCATAGGGTAATAAATGATGTCATCTCGAGGTTCTTCAGGAAGCTTCAGGTGATCCGCATAGAAAACGACTCCACCGCTGGGCAGGTATTGCATGTCCTTTTCAAAGGTCACCTGGTTCATTGCCACAACAATTTCATCGTGCAGCTGGCGCCCGGTGTGCCCTTTTTCCGATGCTCTGACCACAAACCAGGTTGGCAGTCCTTTGATGTTGGAGGGGAAGATATTTTTCCCCGAAACCGGGATTCCCAAATGGAATAAGGTCCGGTAAAGGATATGGTTGGCAGTCGCGCTGCCCGAGCCGTTGACCGTACAAACCGCAATGCAAAACTCATTGACAATCGGTCCGTCACCTTCATAAACGATCTTACTTACATCCAGCATTAAAAAGATTCTCCTTTACTCAAATCTTTGCTTTAATTCAGGCTTGCTCTTGGTTCTGACAATTTCAAAATGTGTTTTCAACGCTTGGTAACCCAAATGGTAATCCCGGGTTGCGATCGCTTGATAAATCTTCTTGTGATAGGTCCAGACGTTTTCAAGCGACGCCTTGTCGGTATAAAGACTATATTCAAAGCTTTGGTTAACCTCCCAATAGGTTTCCAAAACGCTGTTTAGAAAAAAGTTGTTTAATGGACGGTAAATGGCAAGATGGAATTCTTTGTGCTCATCCATTGGGATTACAGAAGGGTTGCTGTTGATTTTTTTTAGTGCGCTTTCGATGGTATTTGCTAGATGGTCGGCATCTTTCCTGGTAAGATGAACTACAGCTTCCTGCCAATAGGCGAGCTCAAGATGCTGACGCACAGACAATATCTCCCAGATCATGTCAGGGTCCAGGTCGAGCCCGTAGCGCGTTGCCAGGCAAATTGCTGGCGTAACAGAGAATGATGAAGTTTGTATGCCAGTCTTGGTTTTAACCTCGACAACTTCAAGCTGACGGGCAACCTCAAGCTGCTCACGAACAGCAGAGGTGCTGAGACCGAGTTCATCGCTTAATTGTGAAATACTGGGGATGCTTTTACCCTCTTTGGCACAGGTTGCCAGGTAAGAAAGAAGCGCAAGATTAGAGTGTTTCATCTTATTAATCTGATTAATATTATTAATCAGGCAAACATGATTATAAGCCTGCAGTCAGGAAGCGTCAAGGTAGCATCGAATTTATCAGCAATGCTCAACATGAAAGTAAACGATGGCTTTTTGCCTTAATAAAGCGCAAATTCATCTATACACACAAACGTAGGGGGAGGTCCCAATCGAGAGCACGCTTACCCGTGCATTCTGCTTTTTTGATCTGTAAATTTCCATATTTAGAAGCGTTCCGAATTTGTTGTTTTGCTTGACAGAAAACAAACAAAGCATATAATAGAGATGTCTATACAACCCAGCCAATCCAACCAATGTTCAAGGAAGGATTTATTGGAAGATCTTAACAGTCTTGCTTCAGTGCCACAATACATCCGCATCCGCGATGACCTTCGCAGGCGCATACTTTCGGGTGAATTGAGCCGGGGCGAGAAACTCCCTTCCGAAGAAGACCTCTCAGCATCTTATGGCGTCAGCCGCATGACTTTGCGTCAAAGCATGACCGACCTGATTGACGAAGGTTTGCTCTATCGCAAACACGGTGTCGGCACATTTGTCGCCTTACAACATTTCGCCCGCGATCACAGCAATTTGCAGAATTTCTTTGAGAATTCCCGCCAGAATGGACTGGTGGTTGATGAACAGGTTTTGGAAATGAGCGTTATCCCTGCCCGCTTGCAAGTCGCCAAAGCACTCGACCTGGCTGAGGGTGACCAAGTCGTCCGCATGAAAACCTTACGAATTGTTGAAGGAAATCCGATTACCATTCATGAAGCCTATGTTTCACAAGAAAAATTTTCAGATCTTGCCGAAAGCGACTTCACCAGTATTTCCAAAGACCTGCTGGCTTACTATGAATCCTGCGGATACAAAGTCAGGCGCGGTGTCCAACGACTGGATGCACGCTCGGCTGAACCTGATGTTGCCAGACTTTTAGATATTGAAGAAGACGCTCCTGTGCTCTACAAGGAACGCACATTGTATACCGAAGAAGGCATCCCGGTCGAATTTCTCTATTGTCACAACCGGGGTGATTTGTATTCTGTCACCTTTATTCTCTCTGCCAAATAAGGAGGTCACCAAAAAGAATTGAGCCCAACATTCTGTCAAGAAAGGAGAATCTAAAGTAAATGTCAATTGTCAATGCTCTTGAAATCACACGTGAAGCTGCCAAAGGCGGTTATGCTATAGGCGCTTTCAATATCACAAGTATCAACCAGATGATTGGTGTCGTTGAAGCCGCGATCGATAAGAACACCCCTGTGATTATCCAGGCTTCTGTCACCCCATCCAAATTTCTCAAACCGGAAGTAATCGTAGCGGTCTACCGCACGCTTGCCAGCCAGGCATCTGTTCCAATCTGTTTGCATTTAGATCACTGCACCGAGGTCGAGTATTGTAAGCACCTTGCTGATGTCGGTTACACAAATATCATGATCGATGCTTCCAAGCAGGCTTTTGAAGAAAACATCCGTCAAACCAAAGAGGTGGTCGACTATTGCCATGCACACAGTGACGCATCGGTTGAAGGAGAACTTGGCACCGTCAGCGGCGTGGAAGATCAAATTGTTGTCGCAGAAGATGAAGCCGCACTTTGCAACCCAGAGCAGGCGGTCATGTTCGTCGAACAAACCGGCGTGGACATCTTCGCGCCAGGGATCGGTACCGCCCATGGTGTCTATAAGACCAAAAACCCCAAAGTCGACTTCGAGCGGATGGCAAGGATCAACCAGATGTTAAACGCCGACCGCGTTAAAACGCCCCTGGTCGTTCATGGTGGCACAGGGTTGTCAGATGAATACGTCAAACGATTGTTAGAGTCTGGTGGAGCAAAATTCAACGTGTCAACCGAGCTTAAGCACACACTCATCGATTCAACCTACGAGTACATCTCAGGAAAACGAGATGAATACAACCCGGGGAAAATCGATGTCGCTGTTCGTGATGCCATTCGCACCGTTGTCGCTCGTTGGATCGATGTTCTCGGCAGTGCCGGGAAAGCTTAGGAGGTGAACATGGCTATCAAAGCAATATTTTTTGATCAGGACGGCGTGATTATCGACACCGAACGTGATGGTCACCGTGTTGCTTTCAATGACACCTTCAAACATATGGGGTTCGATACCGAGTGGGATGTTGAGTATTACCACGAATTGCTCCAGGTTGGCGGCGGAAAAGAGCGCATGAAGCACCACCTCAAGACGCAGGGCTTCGGCGTTGAAGTGCCCGAGGAGGAGGTCGATGATCTGATCAAAAAGATGCATCTTTATAAAACCGACCGTTTTATCGAACTGATCGAATCTGGCGCCTTACCGCTCAGACCAGGTATCCACCGCTTCATGAAGGAAGGAGAGGCTGCCGGACTAACCCTGGCGGTCACCACCACTTCAAACGAGCGAGCTGCCCATGCCATCGCCTACAAGGTGCTTGAGGATGTTCCCTTCAAGTTTGTACTTGCCGGTGATATTGTTCACAAAAAGAAACCTGACCCTGCCATCTACCTGCTTGCCCTCGAAAAGACGGGTTTGCAGCCGGAGGAATGCCTGGTAGTTGAAGACTCACGTAACGGTATCCTTGCCGCAAAGGCAGCTGGTATGCACGTGGTTGCCACCAGCAATTTCTACACTGAGCGCGAAGATCTCAGCGATGCCGATGTGATCGTCACCACACTGGGAGACCCAGACGGAGAAAAAGGAATGCTGATAAAGGGAGATATTCCCGATTACGACGGCGTTTTACACGTCCACCAACTTACACGCCTTTTCGAATAAGCAATGAAAGATAAAGAGGTGCCAAAACGAAGAAACATAAACTCTATAACGTCAAACTGAACCGAGGAAATTAACATATGACCAAAGATATTGAATTTGTTGTCAAGTCCATGGCGGACACCGTCCTCAAAAATGAGCAGTTTTTTACTGAACTCGATGCGGTTGTTGGAGACGGAGATTTCGGCTATTCACTCGCCCGCGGCTTTGAGAAAGTATTGGAAAATTGGGACGATATTGACCGCACCAATCCTGGCAATTTCCTTAAAGAAAACGCCAAGATTATCATGAGCTCCGTTGGCGGGGTCTCTGGAACGATCTGGGGAACCGCCTTTCTTCGCGCTGGAATGTCGCTTGGAACCAATGAAACCACAACCAAAGAAGACGTAGTCCCGATGTTGCGTGCGGTCATTGAAGGCATCAAGAAGCGCGGGAATTGCGATTTGGGTGACAAAACTTACCTTGACACCCTGATTCCCACCACTGATGCGATTGAAGCCGCTATCAACGAGGGGAAAGACGACCTCGAAATTCTCGATATCGCCGCACAGGTTTCTGCTGACGCTGCTGAAGCCACGCGCCCCATGATCGCCAAGCGTGGTCGCGCAGCTTACACAGGTGAGCGCAGCATAGGCACCCTGGATGCTGGCTCGGTTTGCCTGGCAACCTTAATAAAAGCTCTCAGTGAGGACTGGAGAGCATAAATTTTCAATAAAAAAGGAGAAAATAATGAAAAGATTTGTAAATGATCCAAAAGATTTTGTACCTGAGATGCTCAAAGGCATCGCCCTCGCCAACCTGGATACTCTGAAGTACATCCCGGAATACAACCTGATCATGCGCAAAGACATTCCGATGGACAACAAAGTCTCCATTATGCAGGGCTCTGGCTCAGGTCACGAACCTGCCCACGTGATGGCTGTTGGTAAAGGTATGCTCGATGCTGCCTGCCCCGGTAACGTGTTTGCGGCTCCTCCCGCTGATTTTGTTTACCAGACCACCAAGCTGGTTGCTGGTCCGATGGGTGTGCTACACCTGCTGAATAACTACACCGGTGATACCATGTCTTTCGATATGGGACAGGAACTGGCTGAGATGGACGGCATCGAAGTTGGCAGAGTGGTGATCAATGATGACGTTGCCGTGAAAGACAGCCTTTACACTGTTGGTCGACGTGGCGTTGCTGGCAACTTCTTCGTCATGAAAGCCTGCGGTGCCGCTTCGGAAGAAGGCAAAAACCTGCAAGAATTGGTCTCGATCGGTAACCAGGTAGTGGAAGTGACCCGCACCATGGGTATGGCTCTCACCGGCTGCACCCCACCTGCAAAAGGCTCACCGATCTTCGAACTGGCGGAAGATGAGATGGAAATCGGTATTGGCATCCACGGCGAACCCGGACGCAAACGTGTCCCGCTCCAACCCGCCAATAAGATTGTCGACGAATTATTTGAAGCTGTTGCCGATGACCTGCCTTACAAGGAAGGCGATGAAGTTGCCCTGATGATCAACGGCATGGGCGGCACGCCAATTTCCGAACTCTACCTGCTCTACGGTCATGCCCACGAACTCTGCGAAAAACGAGGGCTCAAGATTAAGCGAAACTATGTAGGCGATTACTGCACCTCGCTGGAGATGATGGGCTTTTCACTCACGCTTGTGAAACTCAACCCCGAACTGGAACACCTGCTCGCTGCTCCAGCTGAAATTGCCATTCGCGTCTTCTAAATATTGTAGTTTGAGTAAGAAAATAGCGGTCCCCCGGGTCGCTATTTTTTTATACTGAAACTTATTTACCAAGCAGTTATTGACGTGACACATTCACTGGTGAATTAGGGGGGTGACATTTTCGCTGACTAATAACACACGTAAAACTCGACCCTTGCTTTATTTTGCTATTATGGGTAAACTAAACAGGTTAATCAATATGAGTGCAAGTTAGGAGTGTAAGATGACACCTTTACCGAAGAGAAAAGTTAGCCCCGGACGCCGCGACCGCCGACGTGCGCATGACCACCTGAAGGTCAGTGCCAGCGTGACCTGCCCCAACTGTGGCGAACCCCGCCTGCCCCACCGTGTCTGCTCGAAATGCGGATACTACCAGGGTCGCGAGGTTATAACTGTCAGCAAAGAAGACTAATTTGTATTTTTTTACCTAAAAGATGAATCCGGGCAATCCCCGGATTTTTTTATTTAACTATCTGCCTCGGCACTTGTCATTCGGAGCAAAACGAAGAATTTGGTCTCATCGACCGCAATGATCCTTCACACAAAGACTGTGTACGGTCCACCCGTAAGGGAGCACGCGAAGAGGACTATTCCAAATAATCTTCAAAAAGCGAGAGCAACTGCACCGGCAAAGAACCGGTAATGCGCACGCCTGTTTCCTCATGGTCCAACTGATCGACATGCCCCTTTTCGTGGAACATCGAGACCAATCTGCCCTCATTGTATGGCAGCAATATCACCACATTCTGAAAGCCCTGAATGATCCCAGCCGAAATCGCTTCGGTCAGCAACTCAAAACCAGATTTTTCAAGCGCGCTGACAAACAGCGCCAGCGAATCTGTCGAACCCTTTAGCTCTTTCAAGCTTTCCTCGTCTAACAGATCGATCTTATTATAGACAGTCAGAATCGGGATTTCGCCAGCGCCAATTTCTTCCAGCGTCTCCAGAACAGTCAGTCTTTGTTCCTCGGCATTCTCATGCGAGCCATCAATCACGTGCAGCAGAAGATCAGCTTCAGCGATTTCTTCCAAGGTTGCTCTAAAAGCTGCCACCAGGTCAGTCGGTAATTTCTGAATAAACCCAACCGTATCAGTTAGCAATATGGTCTCACTGGTTGGAAGTTCCAGCTGCCGGGTTGTAGGGTCAAGCGTTGCAAACAACTTATCAGCCACAAAAATATCGGCGCCAGTAAGCGCATTCAGCAAGGTCGATTTTCCCGCATTGGTGTAACCAACCAACGCAACCACCGGGATACTGGTCTTGCGGCGCTGCTGACGGTGGCGATTGCGATGTTGACGCACTTTTTCGAGCTCGTCCTCCAGTTTGTCAATCTTCTTATTGATCTCGCGGCGGTCAACTTCGAGCTGCATTTCGCCGGGACCGCGCAAACCGACGCCGCCGACGCTGCCACTGCGTCCCGAAGCGCCGCCTGCCTGCCTGGCAAGGTGAGTCCATGCGCGCGTCAAACGAGGCAAGCGATACTTATATTGCGCGAGCTCCACCTGCAGCATGCCTTCACGCGTGTTAGCGTGTTGGGCAAAGATATCCAAAATCAGCGCGGTTCTGTCCAATATCTTAATATTACGATCGAATTCTTTTTCGAGTTCGCGTTGGTGCCTGGGCGAGAGTTCCTCATCAAACAAGACCATACCAGCGTCCAGTTCCTCGACAAGCAGCTTCAGTTCTTCGAGCTTACCTTTGCCGATAAAGGTGCGGCTATTTGGTGCGGATAAGTTTTGGGTGACCGAGCCTAAAACTTCAATATCAGCGGTCTCAGCAAGTAACTCAAGTTCCTGCAGGCTCTCGTCAAGGGTCAAGCCCTGGTGGGTCTCCGAACCGATCCGGACACCCACCATGATTGCTTTTTCTTTTTGTTCTTCAGTAGATTGTGTCAATTAAATGTAAGTTCCAGTGCTTACTGCGCGGCAATCCAGGCTTGCAATCTGCCTATCGCCTCTTCGATTCGGTCTGTCGGGATCACGATCGAGATGCGAATGTAGTCCTTGCCGCTGGGTCCATAGACCACACCAGGTGTCATACTCACTCCGGTATCATTGAGCAAGTCGGCGCAGAATTTTACCGGATCGCCAAATTTTGGCGGCAATTTTGCCCATAAGTATAGGGCGGCTTTTGGCAGGTCAACCTCAAAACCACAGTCTTTCAAGCCATTGTAGACCACGTCGCGGCGTTTTTCGTAGATTTTGTTGCGTTCCACAAGCCAGCTCTGATCGGCGGTCAGGGCTGCCTGCCCGGCGTCCAGAATCGGCATGAAGATCGAGGAGTCGATCTGGCTCTTGTAGTTTGCCAGTAAGCGGATGGCTTCTTTATTGCCAACAGCCATTCCAATACGCCAGCCAGCCATATTGTAGGTTTTGGAGAGCGAGTTAAACTCAACGGCAACGTCTTTCGCTCCTTCAACTTCCATAATACTCGGGGCTTCAAAGCCATCAAAGCTGAGGTCGCTGTAGGGGGCGTCGTGCGCGATCAGGATGTCAAATTTCCTGGCAAAGGCAACTGCCCGCTCGAAGAATGCCAGGTCAGCCACTGCTCCGGTCGGGTTGTTGGGATAATTGAGCCACATGAGCTTGGCTTTTGCGGCAATATCTTCAGGGATGGCGTCGAAATCAACCAGGAAGCCATTTTCTTTCACCAGAGGCATAAAATGATAGTTAGCGTCAGCCAGCTGGGCACCTGCCAGGTAAACCGGGTAGTATGGGTCTGGTAAGAGCACCCAATCGCCTGGGTCCAGGAAGGTATGGTTCAAGTTGAATAAACCTTCTTTCGAACCGATGAGCGCAAGGGCTTCTGTTTTCGGGTCGATGTCGACATCAAAACGGCGTTTATAGTATGTGCTGACTGCATTGAGGAAACCGGGCGAACCACCAGCAGGTGAATAGCCATGTTTCTTGGGGTTCTTTGCCGATTCGATCAGTTTATCAATGATAAAACTGGCAGGGGGAAGGTCTGGTGAACCCATGTCAAGGCGAATCACATCAACGCCTTTTTCCTGCAGATCAGAAATGACGGATTTTAAGCCGGCAAAGAAATAGGGTTTCAAATTAGCCACAGTTTTTGATGGTTGTTTCATAACTAGTAAGGTAAATTCTCCTTTTTCTTTGTATTATAAGCTATGGTTTGTTTTCCA
>Ga0209510_1002049_pt1 | contig 21419 bp, 16 predicted proteins | sample BiotimSIPDNA_FD_185749 | JGI IMG/M metagenome (GOLD analysis project Ga0209510, IMG submission 185749) | Anaerobic biogas reactor microbial communites from Washington, USA - Biogas_R1 time_0 SIP DNA (SPAdes) (version 2) | ecosystem: Engineered > Bioreactor > Anaerobic > Unclassified | place...
CCTGTATCTGGCGGTAGAAGGGCAGGTGATTCACGTACTTGTTTATCATCAGCTCCGCCAGAAGTGAGGCTCCGGCATAACTGCGTGCGATAGGCTGGTATCTAGTCGAAAGGGATAAGGAGTTCGAGAAGTTCGATCGGATTTTCCTTCTTGGAAAAGCGGCGTATTTATCGTTTTATTTCATGGAAAAGTGGATATATTTATTAACTTTGCATTAGAAAAATGGATGAAACAACGATTTTTATTTGATAAATAATGTGTTATGCTAGAAAGAAAGATTGATTCCTATATACGTAGTTATTACGAAACAAATCGTAATGCTCTCCTTATTACAGGTGCTCGACAGATTGGTAAGACTTATTCTATTCGCGAATTTGGCAAGACTTTTAAGAGCTTCGTTGAAATCAACTTTATTGAAAATCCAAATGCAGTATCTGTTTTCAAAGGAGCAAAGAGTAGCTCGGACATTCTACTTCGACTTTCTGCTATAACAACCAAACCGTTGATTAAAGGAGAAACATTAATCTTTTTTGATGAGGTTCAAGTGTATCCGGAAATTGTAACGGACATTAAATTCTTGGTAGATGAGGGTTCATATAGATACATCTTAAGTGGTTCATTGCTTGGCGTGGGACTTAAAGATCTTCGTTCAGAGCCTGTTGGTTATATGGGTGTAAAGGATATGTATCCTCTCGACTTTGAAGAATTTATATCTGGTGTAGGTATCAACAAACAAATTATTGAATCATTACGCCATTCATGGGAAAACAGGACTCCAGTAGATGATTTCATTCATTCGAAGATGATGGAACTCTTCCGTCTCTATTTAGTCGTGGGTGGTATGCCTGCAGCTGTAAGCAAATACATTGAGAGCAACAACCTGCAAGAGGTTATGGTCATACAACAAGATATCATTCGACTATACAAACGTGATATTGCACAGTACGATCCCAAGAATAAGTTGAACATTGAGGAGATCTTTAATCTTATCCCCTCTGAACTGAACGCCAAAAACAAACGATTTATTTTGAAACGCTTGAATGAGCATGCGAAATATGAACGCTATCAGAATAGTTTCTTGTGGCTAAAGAATGCAGGTGTTGCTTTGCCTATATATAATATTGAAGAACCAAAAGTTCCTTTGTTGCTTTCACACTCAAGGAGTCTGTTTAAGCTTTTTCAAAGTGATATTGGTTTGCTTGCGGCTCAATATTCCGAGGGAATACAATTACGTATTATCAAAGGAGATAAGGATATAAATTTTGGCTCCATATACGAAAACGCAGTAGCTCAAGAATTAGTCGCGCATGGAATAGAACCTTACTACTATAACAACAAGAAGCGTGGGGAACTTGACTTCGTTATTGAATTAGGAGGAAGAATTATCCCTATAGAGGTGAAATCAGGTAAAGATTATGATGTACATCGCGCCCTGTCAAACATTATGGACTGTGGTGAGTATATTCTTCCTGAAGCCATTGTATTCAATAACGACAATCTTAGTGTAGAAGGTAAATTTACTTACGCGCCAATCTATATGGCAATGTTCTTTGAAAAGAGCTATGCAGCACCTGAGTTTTATAAAGTAGATTTGAGTGGGTTGATGTAGATAGATTGCAATACTATGGCCTACAAGCTGAGATTAATTAGTATGAGATTTATTTTATATCTTTGATGCTATCAAATGATATCATAGAATGAAGCCTCCCTATAAAATAACGCCTTTGATATTGGCAAAGGTTACATCCATTTCCGAAAAAATTGGAGAAGTAAAGAATGCCATTGCAACCTATGAGCAAATAGACTCTTTCATTTCAAAAAGATATTTCATCTGCAACGGCAAGCAGGGATTTGCGGGAGGCAACTGATAACCAAATCTTAACAAGAATTGGGGAAGGAAGAACGACAGTGTATAGGTATTTATAATGCTTTACGGAAAATGAAAACGGCGCAAATAGTTGTTTATGAACTAAATGCGCCGTTTCAATGGTTGTCCCACAAGGATTCGAACCTTAACTGGCTGAACCAAAATCAGATGTGCTACCGTTACACCATGGGACAATCCTTATTTGCTTCGTGAAAAGCAGTGCAAAAGTAGTACTTTATATTTAACGTACCAAATTATTCAGGCCCTTTTTCGAGCTACTATTCAGCAATGAGCAGGAAGTAGCTTTTCTTGCCGCGCTGCGCCAGGATATATTTGTCGCCAATGAGGTGGGTGTGGTTGATCTCATCGTCATACTGCTCCAGCTTCTCCTTGTTGATCATCACACCGCCGGCCTGCACGGTCTTGCGCATCTCTCCCTTGGAGGGGAAGACAGCGGCCTCATCGGTAAGCAGGTCGACGGCCTTGATGCCTTCGGCCAGCTTCTCGCGGGAGACGGCGAACTGGGGCACGCCTTCAAACACCTGCAGGAAGGTGGTCTCGTCGATGGAGCGCAGCATCTCGGAGGTGGAGCGCCCGAAGAGGATCTGCGAGGCGTTGACGGCCATCTCATAGTCTTCGCGCGAGTGTACCATCACGGTGACCTCTTCGGCCAGTCGCTTTTGCAGGGGACGGAGGTGGGGGGCGGACTGCTGCTCGCTGACGAGTGCCTCGATCTCTTCGCGGGTGAGGGAGGTGAAGATCTTGATGTATTTCTCCGCATCGGCATCGCTCACGTTGAGCCAGAACTGGTAGAACTGGTAGGGGGTGGTGTAGCGCCGGTCGAGCCACACGTTGCCGCTCTCGGTCTTGCCGAACTTGCCGCCATCGGCCTTGGTGATGAGCGGGCAGACAAGGGCGAACGCTTCGCCTCCCTCCACACGGCGGATGAGCTCGGTGCCGGTGGTGATGTTGCCCCACTGGTCGGAGCCGCCCACTTGCAGGCGCACGCCCTTCTCGCGGTAGAGGTGCAGGAAGTCGTAGCCCTGCAGCAGCTGGTAGGAGAACTCGGTGAAGGACATTCCTTCACTGGACTCGCCACTGAGCCGCTTCTTCACGGAGTCTTTCGCCATCATGTAGTTGACGGTGAGGTGCTTGCCGATGTCGCGGATGAAGTGGAGGAAAGAGTAGTCTTTCATCCAGTCGTAGTTGTTGACCAGGATGGCACGGTTGGGGATGTCGCTCTCGAAATCGAGGAACCTGGCAAGCTGTTGCTTTATGGCTTCCTGGTTGTGGCGCAGCGTTGCCTCGTCGAGCAGGTTGCGCTCGGCGGACTTCATGGAGGGGTCGCCAATCATGCCGGTGGCACCGCCTATGAGGGCTACGGGTGTGTGTCCGGAGCGCTGCAGGTGCTTGAGCATCATCACCCCTACAAGGTGGCCTATATGCAATGAGTCGGCCGTGGGGTCGATGCCCAGGTAGCCGGATGTCTGTCCCTTCAGTAACAGCTCCTCGGTGCCGGGCATCACATCGTGTACCATGCCGCGCCAGCGGAGCTCTTCCACAAAATTCATCATGTTGTTTCTGTCTCTATCGGTTCGTAAAAAAGTATGCAAAGATAATAAATTTCATCGTTATTTGCGGCCTGCCATCATGAAGAGGGCGAAGATGTTCATGATCTCCAGTCGTCCCAGCAGCATGTTGGCGGAGAGAAGGTACTTGGCCGCATCGGGCATGGCTGCATAGTTGCCGAAGGAGCTCACATCTCCATAACCGGGACCTACGTTCCCGAGGGTGGCAAAGGATGCGGAGAAGGCTGTCACGCCATCCACTCCCATGAGGGTGAGCAGCAATGCGGTGACGAAGAAGGTGAATATGTAGAGGATGATGAACACCATGACCTGCAGTTCCAGCTCATGCTCGATGGTTCTCTTGTCCATCCTGACGGCATAGATTCCGTTGGGATGGAGGATGAGCTTCAGCTGCTTGCTGACGGAGTGAAAGAAGAGGTAGATCCTGTCAAACTTGATGCCGCCGGCAGTGGAGCCTACCATGCCGCACTGGAACGAGAAGTAGATGAGCAGCACAATGGAGAAGAGCGGCCAGAGGGATGTGTCGGCGGTGGCGAGCCCCGTGGTGCTGGTAAGCGATACCACCTGGAAGGCGGCGTAGCGGAACGAATCGCCAAGGCTGTACTGTGCTTCATTGAACAGCTGTAAGGCGATGAGCAGGATGCCTCCTGCGACCAGAATCATGTACATCCTGCTGGGACGGGAAGTGAAGATGTTGTGCTTCTTGCCGGTCATGGTGGCATATACGAGTCCGAAGTGCATGCTGCTGAGTAACATGAAGATGGTGATGATCATCTCGATGCGGACATTGTTGAAGGCGGCGATGCTTTGGTTGCGGGTGGAGAAGCCGGAGGTGGCGATTGTGGAGAATGAGTGACAGACGGCATCGAAGAAGCTCATGCCCAGCAGCTTCAGCAGGATGGTCTCGGTGATGATCAGGGTGAAATAGACGATGGCGATGATGCGCACGATATGGCGTGAGCGGGTGCGGAAGCTCATCTTGGAGAGATCGGAGACCTCGGCACGGTAGAAGCTGGATTGCACTCCTTTCTTTTCGGGGAGGACCAGCAGTACGAACAGGATGATGCCCACACCGCCAATGAAGGAGGTGGCGGAGCGCCAGAAGAGCAGTCCCATGGGCAGCGCTTCCACGTCGGTGAGGATGCTGGCACCGGTGGTAGTGAATCCGGAGACGCTTTCAAAAAAAGCGTTGGCAAGTGTGAACTCACCTCCCCAGATGTAGTAGGGCATCATCCCTACGATGCAGGTGAGCAGCCACCCCAGCACACTGATGGCCAGTCCCTCATGAAAACGCAGCTCCTCGACTTTCTCAATAAAGAGGTAGGGGAAGGTGCCCAAGGCGGCACACATGGTTGCACTGAACAGCAGCGCATTGAGTGAGCTCTCCCGCTGGTAGAGCGAGATGAGGGCGGCAATAAACAAGAACAATGCATTGAACAGCAGGATATAACCGAGATACTTGATGACAACCCTATTGCGTACCATCTTTTTTAGTCTTTAGGTTGTTCTCTTCGCCACAACAGGCGCGAGATGAGGTTGTTCAACTCCTCTTCGAGCTTCTTGAACTCGTCGCGTGACACGATGCCACCATCGAGCCTCCTTTTTTCGGGATAGTAATCGCGGATGCTTTCCGTGAGGTGCTTTACCGGCCGGAAAAAGTAGATCCTGATGAAATAATAGAGCAGCAGGGCAAACAGGATTGCTGCCACGATCGAGATGATGGCATGCGATGTCAGTATGGTTTGGGATCCCTCATCCCGCTCACCGATGATCCAGAGAAGCAGTCCGCTATCCTCACGTTCCAGTGACTCCATCATCCTTTTTGCCGCTTCGATGGAACTGAAATTGTTGTTGAGCACTCCTTCCACCGAATCGCCCATGTTGCGGAATTCCATCATCGACATGACTGCTGCCGCCAGCAGCATCAAGACGAGCAGTGCGAGACTCAGTACCAGTTTAATTTGTAGTGAACGGATCATTGTGCAGTGTTGGTCTAATGTCTGTTTTCAGGGTGTAAAATTAGTTTTTTTTCACCGGTTGTGGCAATGATTGCTTTTTTTTTAACGAACACACCCCAAAAGGCAGTCAATGCGCTTTTGGGGTGTGCAACAGGATTTCACTCCTGCTTCATATGGTCTACTTCTATTTGTTCACAAGCGAACGAAACTCCTGGTTGGTGAGGTACTTCGCGAACTCAAGGTCTTTGAGTGCTTTGGTTGCCATGGCGGGGTCATGTGCAATGGCCGTGCGCAGGTTGGAGACCACCTCGTTGAAGTTGTTGGTCCTGGAGGCGATGATGGCAAGCAGGTAGGCGGTGGTGGCATCAGGCTGCTCTACCGCCTCGAGCGTTTGCTTGGCCTTGTTGTAGTCTCTTACCAGCAGATGGGCCAGACCGGCATTGTTGGAAACGGTGTTGCCGTATGCATCGACTGCCTGGTTGTAGTTGCCCTGCAGCAGGCTGTAGATACCCATGGCTTCATCCAAACCGGCTGCTCCGGCTGAGCGGCCCAGCAACTCGTTGGCTTCGTCGCTCTTGTTCTCCATGATGGCCAGCAGTGCCTTGTTCATGTTCACTTCGGGAGCGGAGGGGTTCACCTGGGCTGCACGGTTGAATGCCTGTAGTGCCTTGGTGTAGTCTCCCTGCTTGTAGAACATTGTTCCGATGTTGTTCCAACCACGGTAGTCGTTAGAGAAGTTGGCGGTGACGTACTGGTAGATGCGTTCCTTCACCTTCTCGTCATCGGTGAGCGAAGAGGCGTAGAGCAGCTCCTCTACCGACAACTCCTTAGGATTGTTGTTCCAGGCGGTCATGATCTCCTCGTCTGACTTGCCCACGATCTCGATGTTGGCAACGATGCGTGAACGACGCAGCTGCGGCAGGATGGTGGTAGCCAGATCCTCAAACACGTAGGAGATGTTCTTGATCTCACGCTCGCGGGTCTCCGAGTCGGGATACATCTCCAGCACGCGCAGGATCAATTCCTTGTCCTGCAGGTCGGAGGCTGATACCAGCTGACGGAAGCCTTCCCAGTCCTCGGCAGTATAGCGGGCGTAAACATCGGTTTCGATGTTACGCTTCTTCAGCTCCTCTTCCAGATAACTGGATGTGTTCTGCTCACGCTTGGCGGCAAGCTGTTCGTTGAGGGAAAGACCTCCATCGGGCGAGGCATAGGCCGATACTTCCACGTTGATGTTCTGACGGGGATCGTTGAAGGCTTCCTCGACACGTCGTTTCCAGTCGGTGAGGTCTCGCTTGTTGAGCTCGCTCGTACGCAGGTTTGCTTGCTGGATCACGAACATGATGCTGGCCTCCTGTGCTTCCTTGATGATGCGCTGGAACCCGTCGGGTGCTACCGAGGGTGTGGTGGTGCGCACGTCTGCCAGGGCGGAGGTAGCGATCACTCCATCGGCAACCTTAAGGTCGGGCAGGAGTGATTGCTTGTTCTTGATTTTACCGTCGAAACGGAGGAAGAGCTCGGAGGAGATCATCTCCGGATTGTAGGGGAAAGTGGAGCTCATGGTGAAGTTGCCACCATTGCGGTTGGAGATGGTGGTGCGGTTACCGGCGATGTTCTCTCCCTGGAAACTGTAAGGTGTGCCGGCCAGTTCCTTGTCACCATACTTCAGGATGGGGGTGATGGTGACGATACCGTTCTTGTGGAACCACTTTTCAGGGAAGGTTCCGTTGATGGTTACGGGTACCTGGTTGCCCACCGTCTCCATGGGGGAGGGCGATACGTTGAAATTGTTCTGGGCAAGTGGTTTCAGCTTACTGCTGCAGGATGTGCTTAGTAGGGCCACACCTAATGCAAGCAAGAGCGACAAGTAAAAAGATTTTTTTTTCATGTTGTTTGAATTGAATTGTATGTTATCTTGAATCGTCTTCTCCACTTAGATATTCTGCAGACAAATTTAACGCTTTTACCCCAATAGAAAAAGCCTTCACAACGATTTATGAATTTTTTTATTTTGTGGGCTGCACTTCTTGCGGAGCGCGCTATGCAACGATGAATCCAAGCTGCTGAAGGGTCTCTGCAATGGCTTGATGGGCATGGCGTACCGTGAAGGCATGGTACTCCCTGCGCAGGGGGTACTCCGAGCGGAAACGGTAGAACTGCTGGGGCGATGCCTTCAGTGCGGAGGTCTCTTGCAACGGTTGGTAGGTATGCCACACGGCATGTGCCAGTTGTGCCTCCGGGGGGACATCTTTCAAATCGATGAGGGTTTGTTCCGGAGCTGGTATGGCGGCATAGTGGGGCGTCACATCCAATGCGAAGTGCTGAATCAGGTTTTCGATACTCATCTTCGTGGCGGTCCACTTGCCGTCGGCGCTGTATCCGGCGATATGGGGGGTGGCGATGTCCACCAGCTGAAGCAACTCCCCGCTGATGTTGGGTTCGTTCTCCCAGCAGTCGATCACGGCACCCCGCACGGTGCCTTGTTGCAGTGCCCTGGTGAGGGAGCGGTTGCAGGTGACCCCTCCGCGGGCGGCGTTGAAGATGAAGGGTTTCATGGGTAGGTTGTCGTAGAACTGTTCGCCTGCGAGGTGATGGGTGGCATGCTTCCCCGTGCGGGTGAGCGGCGTGTGGAAGGTGATGAAATGGGCCTCCCGGCGGATGGTATTCAGGTCGGTGAACATCGCCTTGCCCTCCCGCTCCTCGCGGGGAGGGTCGTTGAGCAGCACCCGCATGCCCAGCTTGCGGCAGGCGGCGGCCACCTTGCTCCCCACGTTGCCCACACCCACGATACCGATGGTCATCTCCTGCAGATTGAAACCATGCTTGTGTGCCAGCAACAAAAGGGAGGAGGTGACGTACTGCTCTACGGAAGCGGCGTTGCAGCCCGGGGCGGTACGCCAAGCGATGTTGTTGCTGTCGCACCAGGCGGTGTCGATATGGTCGTAGCCGATGGTAGCGGAGCAGATCAGCTGTACGCTGCTTCCTGTGAGGATCTCCTCTCCGAAGTGGGTCACCGTGCGCACGATCAGTGCATCCTTGTCGCGTATCGCCTCACGGGTGAACTGGTTGCCCGGCAGGTACTCCACCTCGCCGAGCTGTTCGGCAACGCCTCGCAGGTAGGGGATGTGTGCGTCGGCCAATATCCTTAATCTTCTCATGACTCTTTTTGTTGTAGGTGTGCGTGCATCGCTTTGGCTGCCTTGCGCCCGTCACCCATGGCGAGGATCACGGTGGCACCACCGCGCACGATGTCGCCGCCGGCATAGATTGTCTCATCGGCACTCTGCATGGTCTCCTGGTTCACCACGATGGTGCCCCAGCCGGTGACCTCCAGTCCGCTGAAGCTCTGCGGGATGAGCGGGTTGGGGGAGACCCCCACGCTGACGATCACCTCATCTACCTCCAGCCAGACGGTTTCACCTTCTACAGGTACGGGCCGGCGGCGGCCCGACTGATCGGGTGCACCCAGCTCCATGCGCTGCAGTTCCATTCGTTGCACCCGTCCCCGCTCATCGCCTTCATAGCGAAGCGGATTGTGGAGGGTGTAGAACTCTATGCCTTCCTCCTTGGCGTGTTTGATCTCCTCGATGCGGGCAGGCATCTCCTCTTCCGAGCGGCGGTAGACGATCATTGCTCTCTCGGCACCCAGACGGCGTGCAGTACGAACGGCATCCATGGCAGTGTTGCCGCCGCCAATCACTGCTACCTTCTTGCCCATGTGTACCGGGGTGTCGCTCTCCGGGTCGGCGGCTTGCATCAGGTTGACACGCGTGAGGTACTCGTTGCACGACATGATGCCATTCAGGTTCTCACCCGGGATGTTCATGAAGTTGGGCAGTCCCGCACCGCTGCCCACGAAGATGGCCTTGTAGCCCTCTTCCCGGAGGTCTTCCTGAGAGATGGTCTTGCCGATGATGCAGTTTGTTTCGAATTTCACCCCCATCTTCCGGAGTCCCTCGATCTCGATGTCGACGATATCGTTGGGGAGACGAAACTCGGGGATGCCGTAACGGAGTACTCCTCCCAGCTCATGCAGCGCCTCGAAGACGGTGACATCGTAGCCATACTTCACCATGTCGCCAGCGAAGGCCAGTCCCGCGGGACCGGAGCCCACCACGGCGATCTTGATGCCGTTGGAGGGTGCGGTGACCGGCACGGAGAGCTGACCGCTCATCCGTTCATAGTCGGCTGCAAACCTCTCCAGGTGACCGATGGCCACTGGTTCCTTTTTCAACTTCAGGGTATAGAAACATTGACTTTCACACTGTCTTTCCTGCGGGCATACACGTCCGCAGACTGCCGGCAGGGCACTGCTCTCCTTGAGTGTGCGGGCCGCTTCCAGATAGTCGCCCCGCTCGATGTTCTTGATGAACTTGGGGATGTTGATCTCTACGGGGCATCCGGTGATGCAAGTGGGATCCACACAGTCGAGACAACGGTGCGACTCGCCTATGGCAAGCTCCACAGTCAGTCCCAGGTTCACCTCATCGTAGGTGTGACTCCGCACCTCCGGATCAACCTCCGGCATCTTCACCCTTTCGAGGTTGGTGCGATCCTTATTCTTCATCGATTTGCGCAACGTTTCACGCCACTCCTGTGCCCGTTCGGCCTGTAAATATTCGCTCATACTGTTCATGTCTCACTCTCCTGTAGCCTGCTCCTTGTTAAAAAATGGCTTTGGAGAACTGTTGTAATGTGTTAATTATATGCCTTTAAGCGCATCAGCATCTCGTCGAAATCGACCTGGTGTGCATCGAACTCGGGGCCGTCGATGCAGACGAATCTTGTCTTGCCGCCCACCGTCACGCGGCAGGCACCGCACATGCCGGTACCGTCTACCATAATGGTGTTGAGCGATGCTATGGTGGGTACTTCATACTTCCTTGTGAGCTCCGAGACGAACTTCATCATGATGGCCGGGCCGATGGTGACGCAGAGGTCGACCTTCTCCCGTAGGATCACCTTCTCCACGCCCTGTGTGATCAATCCCTTCTCACCATAGGAGCCATCGTCGGTCATGATGATCACCTCGTCTGAATGGGCACGTACCTGATCCTCCAGGATGATCAGATCCTTGGAGCGGGCACCCAGTACGGAGATCACCTTGTTGCCCGCCGCTTTCATCGCTTCAATGATGGGCAGCATGGGGGCGACGCCCACACCGCCACCGGCACAGACTACCGTACCGAATGTTTCAATGTGGGTGGCCTTACCGAGGGGGCCTACCATGTCGGTGATGTAGTCACCCACCTCCAGTTGGCACACTTTTTCAGACGACTTGCCCACACGTTGGATGACCAGTGTGATGGTTCCTTTTTGGGTGTCGGCAGAGGCGATGGTGTAGGGGACCCGTTCCCCTTTCTTGCCCACGCGTACGATGACGAAGTGTCCTGCACGTCGGCTTTTGGCGATGAGCGGTGCTTCTACCTCAAACTTCACCACCTTATCAGAGAAATATTCTTTCCCAACAATCTTGTTCATTTTGATTCCGGATGTTGATTTCGATGTGTAATTGTTTTTGCAAAAATACGATAATTTTGCGGGTTGGAGATGCTATTTATGCATAAAATGACAGTATTGAGGGGCAAAAACTCCACTGAGGAGAAGCAATAAAAAATAAAGCGGATATTTTGTGGCTGTTAAACCTTTTAGGTATCTTTGTGTCTTACAATCACCCTTTACCATCACGGTTTAGGGTTCTACCGGGGCTGTTTGGCTTTGACAGCGGGTAGAAGAGGTTTGTAAGCATGCAGTGAGCGGTCGGTCGGCACTTTAATCCCGGCAGTCAAACAAGTAACTGGCAACAACAATTACGCTCTTGCTGCGTAACCGAAGTATAGTAGGTTAACGCTTAATTCTGCCACCAGGTGGCGGAACAGGACATCACCCGGAAGCTGTGGCTTCGAAGCGTTCCGATCAGGTGGTGCAGGCAAATCGGAGATAGGTTGGGTGAGGCTTCGGCACCCTTCTGAAAATTAAGAAGATAAGGATTGAGTATGGTGGCTTCAGTCGCGCTCTTTCCCGACAACACAAATGAAGCTAAGCATGTAGAAAGCAGATTGCTTCCTCGTTTGGACGAGGGTTCGACTCCCTCCAGCTCCACAATTTACACACAGTTATACGCACATTTATGCGTGGACTGTGTGTTTTTTTTCTATGGCTTCCAGTGATTGTAAATTGCAACTATTTCAAAGCGTTTATATTTGTATCCAGCCATTCAAGACGTTTTTCAACAAAATAAATCAGATATTCCACTTCTTTATCATACGAACCTCTGATTTTACTTGTATTCCATTGTTTGTCTGTGATACTCCAGCCAGCACCAATTGGCTTGGGACTGAAATTCCTTTTCTGTGAATCATCCAATAGATTTGCATGTGCTTCGATATAATCCGGAATCCTGTCTAATTCAGGTTTCAATTCATTCCATCGACTTTTAACCTCACCTACAAATTGAGGATCCTGGAATAAACGATCAAACCAGGGTGATTGGGTTTTTATAAACCATCCATCCCATTCACTGGAAGTAGCACCCTGCTCCCAGGTAATATAATCGGCATTTCCAAAAGCAAGATCGAAGTCCCATACAAGCGGGAACTCTATTTTCCCCTTATTTCTTATTGCCATATAACAGCTGCCACGTAAATTGCCATCCACATTTTTCGCCAATTCCTGAACGATATAATAGTTTATAAATGAAGGAACATCAATATATTTTCGATAGCCTTCAACAGGATCAGTAAAACTTTCTGAATAAAGAATTTCTTCTGCAGTATTAAAAAAGTCCCTTACATAGTTGAACTGATTTGTTGTTGGCTCTTCGGGATCTTTAAACATGATAGGAAGCCCCTTCCTGTTTGTTTTAAATTTATATGGTTCGTCGAAATGAAAATCAAGTTCCAGAAAATAACCACCGGTTAAAGCATCTCCCGCGTTATCGTCTTCTGAAACCAACTCCATATTCAATCTTTCGTCTGTTACACTTACATGTTCAGTAAGTGTATATACTCCTCTGTATGTTCCATTCATATAGTAATCAACGCTTATGGAATTTGGAGTCCATGACATTTCAGCAATCTTTGATATCTCGAAAGCGGTTAAATTACGCAACAGCGTCTTATCATAAAAATTTGCAAGAAGAGCCCAGTTTTTATCGGTACTCATGCCCAGTAGAGAACTTTTCTTTCCTAGTTTTATTCTGAAAGGTTTTTTAGGAACACCATACCAGGTTGAATTGCCTCTGCCCTTCATTTCACCTACAGCATTGAAATCTGTAGTACTGGTATAATAGTTATCAGCATCCAGGACTCTAAGAGTTATATTCTTATATGTTTCCTTTTCATCATCCCTGTGCTCCTGATGATCTTCTACAACTATGTAAACTTGTGGCAGACGAGGTCGTTCATTCGTAATAGTAACCGTATATTCCAGTGGTTCACTATTAATTCCATAAACCTTATATTTAACAGGTTGACTGAAATCGTTTGATGTTACATTGCTTATTTGTTCTATATTATTTACTTCAACCTTGTTGCCAACAAATTGAAAGGAAACAACAAGGTTTTTAAGTGAAACCTTGTATGGAACGACTAACTTGATTTCAATGCCATATTTTTCTCCCACTACAACTTTATCTAAACTACTATTGAATTCAGGTTGCAACGTAAAAGAATCGATCTTAGGCTCCAGAACTATTTTTTCTGTGTCGTCACATGAGGTTAATCCTGTAAATAGTATTAGAACAAGATAAAGAAGACTGCTAGATTTAATAAAACTCATAATCTGATGATGTTATTATTATTTTTGCGTACCGTACACAAATGTAGGCTTAATTTATACATATATCTTGTAGGGTAGATTTAAAATTTGCACTTTTTGTTGCATGACACCAATTAAATATTCTGGTTTGAGCCTCATGCTCTACACAAAAAAATACCGGCTTGAGACCGGTATTATTTTTGTGAACTGTCTGCTGCATCCTTTTACGACTCGCAGTTGCTTGTATTGTGGTGTGACTGTTGCTGTTTAGGGGCCTTATCTACCACGGCTTCTCCCACTGTTGCTCCTGAAGTTGGTGACCTCCTTCTGTATGAACTGTCGCTCGGCCTGCTGTGCCCTATAGAGCTTCTCCGGGCTGAGCACCTTCTCAAATCTGGGCGCATACTCCTTGTCAAGGGCTGCCTCTTTCATCTTCAGCTCCACATCGTCGTCCAGTAGTTTTCTGTATTCCGCTTCCGATATGTTGCTGTTGTCCTTGATACGTTGCACTTTCTCCCTGTGTATGCGGTGCAGTTCGAACTTCTTTTTTGTCAGTTCGTTTGTAAGTGGGAAATATTTGTCGGCTTCCGCCTTGCTGAGCCCTGCTTCCTTCTCTACAAACTCCTTTTTTCGTTTCTCATAATCTGCCATATTCATCTTCCTTTCCTGTGCGGTGAGGGTCATCACCTGCAGCGGTAACAGAATCAAACAAATCAGCAAAATGATATTTCTTTTCATAGCGATATGATATGTGAGTAGTATCATCAATTGAGATAATATTGATCATACATGTAATCAAAATAACCCTCTTCCACCAGTTGTTCCTCCAGATATTCGTAGAACTCCTCTTCGGTGACCTGCACCGTAGACCAGTAGCTTTCCTGAATCTGAACCACCGACTGACGGGATGCCACATTGCCGTTATCGGCCTGTTTGGTTAGAAACTGAATGGTGATGTACAGGCCGACAAACATCGCTGCCATATAAACCCAGGGTTTCACCTTCTCCCAAAGAGAAACCGTTTGTGGTGGAACGATCTCCTTTTCAGGGAGATGATTCATGATCTCTTCATTCAATCGGGCGAAATAGTTGTCTGGAACTTTAAATGGATTTCTTTTGCGATCTATTTCTTCTAATTTGTTGAAATGAGATTTCATACTGTACTTCTATATTATTGATGTTCTTGCACTTTCGATGCCTTTCCTTTTTGGGCCTACTGTTGAATAGACATTTCGCCCTGGAAAAGGTTTAATCTTCTTCGCCTAAAAACTTTTCAATTTTTTTAACTGCATGGTGATAAGATGCTTTCAGTGCCCCCACGGAGGTGCCGAGGATTTCGGACATCTCATCATATTTCATCTCATCGAAATATTTCATCTGAAATACAAGACGCTGTTTTTCCGGCAGGGTGAGGATCGCTTTCTGCAGTTGCAGCGCTGCCTCGTCACCGTCGAAATAATCGTCACTCTCCAGCTGGTTGATCAGGAAAGAGTCGTCCTCATCAATCGAGATGTTATTCTGGTTCCGTTTCTTATTCAGGAAGGTGATGCTTTCGTTGATGGCTATCCGATAGAGCCAGGTGGTGAGCTTGGCGTCACCCCGGAAGTTCTCAAGGTTCGTCCATGCCTTCACGAACACATCCTGGAGGATGTCGTTGGCATCGTCGTGCGAAAGCACCATTTTTCGTATCTGCCAGTAGAGTCGTTCGCTATATGCAGCGACCACACCGGCAAACCCCTGTCTCATGGTTTGCGGATTCCGAAGTGCTTCCAGTAAGGTTTCCTCATTGTTCATTTCCATAGATATGGCATTCAGGGCAAAGGTAAGATATTTTTTTGCTACCTGCTCAGCTTGCATCACCATTTTCAAACCATCGTACGAAATTTTCTGCTGACACCTCGTTTTCCTGCCACCACTGCAATGATTCGGGGTAGTAGGAGACGCTGATGTAACGGCAGTAGGTTTCGAAAAAGTCAGATTGCTCTATATGGGTGAAAAAAGGGATGTAGTAGGTCCACAAGACCCCCTCTTTGTGGCCGATGCTCTCCGCCTCGAGGACCTTCATGATGGAGCGGTTCACGGTTGTGAACAACAGGAATGGATCGGCTTCGTTGTCACCCGCCTGCAGCGAGTCGATTGCTGTGGTGATAGCACCATAAACAAGTCTCCGGTCAAGACTGTTCTCGGGCGTGAGTGGTGGCGTCTCCTCGTTCTTGCTGCTCACTGCCGTTCTGTTGCGCATCATCTGCTGCTGAATGAAGGAGCGTTCTACAGGTTCCTCGCTCTTTGTGATGCACATGGTCTGCAACAGCTCTTCGAAGGCGTTCTTCGAACGCTCGCTGTCGGGTTCCAGGAGTAGAAACATCTGGAAGGAGAGGATGCTCTGCACCCAGAGTCCATTGTCTTTCAGCAGATAGGCGTTGAGTAAGAATGCTCCGCTGTGGCTCTTGTCGAAGTCAATTGCCTTTCCGACATGCATCAGTGCCTTCTCGCTCTCACCCTGCTTGTAATAGTTGAGTGCCAGGTTGAAGTGGAGTAGGTAATCGTCGCCATACTTCTCCAGGCCCTCCTGCAGGAGGGCAATGGCCTCCACGGCACGATCGGTTTCCAGGAGTGCTTCACTCTTGACGGCATAGGCACCGAGCCCCAGCTTTTTATCATCAGATGCGATCACTTCACTGCTGTACTTCTCGGCTCCAGCATAATCCTTCATTTCGAGAGAGGTGAGCGACATTTCATATACAGCAATAGTCAGTCCGGGATCGAGTGCCAATGCTTCACGATATTTAGACATGGCCTGATCGAATTCGCCCTGGTCATGGAGTGCCACTCCCTCTTCTACCAGTTGCTGTGCTGAAATTTGTTGCCCATGTAGCAGGTTGGGCAAGGTGATCAATATAGATACAAGAAGTATGATAATCTTATACATAGGTGATGTTCTAATGAATGTTCTCAATGGGCGGACAGGCTTAACAGAAGCAAGAACGACTGCTCCGCCAAATGACTGCGGCTCATTTGGTGGGTAAAAGTAAACAAAAAAAGGAGCCTGCGCATAGCTTCCTGTTAAATTTCACATCATTTGTAACACTAATAAACATATTGGAATGGCAAATATAATTTTTTTACATTTTCCGGTAGCAAAAGATTGTCGTACATTTGTGGGAGTAATTAAGCCCTAAAAAGACTACGATGCAATACAACCAGGTTCTGTTCAAATGCGATCCCTACAGTGAGACGGTCACCGATATTCTATCTGCTATGCTGGCAGAAATAGGGTTTGAATCATTTGTGAGAGGGGAAGATGCTTTGGAAGCCTATGTTCCCCAGCCACTTTTCAGCCGGTCGGAGCTGGATCAGGTGCTTGCCGACCTCCCTTTGGAGGTGGAGATAAGCTATACCGTCCAGACCATGGAAGACAAGAACTGGAATGAAGAGTGGGAGAAGAACTATTTCAACCCCATTGTGATAGGGGATGAGTGTTGCATTCACAGTTCGTTTCATCAACCAGAAGGAACATACCGTTATCCCATCCTGATCGATCCGAAGATGTCGTTCGGTACCGGACATCATCAGACCACACTCCTGATATTGAAAGAGATCCTGGCAATGGAGCTGAGTGGGAAGTGTGTGCTCGACATGGGCTGCGGCACTGGAGTATTGGCCATCCTGGCTGCGATGAAGGGTGCTGCCCCCGTGACAGCCATCGACATTGAAGAGTGGGCCTACAACAATGCCATGGAGAATGTGGTGTTGAACGGTATGACTTCCATACGTGTACTGCAGGGAGGAGCTGAGCTGTTGGGCGAAGAGCGGTATGATGTGATCTTTGCCAACATCAATAGGAACATCCTCTTGCAAGATCTGCCACACTATGAGGCAGTGTTGAAGCAGGGGGGAATCATTGTCATGAGCGGTTTTTACCTCGATGACCTGCCTGCCATCCGTGCACGGGCAAATGAGCTGGGACTCTCTTTCGACCATTTGAAGGATATGGATCGATGGGTTGCCACAACTTTTGTAAAGATGTGAAAAAAGGGTTACCTTTGCATCTTCTAACACAATTTTAGGTTATTGACACTATGGAATGGTTTGTTGAACTCATTAGCGGATCGGGAATTGCCCACTCGATCCTGATTTTGGCATTGGTAATTGCCATGGGACTTCTGCTGGGTAAAATCAAGATCTTCGGAATCTCGTTGGGTACCACCTGGATCCTTTTCTTCGGTATTTTTCTAGGGCACCTGGGCCTTCACATCGAACCTGAGCTACTTCATTTCCTGAAAGAGTTCGGATTGATCCTCTTCATCTTTTCCATAGGTATGCAGGTGGGACCTAGCTTCTTTTCCTCCTTCAAGCAGGGAGGTATCACCCTCAACCTGCTGGCTTCAGGTGTTGTACTGCTGGGTGTTGCCACCACCATCGTAATTCATCTTATTACCGGTCTGCCTATTGCCACCATGGTAGGCATCCTCTCGGGTGCCGTCACGAACACGCCCGGTCTGGGAGCAGCGCAGCAGACCTTTACCGATGCTACCGGCAGTGTTGATCCTACCATCGCCACCGCTTATGCTGTTGCCTATCCGCTGGGTGTGGTGGGCATCATCCTTTCACTGGTGCTGTTCCGCTTCATTTTTCGTATCAATCTCGCCCAGGAGAACAATCGCCTCGATCAGTTGAATGATTCGAAACAGACTGAGGCACATATGTTCACCCTTAATGTTCTTAATCCTGCCATCATGGGGAAGAACATCAGGGAGATCAAGAAGCTGATCGATCGTGAGTTTGTCATCTCACGTGTGCTGCATACACGGAGCGGTGAGCTGGTTGTTCCCCAAACAGAAACGAAACTGGAGGATGGGGACAGGTTACTGGTGGTCTCCAACCTGAAGAACATTGAAGCTATTGAAGCTCTCATTGGTACACGCATTGACATGAACAGGGAGGAGTGGGCCAAGCTCGATTCACAGCTTGTCTCCCGCAGGATTTCCATCTCACGCTCCGCAGTAAATGGACGTTCTATCGGTAACCTGCGCCTGCGAAACCTCTTTGGGGTCAACATCACAAGGGTAAACCGTGCGGGCGTGGACCTTATTGCCGACTCGCGGCTTCAGCTTCAGCTGGGTGACCGTGTCACCGTGGTGGGATCGGAAGAGTCAATAGCCAATGTGGAGAAATATCTGGGCAACTCGATGAAACGACTGCGTGAACCGAACCTTATCTCCATCTTCATCGGCATCGCATTGGGTGTACTGGTTGGCAGCATTCCCTTCATGATTCCCGGGATACCACAACCAGTGAAGCTGGGACTGGCGGGTGGCCCACTTATCATTGCCATTCTGATCAGCAAGTTTGGTCCCCGCTACAAGCTGGTAACCTACACCACCATGAGTGCCAACCTGATGCTACGCGAGATAGGCATCTCCCTCTTCCTTGCCTGCGTGGGTCTGGGGGCAGGAGGCAACTTCGTTGAGACCGTGGTGAATGGTGGATACATCTGGATAGGCTATGGCGTGATCATCACCATGTTGCCACTGTTGATCATCGGCTTCATTGGCCGTAAGGTGAGCAAGCTGAACTACTTCACCCTGATGGGGCTGCTTGCGGGGAGCATGACAGATCCCCCGGCACTGGCATATGCCAATGCCAGCGCAGGAAATGATGTGCCGGCAGTGAGCTATGCAACGGTATATCCGCTAACCATGTTCCTCAGGGTGATCACGGCGCAACTGCTGATTCTTATTTTTCTCTGAATGAAGAGGTCAGCTTGAAGAGTGAGGAGTATGGTCGCAATCGATTGCACACGATTCTACGTAAAAGATCTCCTTTTTAAAGTCATTCGCTCCTATTTCGTCGTAGATTTGTCGTCGAAGACAATAATTTAATACGCAGACCATTTCAAGGGATCCCACCCTTCAAATGTGTTTAATAAAAGGATCTGAATGGCTCTTATTTCATTTCATCTCAACTATCATACCACCTGGGGGCAAGAGGTCTGCCTCTGTGGGTCGACACCCGAACTGGGAGCGTTCGACGAGTCCAAAGCTTTATCGCTCGAATGTAGCGGTGACAACTGGAGTACCGCACTTAAGATGAGCGTGTCCGATACCCTCGAGTATTATTATCTGATACGGCAGGGTAACAGCATCATACGCCGGGAGTGGGGTGCAAGACGTCGGCTCCACGTCATCAAGGGAAAGAAGGAATTCATCGTTCAGGATCACTGGAACGACAAGCCATACCATGCTTATCTCTATTCATCTGTATTCACCGACAGCATCTTCCATCATCGTATTTCACCGCTGCCGACAAAATATTATTCCCGATCTCTGTTGCTCAACATGATCTGCCCCTATGCCAACCGCGACCAGGTGGTGGCGGTTTGTGGCGCTGCGGATGTGTTGGGAGGATGGGATCCCTCCAAGGCTGTGCCGCTCACCTGTGTGAACAACGGTGAATGGCAGATACTCCTTGATGCGGAATCGCTGCCCGCAATGAGTGAGTACAAGTTCCTGATCATCGACCGCAATAGCGGCGAGGTAGTACACTGGGAAGATGGCGCCAACAGGCTGCTGGATGCAACTTCAGCACAACAGGTGAACAGCGTGACTGTGGAGATGTCGATTGCATACCGCTATTCCGGATTCACATTCAAGGGAACAGGTACGGCCATCCCCGTGTTCTCGCTCAGGACAGAGCAGAGTTTCGGCATCGGTGACTTTACAGATCTGCGTAAGATGGTAGAGTGGACTTCACTCACCGGGCAACAACTGATTCAACTGTTACCTGTTAATGATACCACCACTACAAGAACATGGAAGGATTCTTATCCCTACAGTGCCATCTCCATTTATGCACTGCATCCCATCTATTTGGGATGCAGCGACTACCCATTGAAGAACAAGAGAAAACAAAAGCAATATCTCAAACAGGGTGCCACCCTCAACCGGTTGAAAGAGATCGATTACGAAGAGGTGCTGAAGCTCAAGTCGGCATATAGCCGTGATCTCTATCTTGAGGAGGGAGCCAAGCTGCTATCCTCTGACGATTACAACAGTTTCTTTCAGAACAACAAAGAGTGGCTCTTTCCTTATGCCTGTTATTGTACCTTGCGCGACAGGAACGGGACTGCCAATTTCAGAGATTGGAACGGGTTTGACACCTACAACGAGCAGCAGCTGAGAGAGTGGCTGGATGCAGATACAGTAGCCGCAGAAGAAACAAACTACTGGTATTTCATTCAATATCTGTTGCACAGTCAGTTCTCAGCAGTGAAAGCCTACGCACACCAGTTCGGAATCACCCTGAAGGGGGATATCCCCATCGGGATCGATCGTGACAGCATCGACGCCTGGACATCACCCCATCTGTTCAACATGGATACCCAGAGTGGGGCTCCTCCTGATGACTTCTCCTTTTTTGGTCAGAACTGGGGATTTCCTACCTACAACTGGGTTGCGATGGAGAAAGAGGGCTTTGCCTGGTGGATCAACCGTTTTCGGAAGATGGCCGACTATTTTGATGCTTATCGCATTGACCATATTCTTGGATTTTTCCGTATATGGGAGATACCCCTGGATGCCGTTCAGGGACTGCTGGGACATTTCAGCCCTGCCTTGCCCTACTGGCCGGAAGAGCTCAACCGAGCAGGCATTCCCTTCGATGAGGAACGAATGGTGCAACCATTCATTCACGAACAGTTCCTGCCAGAGATCTTTGGCCCCTATGTGGATGAAGTAAAGGAGAAATACCTAGAGGTGAAAGGCTGGCAGCTTTTCCGTTTAAAGGAATGTTGCAATACCCAACGAAAGATAAAGCAAATATTTGAGGATGAACAGGATGAGAAGTATATTCGGATGCGCGACGGGCTATACTCGCTATGCACGGAGGTACTCTTCGTACGTGATCCACTCGATCAGCATCGTTTTCATCCACGCATCACTGCACAATATTCCTATTCCTACCGTTACCTGGACGATCATGTGAAGGAGGCGTTCAACCGTCTATATGATGACTTTTTCTATTACCGCCACAACTACTTCTGGCGTGAAAAAGCGATGCGTAAATTGCCGGTGCTGATTGCTTCCACATCAATGTTGGTCTGTGGGGAGGATCTGGGAATGGTGCCCGATTGTGTTCCGTCGGTGATGCAGGAGCTGCAGATGCTGAGTCTGGAAATACAACGAATGCCCAAGGATCCCAGGGTGCTTTTTACCGACCTGCAATGGTTGCCATATCATTCGGTCTGTA
>Ga0209510_1002052_pt1 | contig 21383 bp, 16 predicted proteins | sample BiotimSIPDNA_FD_185749 | JGI IMG/M metagenome (GOLD analysis project Ga0209510, IMG submission 185749) | Anaerobic biogas reactor microbial communites from Washington, USA - Biogas_R1 time_0 SIP DNA (SPAdes) (version 2) | ecosystem: Engineered > Bioreactor > Anaerobic > Unclassified | place...
CTCGAGAGCTGCAAGATCTTCATGGGCAAGATCGGCTTTCTTCTTTCCTCCGTGCATCTTCAGTGCCCGTACAGTGGCGACGATGACCACTGCAGAGGGAGTGAGCCCGCCGAGGCGGCACTTGATGTCGAGAAATTTCTCTGCACCCAGGTCGGCACCGAATCCCGCCTCAGTGACGAAGTAATCGGAAAGCTTGAGACCGAGCCGGGTAGCCTGGAGCGAATTGCAGCCGTGAGCGATGTTCGCGAAGGGACCGCCGTGGATGAACGCAGGAACTCCCTCCAGGGTCTGAACAAGGTTTGGCTTGATGGCGTCCTTGAGAAGAACGGACGCTGAACCTGCGGCGCCGATGTCGCCGGCCGTGACGGCCTTGCCGTCATAGGTGTAGCCGATCACTATCCTCTGTATCCGCTCCTTAAGGTCCATGAGGTCCGTGGAGAGGCAGAGGATGGCCATTATCTCAGAGGCCACCGTTATGTCAAAGCCGGTTTCGCGGGGGACACCATTGGCCTTGCCTCCCAGACCGATGACGATGCTGCGGAGGGCCCGCTCGTTCAGGTCCATGACCCGTCTCCACACGATACGCCTCGGGTCAAGATTGTGCTCGTTCCCCTGCTGCATGCTGTTGTCGATCATGGCGGAAATAAGGTTGTGAGCCGTGGTTACTGCGTGGATGTCTCCCGTGAAGTGGAGGTTGATGTCCTCCATGGGGATGACCTGGCTGTATCCTCCGCCCGCCGCTCCTCCCTTGACTCCGAAACTGGGCCCGAGTGACGGCTCACGGATGGCGAAGCTGACCTTCTGCCCGAGTTTCGCGAGCGCCTGGGAAAGTCCGACCGTGGTGGTGGTCTTTCCCTCTCCGGCAGGGGTGGGGGTAATGGCCGTCACCAGTATAAGCTTCCCGTCAGGATCGTCCTTGACCCGCTCCCACACGGAAGGGCTGACCTTGGCTTTGTACTTGCCGTACAATTCCAGCTCATCCTCAGTTATTCCAAGCTTCGACGCTATATCAACAATGGGTTTCAGTTCAGCACTCTGGGCTATCTCGATATCGCTCGGTATTTTCATGGCGGTTCCTCCTTGAAATGCGTTTCTTTGTAGATGGAATTCAGATGAAATACAATACCTCAGCAAAGGTAAAATGGCAATGATGATTTTTAATTATTCTGCAGCTTTCTGATTCTTTCTTACCTGACGAGAAAAATACCCCTTCCCCTTTTTCCGAGTACGCGATCTTCAGAAAAAATAATCTCGCCGCGGGAAAGGGTTTTCCATACTTTTCCCCTGACCTGCAGGTTTTCGTATGGAGAATAATCTACGTTCATCCTGAGGGCTCCGGCACGAACATTCCAGATCTCATCCGGGTCAAAAATCGCCAGGTCCGCGTCCGATCCCGGCAGGATGCATCCCTTGCGGGGGTAGAGACCATACAGCTTCGCCGCACGTTCCGACGTTATGCGAACGAGCCCCGGAAGGGAGAGTTTTCCATTGAGAACGCCTTCGGAATACAAAAGAGGCAAGAGGGTTTCAACACCCGGAAGACCACCGGGAAGTGCATCGAATCTCCCTTTCCATTCCTTCTGTGCACTGGTGAAGGGGCAGTGATCCGTGGCGGCAAAATCGACCGTTCCGTCGCCAACTGCCTTCCAGAGGGCATCATTGTCTTCTGCTGTCCTGAGGGACGGCGCCGCCGAGAAGAGATGTCCGGACTGCCCGCCATATGCCTCCGATGTGAGAAGAAGATACTGGGGACAGGTCTCCGCCGTCAGAAGAGCTCCCCTGCTTCTCGCCCTGCCCGCTTCCTTCAGACCCCTTGCGGAACTGAGATGAACTATATGGCACCGCACGCCTGTTTCTGCAGCAAGCAGCCCCACGGAATTCACTGCAGAGGCTTCACAAAGATCAGGCCTGACCAGTGCCGCAGTCTCCATTTTTTCTGCTGCACCTGCCGGGAGAACGGAGGAAAGAAATTCGATCATGCTCTCGTCCTCGGCGTGAACGAGGGCTATCCCCCCCTTTTCCGCGATGACACGAAAGGCATGCAGAAGACTTCCTGTACCTGACATCCTGCCCGATGCCCCGTAGGCGGTAAAAAATTTGAAGCTGTTCACTCCCATGGCCATCGCCTGCGAAATCTCTTCCGCCCTTTCAGGACGCCAGCCGATGACCTCGCCGTGAAAAGCATAATCGATTATGGAAGGCTGTGCATCTTCCAGCCGTGCCTTTATATCGTCCGGGATCGTCCTTCCGTTCCCGCCGGTGGTGAAATCGATAACGGTGGTAACTCCCCCTGCAGCAGCGGCAGCAGTACCGGAATAAAAATCGTCGCTTGACACTGTATTCCCCACTGACAGTGCAAAATGGACATGAGGGTCTATCACCCCCGGAAATACGAGTTTTCCGGATGCATCAATGGACTCCGTTCCACGGAGACACTCGCCGATCGCAGTGATTCTTTGTCCCTGGACAGCAATATCCAGAGTGCGGACACCGTCAGGACTGACGACAGTTCCGCCCCTGATCACAAGATCATACATCCCCGCTCCTCCTGTTTTTTCTGTCCGGAATCATTGAATTCCGGATTCCCGCTTCGGAAACCGAACATTTCTGCATCAATGGCGTTTTCGAAAAGAAAGCGCGGGGATGCTGCCTTCTGACAGCACCCCCACGCTTCGATCCTTAAGCTATCTTCCGCCCATGGTCAGGGCCATTACCGCCTTTGCCGTATGAAGCCTGTTCTCCGCTTCGTCGTAGATGACGGAGTGCGGCCCGTCAATGACGGAATCCTCTACCTCGTTCACCCGGTCAGCGGGAAGGGCATGCATGTAAAGGGAATACCTGTCTGTGAGAGCCATGCGTTCCCCGGTGCATTTCCAGTGGCGGTTTGCCTCGAGCGTGTTGTCTATGACTGCCTTGCTTTCGTTGGTCACCCAGTTCCCCCAGTTTTTCGGGATGACGACATCGGCGTTTCTGTAGGCCTCTTCCTGGTCGTTGGTTATCCTGAAGGTTCCCCCGTTCTCCAGGGCGTTTTTCTTCGCCTGCTCTATGACCCAGTCAGGCATCTCATACCCCTTTGGATACGCAAGAGTGACATCCATGCCGTACCTGGGGAAAAGAAGCGCCTGGGTAAGGGGAACTGAGATAGGCTTCTTGTGGGTAGTTGCATAGGCCCAGATGATGGAGACCTTCAGTCCCCTGGTGTTCGTCCCCCTCTTTTCCTGGATCGTCATGAGGTCGGCGATTCCCTGGAGAGGGTGGTACAGGTCATCCTGCATGCTGATGATCGGCGCGGACGACCATTTCGCCATTTCTCTCAGGTACGCGTTCCCCTCTTTCCAGAAACAGTTGCGGCATGCTATGGCATGCCCCATGCGGGAAAGGATGACGGCTGTGTCCTTGGCGACCTCTCCGTGAGCTATCTGCATGTTGCTTGTGTCGAGAAAGTGGGCATGCCCCCCGAGCTGCGTTATACCGGCCTCCATTGAGTTGCGGGTGCGGGTGGACTGTTCGAAGAACATGAGGAATACCGTCTTGTTGGGAAGGTAGTTCGTCGGCCTGTCCATGGCAAAGTTTCTCTTCAGGTCGTAGGACACGTCGAGGAGCGTATTCACTTCCTCTTTTGTCCATTCCTGAAGCGTTATGAAGTGCTTCCCCCTGAAAAGCGTCTGCATTACTCTCTCCTCCTTGAAAATTGCCCTTTTTCAGCGGGCGTATTTTTCAGCATACAGTGTCGGGATCACCGAATACAGTGCGGCAGCCTTTACAAGTTCGTCCTTCCAGGTTCGTTCGTTGGGCGCGTGGGCCTGGTCTTCATGCCCCGGACCGAAACCTATGCAGGGGATCCCGTATCGCCCCATGATCGATACCCCGTTGGTTGAAAAGGTCCACTTGTCCACGAGTGGTTCAGACTGAAACAGTTCCCGGTATCCTTCCACAAGGGTCAGGCATGCAGGATGGTCCTCATCCAGCACCCAGGTCGGGAAGAAACACTCGGTTGGATAGACAAGCCCTGTCCATGAAGGACGGTCGTAGCAGTACATGGACACCTCCGCTCCCGCTGCCTTGACTGCCGGAAGGTTCCGTATCTCCTGCAGCGCCGACTCCCAGGTCTCGCCGTGGGTGAGGCGCCGGTCAACGGAAATGGAACATCCGTCCGCCACGGCACACCGTGACGGGGAACTGAAGAAAATTTCCGATACGGTCAGACTCCCCTTGCCCAGGAACGGGTCAAAATGCAGGTTCTCATGAAGTGCCCTGAGTTCCTGCAGGATGGGGGCCATCTTGTAGATGGCGTTGTCTCCCCGTTCGGGAGCAGACCCGTGGCACGATATTCCCTTCACGGACACTTTTATCTCCATGCGGCCCCGGTGACCCCGGTATATGTTGCACGAAGTGGGTTCGGTGAGGACGACAAACTCGGGGCGGTACCCGTCCTCGTTTATTATGTACTGCCAGCAGAGCCCGTCGCAGTCCTCTTCCTGAACGGAACCGACAACCATGAGGGTGAAATCTCCCGGAAGAGCGAGGTCCTTTATGATCTTGCCGGCATACACCATGGAGGCCATTCCGCCCTCCTGGTCGCTTGCACCCCTTCCGGCTATGATCTCCTCATCCTCGTATCCTTCGTAGGGATCCCACTGCCAGAGAGACCTGTCCCCGATCCCCACGGTATCTATATGCGCATCAAGTGCCAGGAGGTGTTTTCCCGTGCCGATAAACCCGATCACGTTTCCCATGGGGTCGATTTCGACACGGTCATACCCGCAGACCTCCATCTCCGCCTTGATCCTGGCTATGACTTCCTTTTCTCCGCAGCTCTCGCTGGGAAGGGCGATCATGTCCCTGAGAAACCGGGACATGGCCGGCTTGTAGCCATTCGCCTTCTCCAGTACCTTTTCAAAGGGGATCATACAAATACATCCTTTCGTTCTTCATGGTAATAACTGAAAGCACTGACTCAGTGCACCATCCCCATTAACCTGGGGAGGAAGAGCGGTATTTCAGGAACCACGGTGATGATCAACAGCACTATGACTACGGCAATTATAAAGGGAAATATCTCCCTGCTCAGCTGTTCGATGGTCAGTTTGCTTATGCCGCAGGCCACAAACAGGCACGCACCGACGGGAGGAGTCATTAGCGCAATGTTCAGCGACAGCACCATAATGATCCCGAAGTGAAGCGGATGAAATCCGATCTTAACGGCGAGGGGATGAAGGATAGGGCCGAGTATTATGAGGGCCGCGGCTATGTCCATGAACATCCCTATGAACAGAAGCAGAAGAAGGATCATTCCCATGACGACCCACTTGTTCGTGCTGATGCTGAGCATGAGCAGGGCAACTTTCTCCGGGATCTGCTCTATGGTGAGGACCCATCCAAGGATAGAGGCAGCCGCGATCACCAGAAACACAACCCCCGTTGTCCTCGCCATCTTCATGAAAATCGGCCACAGGTCACGGAGCGTGAGATTCCTGTACACGAAGAATCCTATCACCATAGCATATCCCACGGCTACAGCTGCAGCCTCCGTTGGGGTAAATATACCGGAAAGGATCCCGCCAAGGATTATGGCCGGCATAAGAAGGGCAACCATTGCTTCCTTGAACGCAACCGCAACTTCTTTAAATGTCGCTCTGCGTTCACCTACGGGATATCCGCGTTTTTTAGAGATCCGGGCAGTGAGGATCATAAGCGCGACCGCTATGAGGAGGCCCGGGACCACTCCGGCCAGAAAAAGACCGGCAATGGAAACCTGCATGAAGGCCCCGTAGATCACCATGATATTTGACGGAGGTATTGTGGGCCCGATGATGGAAGAGGATGCAGTGACCGCAGCTGAGAAATCCTTGTCATAGCCTTCATCGACCATTGCAGGAATGAGCATCGAGCCTATGGCTGCCGTATCGCTTACAGCAGCCCCCGTTATCCCCGCAAAAAACACCGACGCCAGGATATTTGCATGGGCCAGCCCTCCCTGGAGATGTCCCACCAGAACGTTGCTGAACCGGACAAGTTTCGCGGTTATGCCTGTCTTGTTCATTATCTCGCCGGCAAGGATAAAAAAGGGCATGGCCATAAGGGTGAACATGTCGACTCCCGCAAAGTAGCGCTGGGGAACGAGCTGGAGCACCGACGGCATATCCATCTTCAGCATGGCAGCCAGGCCTGTGACGCCCAGAACAAAACCGATCGGCATACCTACTGCGATCAGGATAAGAAAGGCTCCCGATATAAACCCGGTCATCTCGATCCCTCCTTCAGCGGCACGTCATCGAAATCGAGCCCTTCCTCACGTTTCACAGTCTCAACGATGTCCTCTGACATGAGGATCTCATCGAGATCTTTCCTCCGTATGTCAAGGATCATCTTGCAGGAAAGCATTATCATGCAGAGAAGTGCGCTCACAGGAACCGCCATGAGCCACCACTCCATAGAGGTGTCCAGTGCGGTGGAAAGCTGCATCTTTCCACCTTCCGCCATTACGAATCCGTACCGGGTCAACACAAAGAGGAAATACATCACCATCATATTGGAAACAAATATCATGGCCTTGGCCGCAATACGCGGAATTTTCTTGACGAACATGGTGACTCCTACGTGTTCATGCCTCCAGATGCAGAGAGCTACCGACAGCAGGGCCATCCATATCATCATGTAGCGGGATAATTCCTCTGTCCATCCGAGCGGAGACCTCATGACATACCTGAAAAAAACCCCCAGAAGCACGGTCACGGTCATGATGATTGAGAGGATGAAAACAGGTATCTCGATCATCCTCTCCAGCCCATCTCCAAGCTTTCTCGCAAAAAAGAAAACTCCTCTTTCCTCCCGGATTTTCCAGTTTAAGGCATTATTTTCCATATAGATCCCTCCGGGAGGAAAGTAGGGCTTTCGCCCTACTTTCCCTCCTTCATGGCAGCATCGATGGCGTCAAGATACATCTGTGCCAGCGCAGCGCCTTCTTCTTTATAAGTCTCCCTGATGAAGCTCAGGGCTGATGCTTTTCCGGTTTCCCTGAATTTCTCCATTGCTTCCGGAGTCGGGGTGTTGATCTCCATTCCAGCCTCGGCAAGAGTAGGAAGTCCTTTCTCCGAGGACTCGATGATCCTGTTGAGTCCCCGTCCGGCAACGATTGCCGTCCGTGCCGCCGATGTCACGATCGCCTTTTCAATGTCCGAAAGTCCTTCATGGAACTGTTTGTTCATGACCCAGCAATAGGTGCTGTAAAGATGGTTGGTAATCGTCAGGTACTTCTGCACCTCAAACAGTTTCCCGGTGAGGACTATGGGTATGGGATTGTGCTGCCCGTCCACGACTCCGGTCTGCAGAGCAGTGTACACTTCAGCCCAGGCCACAGGGGTTGCCGCCGCACCGAAGGCTTTCATGAGATTCTGGTGCGAGGGAAGGGTCATGGTGCGCATCTTGAGCCCTTTCATATCCTCGACCGTTTTTATGGGGTGTCTGCTGTTTGAAAGCTGGAAGAATCCTCCCGCTTCACCGTAGCCGAGGACCTTGAAGCCGGCTTTCTTCTCTATCTCTGCAGCTAAATGATCGCCGAAGGGCCCGTCGAAAACCTTCCAAGCCACATCGTAATTGGGAACGGCAAATGGAATGTCAACTATGCTGTACAGAGGATAAAACGCTGCCATTCCCCCGGCGGAAGCTATATAGCTCTGGACCACGCCGACCTTCACCTGCTCCATGGTCTCCCGTTCGTTGCCGAGCTGGCCTGCGGGATATAGTTCCACCAGGAGAGCTCCGTTGCTTTCGGCTTCCACCATGCTTTTGAATACCGCAGCCATTGCAGCGGTCGCTACGTCAAAAGGCTGCTGGGGATTCAAATGGGCAAGCTTGATCGTCTTGGGGGCCGCGAAAGCCGCCGAGGATGCCAGGATCACGCAGAGTGCGAGTAAAAGTATTCCAAGTCTTTTCATTTCAGTACCCTCCTTTTCGAGTGTATATCTCATTCCGTCGTATTTCACGCATACTCTCCACCGGAATTTTTTTCACCCGGGAAACGGGCCTCACCTCCCTTCCTGCCGATCACGAAAAATTCTCTTCTCAGAGCAGTCCCGCCATCCGGTTGAACTCGCAGATCCGATCGTCAATTCTGTCTGCCATGGCCTGGATGCTCCCCCAGTACTCTTCCGCATCATACCACTGGGCGTTCAGCTCTTCCGAGGTTTTTCCCTGCTGCTCCACCCACGTGTAGTATTTCAGGTTGTGCACCCGCTTCCTTTCAGCATAGGTCAGCTCCAGAAGGCTGTCGGTCCTTACTCCGAGAACGTGACGTGCGTGGTCCCGGGCCGCGTCCATCTCGGTGTAGGTTCCATATTCCTCCTCCATTTCCTTCAGGCGGGAGCCGTACATCTCCATGGAGTCCGTGAAAACAGTGAGAACAACGTCTTTTGATGTCAGTTCGTAGTACCTGGCCATCTTCACAGCCATGAGGACGTTCGCCGCACCTGAGATGCCCATCAGGGGAAGCTGGTCGATGAATTCTTCCCTGAGCCCGAGAGACTGCAGGTACCTTCTTCCGGCAGGTTCGTTGCAGAGCCGGATGAAGCCCATGCTGTCATCGTCATCTATGGCAATGACCATGTCCGTGTTCCTTACGTTGTGGACCCAGGGAACGTGCTTGTCGCCTATTCCTTCGATCCGGTGTGCACCGAATCCGTTCTCAAGAAGTGTCGGACACTGAAGCGCTTCTCCTACCGCCACCCTGCTGTTCGGAAATATTTTTTTCAGGTAGTCGCCGCATGCGGTCGTCCCGGCGGATCCCGAGGTGACAGCAACTCCGGCGTACCTGTCGCCCGGCTTCATTATCTCGTTCAGGACTTCTTCCATGGCATGGCCCGTTACTTCGTAATGCCAGAGGTGGTTGCCCATCTCGTCGAACTGGTTGAAGACCACTATATTGTCCCTGGTCCTGCGCAGTTCCCAGACCTTGTCATAGATCTCCTTCACGTTGCTCTCGGTTCCCGGGGTAGCGATAATCTCCCCGGCAACAGTCTCGAGCCACTCGAATCGTTCCCGGCTCATGCCCTCGGGAAGGATGGCTATGGACTCGCATCCCAGGAGCTGGGCATTATAGGCGCCTCCCCTGCAGTAGTTGCCCGTGGAGGGCCAGACCGCCTTCTGAACGGTAGGGTCAAACTGGCCTGTGACGAGGCGGGGGGCAAGGCAGCCGAAACTTGCCCCGACCTTGTGAGCCCCCGTGGGAAACCATTTCCCCACCAACGCCACGATCCTGGCATCAACTCCCGTAAGTGCGGGGGGAAGTTCGATATAATTCACCTTGCCGAACAGGCCTCCGGTCTTTGTGGGCTCGTTTTTCCAGGTGATCCGGAACAGGTTTGCCGAGTTCACGTCCCAAAGCCCCGTCTTTTTCAGTTTTTCCTTTACGGGCTTGGGGGTGTGTTTTTCCGGATCCTTCATCTGCCGGAACGTCGGGATGACTATATTTCTCTTCCTGGCCAGCTCTACGGCATGCTTCAGCCCTTCTTCGTGAACGGTCAGGTCGATAGCATATTTCATAACTGCCTCCTCTGTTATTCAAGCCCCGGATACAGGGGGTGTTTTTTGCATGCCTCGAGAACCTCTGAACGCACTGCCCCGATCTCTTTCTCGCTCTCCACGTTCCGGACGACCCTGTCGATCCACCTGGCGATATTCCTCATGTCGCCGGGGCCGAATCCTCTCGTGGTGACCGCCGGAGTACCTACCCGTATGCCGCTTGTTATGAACGGACTCTGCGTATCGAAGGGCACTGCGTTCTTGTTCACCGTTATTCCGGCTTTGTCAAGCGCCGCTTCCGCAGCTTTTCCGGTTACTCCAGTGCCCGTGAGGTTCATCAGGATGAGGTGATTGTCCGTTCCTCCCGAAACAAGATGGTAGTCAAGGGAAAGCAGCTCTTCAGCGAGAACTTTCGCGTTTTCCACGATTTTTTTCTGGTACTCCTTAAAGGAAGGCTCAAGCGCTTCTTTGAACGCCACTGCCTTCGCAGCGATGATATGCATGAGCGGCCCGCCCTGCATGCCCGGGAAAATGTTCTTGTCAATTGCCTTGGCGTATTCGGCGGTGGACATGATCATTCCGCCCCGGGGCCCCCGGAGGGTCTTGTGGGTGGTGGTCGTCAGGAAGTGGCAGAAAGGCACCGGGTCCTTGTGGCATTTTCCTGCAATGAGACCGGCAATATGGGCGATATCAAAGAACAGCAGCGCACTGACCTTGTCGGCGATCGCCCTGAACTGCTCCGCGTCTATCTCCCGCGGATAGGCGGAGGCTCCGCAGACGATCATCTTCGGCTTGTGTTCCACGGCCAGACGCTCAACTTCCGCGAAATCGATCCGTTCCGTCTTCTTGTCAACGCCGTAAGGGATGACATTATACAGCCGTCCGGAAAAGTTAACAGGAGACCCGTGTGTCAGGTGACCGCCGTGGGCGAGATTCATGGCAAGGATGGTGTCTCCCGGCTGGAGCACGGAGAAATAGACCGCCATGTTTGCCTGTGACCCCGAATGGGGCTGTACGTTCACATGATCGCAGCCGAACAGCGCCTTCGCCCTTTCCCGTGCAAGATCCTCGGCCTTGTCCACCACGTGGCACCCGCCGTAATACCGTGCATGGGGATACCCTTCCGCATACTTGTTGGTCATGACAGATCCCATGGCCGCCAGGACCGCCCGGGAGACGAAATTCTCCGAGGCTATCAGCTCTATGCCGTTTCTCTGCCTCTCAAGCTCCTCCGAAATTGCGCTGAAAATTTCCGGATCTGTTTCACGAAGATACTCCTGGCCCTTCTCTAACATTGGAAACCGCTCCTTTCAAGCTGCACTGAAAATGATTCAATGGATGGCTCCGAAACTATCGGCGCCCCTACCGACTTCCTGGCGCTCTCAATATCCTTGAGCCCGTTTCCGGTAACAACTACGGCCACGCGTTCATCTTTTCCCAGTTTTCCCTCCCCGGCCATTTTCCTGAAACCTGCAAACGCAGCCACCCCTGCAGGTTCTCCAAAAACTCCCGTTTTCCTGGCAAGCTCAGGTATAGCTGACAAGATCTCTTCGTCTGAAACCGAAACCATATCCCCGTCAGTGTTCCGCACCGCACGAAGCGCTTTCGCCCAGTTTCTCGGCGCCCCGACAGAAATACTGTCTGCAACTGTCTCCGCAGGCCCGAATGAGACCCGATCGGCTCCCGCCATGAACGCTTCGAAGACCGGGCGCGCTCCTTCAGCCTGCACACCGGTAATCTTCGGAATACCGGAGATCATACCCATGGCAAGGAGGTCGCTGAATCCCTTGTACAGGCTCCCTATACAGCAGCCGTCTCCCACGGAAATAAAAATCCTGTCCGGAAGATCCCAGCCGGTCTGTTCGGCTATCTCGAGGGCACAGGTCTTTTTCCCCTCCACAAGGTAGGGATTTATGGCGCAGTTCCTGTTGTACCATCCGTATTTTTCGATAGCGGCGGTCGCAAGGCCGAAGGCGTCTGCGTAGTCTCCCTTTACGAGAATCACCGTTGCACCATACACGAGAAGCTGGGCAACCTTTGCGGACGGAGCCTTTTCCGGGACGAATATGAAGCTTTTCAACCCTGCGACGGCAGCAAAACCCGACAGGGAACTGGCTGCATTTCCCGTAGACGCGCAAGCTATTGTTTTCCTCCCCAGCTCCAGAGCCCGGGCAACGCCCACTGCGCTGGCCCGGTCCTTGAGCGAGCCCGTGGGGTTCCTACCATCGTCCTTTACCCATAACATGCCTACCCCGTACTCTCCGGCGGCACTGGAACATTCATAAAGGGGAGTCCACCCCACGGAAAGTGACGGTATGAAATCAGGATTCGAAACAGGAAGGATCTCACTGTATCTCCATAGGGAAAACGGCCTTTCAGCAAGGGCCCTTACGGTCATGCCCACCCCGGCTTGCCTGTAGTCGTACAAAACGTCAAGAGTACCGTCAAGCCCGCATTTCGGGCACGTGTACTCAACTTCTCCCGGTTTATAGTGTGCTCCGCAGAGTACGCACCGGAGTTCTACAGGTTTCCCCATCCTATCTCCCTCCACTGGAAAGAATCGCCGGGGCTGCACCCCGGGCTTCAAAAAGGGTACCAGTGCGGGACAGAAGCCTTCCAGCCATAGCATAATACCCTTCACACGCTCCGATCAGTTCCTGTATCTCTATAAATTCATCGACCCTGTGGACAAGTTCACGCCTGGAAGGTCCGTAGATAACCGTCGGGACTCCCCTTTCAACAGCATAGTGGCATCCGTTTGTTCCGAAACCGGGCCTGGAGGAAATATCTGCCGGAAGGTCCGCATCCCGGAGGGCACGGGAAAGGATCCCGAGATACTCGGAATCAGCGGGCAGGACCCATGCGGGGGCATAATGGTTTCCCCGTATCGGCGCCCCTGTATAGCACCTGTCTTCAGTTACGGGAAATGAGACCCTGGCCCTCAGGCCGGGAATAACACCCGTGGCGTCATCGATCACCCGCTGGAGATCCCGGGCGGCTCCTTCGAGCGACTCCCCCAGGAGAAGCCTCCTGTCAAAAAGGGCGGTACATTTCTCGGGGATCGCGCCTCCTGCACAGGGAGGCGTAGTGTTCATGCTTGTTAGCACGAGGATACCCTCACCAAGGAAAGGATCTCTTGGAGGCACAAACCGGTTTTTGATGAATGAGAGAAGAGAATTCATAGTATCGGCGGCATTGATCCCATGCTCGGGATGAGAGGAATGGGCCATTTTTCCGAATGTGTCGAGGCGGATCTCCGCACGTCCCCTCTGGCCTCTTTCAAGACAGAGAGAGGAGGCTTCTCCCACGATCACGCAGGAAGGGTCCGTCGACTCACCTATAGCCCGTGACGCTACATTTTCAAATGTTTCCTGGTGCACAGCCGCGGCCACAATGAGCTCTCCGTTCAGGCGCCGCCTCTTGTCCGCTTTCAAAAACGCCCCCGCCATGATCATGGAGGCAAGCGCCCCCTTCTGGTCGGATGCTGCACGGCCGTAGATCCGCCCTTCTTCGATAAATGCACCGAACGGATATTTGGACCATTCGGCCACATCACCCGCATCTACGTGATCCATCTGGGCTGTCAGTAGGACCCGTTCTCCTCCCCCGGAGAAAAACAGCCGCCCGACAACGTTCCCATAGGAATCAGTCGAGACATCATCGTAGCCGAGGGTCCTCATGGTCCCGGAGATAAAGCGGGCGACATCCCCTTCCCTGCCCGATACCCCGGGACGGCGGAGAAGTTCTCTGCAGAGCTGAATGAGATCGGTTTTCCTGGTTTCTTTCATCGATCTGTCTCCCTTCTGCCCCTTCAAGATACACCAGACACTATTATTTTCAAGAAAGAAAAAATGATATAATGCATTAGTATTTCTTATATTAAAAGGAGGCCGGCATGAACCTTCATCAATTGAGAGTATTCTGTTCTGTCGTGGAAGAGAGGTCTTTCCGCCATGCCGCTGAAAAGCTTTTCCTTTCCCAACCTTCGGTAAGCCAGCACATTGCCTCACTTGAAAAAGGCAACAACATCAGACTGTTTGAAAGGAAAGGGAGATCGATCTCCCTGACCCCTGAAGGCAGAGCGCTTTATGTCCTGGCGTCCGACCTTCTCCGGCAGGCCGACGAAATACCCGCACGGTTTCGCGATATGCAGTCCCTCCGATCCGGAAAACTGGAAGCAGGAGTTTCGCCTTTCGCAGGATACTACGTCCTTCCCCCCGCTCTTTCGGCATTCCGGTCGGATTTTCCCTCAATATCCATATCCATAAAATCAGGCAACACCACCGAAATCCTTTCCGACCTCAGAAACGGGGATGTTGAACTTATTGTTCTCGGACGTAACTTTTCATCATTAAGGGACCCGGCATTTACATACAGGACGCTCGGAGAGGATTCTCTCGTCCTCGTCGCTCCTCCGTCCCACAAATGGGCGAAAAGAGGAGAGGCCTCCTCACGTGAAACGGAGGAACAGACGCTCATTCGTTTTGCCGGGGACTGCCCCCTCGGAACCTACGTGGATGAGTTCCTCCTGAGAAACAGGATACGGTTCGGAGGATTCCTTGAAACGGATGAAATAGAGATGGCAAAGCACTTTGTCCTGCAGGGTACAGGAGTCGCGGTGACAAGCGCCCTTTCGGTCCGCAGGGAAATCGCATCGGGAGACCTTGTGCCTGTGCTTCTGGAAGGTATGGAACAGCTGTCATGGGAAATTCAATGCGTGTATTCTTCCGCAAGGGGCCTCTCCTATCCGGGGTGGGAAATGGTGAAACGGCTGGAGGAGAACGCCCGGAAACTGTTGAAATAGGGCGGCCTTCCGGCCGCCCCGGTCTTATATTCCGAGAAGATCTGCAAGGAGAGCGGTTTTCTCCCTGAAATTCGAAAGGGTCTGCTCGAGCGGTTCGGGAGATGTCATGTCTACACCTGCCTCCCCGAGAATTTCAAGGGAGTACGCTGAACTCCCCCTCGAGAGAAAACGCATATAGTTCCTGCGCTCTTTCTCCCCTCCGTTCCGAATCAGCCTGGAAAGACATGCTGCGGCTGAAAATCCCGTGACGTATTTGTACACGTAAAAGGCACTGTAAAAATGGGGAATCCGTCCCCATTCGACCGATATGCCATCGTCAACTGTCATATCAGGGCCGTGGAACCGCACATTAAGATCCTTCCACATGCCGCACAAAAAGTCGGCCGTGAGCGCTTCGCCTTTTTCGGAGAGGGCATGGGTTTCCATCTCGAATTCCGCGAACATTGCCTGACGGTAGACAGTCGTCCTGACCTGCTCCAGGTAGTGATTCAAAAGGAAGATCTTTTCATTTTTTCCTGCCCTTTCAAGCATTGATTCCAGGAGAAGTGCCTCATTGGTGGTAGAAGCCACCTCGGCCAGGAAAATGGTGTAATCCGCATATACCTGGGGCTGGTTCCTGTGGGAAAACCACGTGTGGAGCGAATGGCCCATCTCGTGGGCTATGGTAAAGACATCCCGGAGCGTTCCGTTGTAGTTGAGCAGCACGTAGGGATGAGTCCCGTAGCTGCCCCATGAATAGGCGCCCTTTCTTTTACCCTGGTTTTCATACACATCGACCCACCTGGACGAAAACCCTTCCCGCAGAACGTTCAGGTATTCGTCACCCAGCGGCGCAAGCCCCTCTTCAACCATTTCCCTGGCCCGGCCGTATGGAATGGGGGCATCGGGTTCGTCAGCAAGGGGTACATTCAGGTCGTACATGTGCAGTTCACCCAGGGCGAGGGCTTTTTTCCGGACCTTCATGTAACCATGCAGCGCGTCAAGATTTGCGTTGACCGTCTCAACAACATTCCGGTAAACGGCTGGAGGGATATTATCCCCGTGAAGGGAGGCTTCAAGGGAGGAGGCATATTTTCTCGCCCCCGCATAAAACAGGTCCGACCGGACGTTTCCCGAGTAAAGTGCCGAGAGGGTGTTCCTGTACTTTTCATAGGTCGAATACAGTCCCTCGAATGCTTCCTTTCTTACCCTCCGGTCGCGGGACCTGCTCAGGAGGTAATATCTCTCCTCTGAAAGCTCTGTCGGCCGTCCGCTCTCGTCAAGTATCTCCGGAAAGGCCATATCGGCATTCGTCAGAAGGGAAAATGCATTTTCCGCAGTCCTTGCCACCTCTTCAGACTTCGCGAGGATCATCTCTTCGGCCGGAGAGAGCACATGCTCTCCGGTACGGAGGATATCGTCAAAAAAATGCCTGTACATACCAAGTTCCGGCAGGCTTTCAAGAGTTTTTTCCACTTCGTCCGCTCCCGCTGCAAGCACTTCAGGCCTGAAAAAGGAAAGAGACGCACCGAAGACCGCGTATAGCGAACCGGCCCTCTCCGACATGGCCTGGTACCGGGCGTCGGACGTATCTTCGTGACTCTTCATGACAGCGTAGGCGTACACTTTCCCCATCTTCTCGGAGGTATTCTCCTCCGTTCGCAGAAATTCCAGCAGCGTTTCCGGCGACTCGAAAAGCCTGCCGCTGAAAGTACCGAGATGCTTCAGCTCTTCCCCGAGTTTTTTGAAAGATTCTTCCCAGGAACTGTCATCGGGGAAAATGGCTGACAGGTTCCATGTGAATGTGTCGGGAAGGTCTTTTCTCAGAGGGACCTTGCCTGAGGGAAAAAAAACTTCTGATATGGTTTCATTGGAGGCGAACGAAAAACTCATCAAACTACCCCTTTCAAAGGTATACTGCAAATAAAAAATAACCAGTTTTATTGACACCGGTTTCGGATGCCTTTATCATTTTTCAATAGAACTGCCGCAGGTACTATAATTCATAATAACAGGAGTGTGACGAAATGAAAAAACGGATGATACTTTTTATTGCAGCGATCCTTCTTCTCGCAACGGCAGGCTCGGCATTTTCAGCCGCTACCGTGAAACCCGACCAGCTCAGGTTCATGGCGGGCCCTCCGGGCGGAAACTGGTTCGCACTGGGCGGCGCACTCGCCGACCTCTGGACATCGAAACTGATCCCCACCACGAGCATTACCGGCGGAGCCGTCGCCAACATCATCAATGCCCACAACGGGAAGGGAGAACTCGGCTTCTCCAACACCTCCATGGTGGCAGTGGGTCAGAAAGCCAGTGACGCTCCCTTCAAGACTTCGACTGATAACGCTGTCATTATGGCAAACCTCTACACACAGTACACGTATTTTATAGCCCGGAAGGACTTCGTTGAAAAACACGGGATCAAATCGGTTGACGACCTTGTCGCCAGGAAAATTGCCACCCGTTTTGCCACTCTGAAGACAGGGACAGGGTCCGAGTTCATTGTTAACGGTATTTTCAAGGCGGGACTCGGGGTAGCCGACTACAGGAAGGAACTCAAGGAATGGGGCGGATCAGTTGAATACGCCTCCTATTCCAGCGGCGCAGACCTTCTTGCCGACAACCATCTTGACGTATTCGCGTTCTCCGTGGGCAAGGTCGCTTCCATCGTCATGCAGATAGAGAGCCAGACGGACATTGTGCTTCTTGGCCTCGAGCAGGCCACCCTTGACAAAATCGGCGAAGCTTACGGTACAGTTACGTTCACAGTTGACCCGGGAATCTATAAGTCTGTGACCGAGAAAGACCCGGTCGTCAAAGTTGTCGGTGACTATACCTGTATCGTGGTCCGGAACGACCTCGACGAACAGCTCGTTTATGACCTTTGCAAGGTAATGCACGAGAACCAGGAGAACCTCGCGAAGGCGGTCGTCGACATCCAGGAACTTTCACCGGCAACTGCGATTCCGGGCGGGTCTATAAAAAGCCATCCCGGTGCTGTAAGATACTGGAACGAGGTTCTGAAAAAGTAGAATATCTGCGGCAGGCGGACAAGGCGGGCTGCGGCAGCCTGCCTTGTCGTATTCAGAGGCAATATGAACGAAAACAGGAGCATCCTGTTTTCAAGGAGGGAGCATTATGAGGAAACTCGACGGTATTGTGGCAAAAGGGCTGTACGCCTACGTTCTTGCCATGGGGCTTTTTCACCTTTATACGGCAGTCTTCGGAGCTTTCGAGGCGTATCTTCAGCGGTCCATCCACCTCACATGGGTACTCCCGATGTGCTTCGTCCTCTACCCATTCATAACACACAAAAAGGACCAGCCAGTCGAGACCTCTGTTCCCTGGTACGACTGGATCCTTGCCATTCTCTCAACGCTTCCCGGCATTTACAGCATCCTGAATTACGACGAGATCATGATGCGCATGCAGGGAGTCGACGACCTCACCATGGCCCAGATAATCCTTGGAACAATGCTGATCGTTTTGCTCCTGGAAGGGACCCGGCGGATTGTCGGACTCCCGATCGTAATTGTCGCCCTGCTTTTCACTGTCTACACGGTGGTTTGCGACTCCCCGTTCATGCCGGAGATCCTGAGGGGCGTTCCCACAGAATTTCCCAGGCTTATTGAGGGAATGTTCCTTACCGATGAAGGAATCTTCTCCTCGTCCTTGGGGGTGTCGGCCACATTTGTCATGATATTCCTCATATTCGGAGGCTTCCTCGAGAAAAGCGGGGTGGGAGAATACTTCATGGAGTTCGCCCAGGCCTTCACCGGGACAGCTGCAGGAGGTCCCGCCAAAATAGCTGTTCTGAGTTCCGCCCTGTTCGGATCCATTTCCGGCTCAGCAGTGGCAAACGTTTATGGGACAGGGTCCTTCACTATTCCCTTGATGAAACGCATCGGATACAGCCCATATTTTGCCGGAGCGGTGGAAGCAGTTGCGAGCACTGGAGGACAGATAATGCCTCCCGTGATGGGTGCCGGTGCATTTGTCATGGCCGCCCTCCTAGGTGTTCCCTTCAATACAATCATGATCGCCGCACTGCTTCCTGCACTTCTCTACTACGGGACCGTTCTCCTGATGGTGCACCTCACTGCCCTTCGCGACGGACTGAAAGGGCTGCCCGCTGAGGAGCTTCCCTCGGTAAAATCAGTTGTGAAGAAACTGTACATGATGTCTCCCATCGTCCTCCTCGTGTACATGCTTCTTGCCGGTTATACGCCCATGTACGGTGCGATCGCGGGGATATCCCTGGCATGGGCTGTTTCTCTCCTGAATCCAGGCAAAAGGATGGGCCCCAAACAAATAATCGAGGCCATTCACGACGGCACTGAAAACATCCCGCTCATATGCACCGCCTGCGCCTCGGCAGGGCTCGTCATAGGCTCGGTGGCGCTCTCAGGCATCGGCTTCAAGTTCGTGGGAGCAGTGCTCACGCTATCCAGGGGCATTCCCTTTCTTGCGCTCATACTTATTGCAGTGGTCTCACTGATACTCGGGATGGGGCTGCCTACCACCAGCGCCTACATACTGGGTGCAGCCCTGGGGGTGCCTGCCCTGGCGAAGATTGGGATCATGCCTTTGGCTGCGCACATGTTCGTTTTTTACTACGCCATCATATCCAATATAACTCCTCCAGTGGCTCTGGCTGCTTACGCCGCGGCCTCCATAGCAGGGTCGAATCCCAACAGGACCGGTTTCGCCGCCTGCAGACTGGGCATTCTGGCATTTATCGTTCCCTTCGCTTTCTGCTACGATCCCGGTCTGCTGCTGAAGAGCACCCTCGTCGGCAACCTGACATCAATTATCAGCGGGGTGGGCGCACTTGCAGGGCTCGGTTTCTCCATTACCGGTTTCGCAAGGGGCAGACTTCCCTCTCTCCACCGACTTGCGTTCGGGGTTGCAGGGCTTTTCGCGCTCCACGGCAATATTCTGGTGGCACTGGGCAGTACTGCGGTAATCATAGTGTTTTTTCTTCTCTCAAAGAAAAACGGGGAAACAAAGGCACCCTAAAATCGCCAAGACATCAGAGAAAAACGGATCTCGGCTTAAAATCAGCCGAGACCCGTTTTCTCAAACATTTTTACAAACTGAGCATCATCCATTATTTTCCCCTGAACTTTTTTTTCCCCTCACTGTAGGCTTTCCCCACTACCCTTCCAAGGGCATAATACGTACCACATTTCGGGGCAAAAATAAGGGGCTTCACCTTCCTGGGATCAGGATATCCTTTTTCGTCAAGACATTCCTCACCTGCCCACGTTTTCACAACCTTCCCGACGAACAGGAAATGCGATCCCAGGTCCATGGACTGAACCACTTCACATTCCATGGAGATCGGGAACTCCTCAATCAGGGGAGCATCGACCAGATCTCCTTTTCGGGGAGTGAGCCCGGCCGTTTCAAATTTATCCACGTCCCTTCCTGAGGAAAGTCCGAAGAAATCAGCCTCGCATAGTACGTTCTCGGAAGAGACATTCACGCAGAACGCCTTTCTTTTCATTATTCCTTCCAGCGTATGACGGGTTTTCGCCACGGCCACTGAAATGCATGGAGGTTCCGAGTTGCAGACTCCCCCCCATGCAACCATGAGTCCTCCCGCTTTTCCTTCCCCGTCATAGGCTGTCACCACAAGGGCAGGAGACGGAAAAAGCGGTGTGCAGACTCCAATATCTTTTTTCATAAACAGACCTCTCCTTCGCAGAAAATGGGTATGAATGAATTGTACACCCAGGATATTGCTCCTGAAACAGTAAAATCAAGAAATAAAAAGGAATAAAAAGCCAGTCACTCATTTTAAACTATAAATTTCTCTATTCCCTCTTCATTTCTCTTTTTTCATCTTGTCTAACCAATGCTGACGATTATAATAATCACCATAAGGTCAATAAAGATCAAACGGAGGTGGGCACAATGACAAGAAGGTACCTGGCCATAAGGCCCAATGATGTTTCACAGCCTGTAAACCCCTTTTCATTTGCAGACAGGATGATGCGGGATATGATGCGGATCTTCGGAGATTTTTCTCCGGAAATGGGTTACGTTGATCCCGACAAAGTCCTTGCGATCCCAAGGGGAGATTTCTACAGGAAGGACGGGAAGATTTTCGCCGAGTTCGAGATCCCGGGAATAGATCCTTCCAGGGTGGAACTGAATGTTTTTGAGGACCGGCTCACGCTCAAGGCAGAGAAAGCTGACGAAAAGACCGTTGATGAGAACGACGTTTTCCGCTCTGAGAGATATTACGGAACAGTTTCCCGTTCCATACAGTTTCCTGTAGAAGTTGATCCTGATTCCGCAAAGGCGGCTTTCAAAAACGGTGTTCTGACCGTAGAAGTTGCCGAAAAAATTCAGGCTGAGAGAATGAAGAAAGTTGCCATTGAAGGACAGTAATCCATGGGGAAAAAGCGAAGGGGCCGGAGTTCACCGGCCCCTTCGTTTGTTTCTACTGTCCTGCGTTCGGGAAGAATAGCTGCTTCCCGAGGAGTTTGAACTCGGCAACAGCCTTCTGTGCTGAAGGAGAAACCAGCCAGTCTATGTACGTCAGGGCAAGGTCATAACGAATGTTATCCCATTTTGCAGGATTGACCGCCATTACGCTGTACTGGTTCTTCAGTGAAGCATCACCTTCCACTGTGATCACCAGGTCTGCGCCTTCCTTTCGGGAATCCTCGTACTTAATGAAAGTACCCCGGTCCGTGAAGGCGTATCCTTTACGCTCGCCCGCTATCATGAGCGTTTCGAGCATTCCCTGGCCTGTCTGTATATACCACTGTTCCTTGTCAGGCTCAGGCATTCCTGCGGCAGCCCAGAGTCGAAGTTCCGCCATGTGGGTCCCCGATTTGTCGGCGCGACTCGCAAAGGGAGCCGCCGAGAGCGCGATCTTCTTCAGAGCCTCGGTTACAGAGAGCCCCTTGACTTTCGCAGGATCAGATACTGGTCCCACAATGATGAAATCGTTGAACATAACCTTCCGGCGGTTTACTCCAGATCCCTCGGCAACAAACTTTTCCTCTGCCTCCGGGTCATGGACAAGGACCACGTCGACGTCGCCGTTCCTTCCGTATTCCAG
>Ga0209510_1002055_pt1 | contig 21369 bp, 17 predicted proteins | sample BiotimSIPDNA_FD_185749 | JGI IMG/M metagenome (GOLD analysis project Ga0209510, IMG submission 185749) | Anaerobic biogas reactor microbial communites from Washington, USA - Biogas_R1 time_0 SIP DNA (SPAdes) (version 2) | ecosystem: Engineered > Bioreactor > Anaerobic > Unclassified | place...
GCTTTGTCACCTAATTTTGCAGCCAGCGCATTTCCTTTTTCTTCGTTAAGGTCAGCGATGACAACATTGGCACCAGCAGCGTGCAGACGCTCTACTGCTGCTTCACCAAGACCGGATGCTCCACCGGTTACGATAGCAGTCTTTCCAGCGATCTTCATACTATACCTTCACTCCTTTTAAAAATTTTTTGGGTAAGAGTAGATAGTCGTCCGGGTCTTATAATATATCGCCCTTCCTCAACCCCCTTATCCGTTCATACAGCATCTGCCATATATTAACCATATTAACACATTAATCTGAGAAGTGGAATGAGATATCTGCAATTAATTATATTATTCACAATTAAAAAAAGTATGACAATTCTTATATAATGTGAGGGTATTGGTCCTTGACAGACTTATTAATCTTCATAAAAATTTTAATTATAGGTTTCCATAATTATGGAGACCCAATCGCTGTAACATCAGCTTTATGTTGAAATATTTTTGACCCTTAATATTCTGAGTTATAGAGGCGGGTTGTTAGTATGCTATTATGAAAAAACAAATAACTATTAATGAAATGGAGGTTGTCGACATGAAATTAAACGGGAAACTATTATTTCGCCTGATTTTAATTATTATAGGTGGATATCTAATAATTAATGGATTGGCTGCCAAACAAGAATCTAATCAACCTGATAAACCTGGCAGCACAGAGGTAAATATATCGATGAATGCAGAACAAAATATTGCGCAGGCACAAAAAGAGGGCCAAGCTGTCTGGTTACTGTTTGGTACTGATACTTGACCGTATTGCAAAGATCAGCTGGTCAGCTTTGATGAATTGCAGCCGAAATATGAAGAATCGGTACGTTTTATTTATGTCAATCTAAGTAAAAGGGAAAATGCTGAATTAGGTAATAAATATAAGGTTCAGGTAGTACCAACCAGTATTATTTTGAATAATAAAGGTCAGATTAGTTTTGAACAGGCCGGATTGTTAGCAAACGATGTTTTAAAGCAAGAGTTGGATAAAGTTTCAGGTTCTGAGTAGGACAACTGACGAGAGTGGGAAGCATATTTTTGAACCTGCAACATTAGTTGTGACCCGGCACTCAGATTTAGATTAATTTTGACGATGAGTGACGGGGAACATCAGATACCTTATAAATACCTGGTAGATATATCAGTAGTATCCGCAGGGTCTAGTCCTGTAAGGGACTCATCCTGGCTGCTGCAGGTGGCGGCTTGAGATTTGAAAAAGTATCATGAATGTCATCCTGAGGAGTTGCAGACGAGGAAGGATCTCTTGATTGACACATTTATTCGACGGTTTCGATATCGGTACTATATAAACTGCGATCCAGATCTGGGATGAACAGGGCGGATATTAGATTAAGAACAGCTATAAATGCAGCAGCCAGAAAAACCCATTGAGGACCGCTGTATGCCCAGAGGAAACCTCCGGCAATAGGCACCAGCATAGATACCCCATGATCCAGCGTTACTCCCATGGATAGAGAAGGAGCGATATCGGACTGACTGTCAGCAATGCGATTCAAGTAAGTAGCCCGGGCTATATTAACAGAAAACAGTAATTGATCAGCTATATAACATACCATTATTATTATGAGAGCTATACGGGCCGGAAACCACAGGGGAGACATTCCATAAAGGACACAGATGATTATTAGTAGTCCAGATTCAATACTGATTACTATTTTCTCTCCCCAACTATCGATAGCCCGGCCTAAAAGCGGCCTGAATACCAAACTTATGATGGTACCAATTATACCTAGAAAAGCAAAGGTTTCTATATCACAGTTAAACCCCTTGATTAATACCCAGGGGGCAAAAGTAAGAAATATCTGTTTTCGCGCTCCGAATAAAATGTTTAATAAATAAAATAAACTATATTTGCGTTTAATTAACAAATATTTTTCCGGGCGTTTAAGGGGAATGGGTTTTATCAAGAGCATACTTAAACTGGCCAACAAGGCGCAAATACCAGCTATAAGGAAGATTACACTAAAAGAAATATCTAAATGCGTGGCCCCCCAGTATACTACTCCCATACCTAATAGAATCCCAACTGATTCCAGTGCGCCAATGGCACCCAGCAATCGACCCTCATGACCTTTGTCAGCCAGACGGAGACAAATTGAGTTTTTAAGCGTCATATACAGATGAGCGCCGGTACTCCAGGTAAGCATCCATACTATTACCCATTTCATATCCGGTGCCAGATATGCCTGACCTAAAAGCGATATGAAAATTAGAAAAGCCGCAAACATGGCAATGCGCGTATCGGGTAAAAAGGCTAACAAGGCAAAAATGAAAACAATAAGAAAGCCGGGCAGCTCACGTGGAAATTCCAGAGCACCCCGGGCTAAGGCGTCCAATTGATGAACCTGGGCCAGATAATTATTAAAAGAAGGTTCGTACAGGCCACTGTATATACCTATAAAAAGACTGGCAGCAGCAAATAAAAATAATGGAGTTAAAAATATTTGACGGTTCATAATGATCCTCGATTACAATAATGTTTAATTCTATACCTTTAAGTGACGATTGGGAATAAAAAACCAGTATATTAAGAGATAGATACTATTATTAATGATATTACGAATTAAAATAATGAGACCGGGTAATAGGTTATTAAAACCTGACATATGTTAATATAACGGAGTATGAAAGTTATAAATAAACCTTGTTTAAAGTAGCGATAAAGGGTTACAATGCGTTTAAAGTTCTTGAAAGGAATTTAATAAAAGGGGGGAACCTCCATCGCTATAAGACTTTACGCTGATAATGCCTGTGATTTGGATTCGGATCTTTTACAAGAACTTGATGTTAAGCTGTTTTATATGCCGGTAACTATTAAAGATACTACTTTTTATGACCGGTTGACTATTCAACCACCGGAGTTTTATCGTTTAATTTCTGAACCGGGCGTTATGCCGACTACTTCACAGATAACTCCGGTTGAGTTTCAGCAGGAGTTTGAGGAGGTAATCAAAAACAGTTCAGATCAGGTCATTTATATTGCTTTTTCATCTGAGCTTAGTGGTACATACCAATCAGCCTGTATTGCCCGTGACGGTATTGACCCTGACCGGATAACCGTGATTGACTCCAAAAGTGCCTCGGTAGGATACGGGCTTACGGTAATTCGTGCTGCCCGCGCTATTAAGGAGGGAAAAAACAAAGAGGAAGTACTGGCGGAAATAGAGGATAATATTAATCGCATTCAACATTTGTTTATTGTCGGTAACTTTGAAATGCTCAAACGGGGCGGCCGGGTGAGTGCAACCTCAGCTGCGTTGGGTAATTTATTGAATATTAAACTGATTCTGCATTTTGTTAATGGGGCTATAGTTCCTCTGGAAAAAACCCACGGACTAAAAAAAGCAAAAAAGAGAATGCTGGAAATAATGGAGGAACGAGGCCGGAATTTACCGCAGCAGTTAATTGGAATTAACCATTCCAATGATTACGAAGGGGCTTTGGAAATAAAACAGCTGCTGGAGAAAAAGTTTGGCTGTCAGGATTTTGTAATTTCTGAAATAGGCGCTGCTATTGGCTCCCATGTCGGAGCCGGGACTTATTCAGTATTTTTCCTCACTTAGATTTAAAGCACAGGGTATTCAATAGTAGTTAATTTCATATATAACAAAATATTTAATGATAAGAGGCCTGGTAATGATATGCTCCCCTCAAAGTAGACAGTTAAAATAAATTTCGACTATCTACTCTGAGGGGAGTATTACTTTAGAGTGCGTATAATATAACTTTACTTTCCTGAATTCATCATCATTCATTAATATAATAACCCCATAATGAGCATAATTATTTACAGTAGAGTTTTAATTTTGCCATTAATTAAAAGGGGGCGCTAATTTTGACCTATCCGGATATTGAAAGCCGATATGATCAGAAAATAGATGAGATACAACCGCTTTTGGCTCAATACAGTAACTATGATCTGGTAATAGGCATACCTTTTCGGGATGAAATTGATCATTTACCTAAAATGTTAGCTTCTATTGATCAGGTGCTAAAATCATGGATAGGCCGTCGCCAATTGATTGTATGCGCCGGTGATTATTCAGCCGGACCCATTCTTGATACAATTCATCTGCTTAATCTGCAACATCCGCATATAGAGTTTTTAATGCCACCCGAAATAAGCGGCCGGGGTATGAGTGTCAGGGCCATAATGGATATTGCCAGTAAACTGGACGCTGATCTGATATTGTTTAATGCCCATATGACAACTGACAATGGTCCCGGGGTTGATGATGCCTGGCTGGAAAGCTTGCTTACTCCCATTCAGGGGGAATATGACATAGTTTTGGGCAGCCTGCGTCGTTATATGGGAATTGACAGTATTGCCCATATGATGGCAGCACCCATTCTGGAAAGCTTTTATGGATGTCGTTTGGGTGATCCGTTAGGAGGGATTTATGCTCTCAGTCATGATTTTGTTGAGGAATTGGCTCATGAGGCCCGATTCTGGGGGAAATATATTCAAGGCCATGGAATTGATTTCTGGATATTAACGCGGGCATTATGCTGGAGCAAGCGTATTTGTGAAATTAATAAAGGGGGCGCCGTCAAAACTCACAGCCTGGAAACCCGCAATAAGATATTTTATGATAATGCGCTGACTATTTTTGAAGCTTTGAAAAGGGACAGTGCCATATGGCTTCAGGACCGTTTGATAATAAAAGTAGCTGACATTTTAGCCCGCAGCGAAATAAAAAGACCGGATAGTGTTAATTATTCAATCGATGATTTACTGAGGAACTACTATAGTGGTTGCGAAGATAACAAGGATCTATGTGAATTGGTAAAAAGCAAAATAAAATTACCATTATGGGAAGAACTTGAACAAGGGGAGAAGTTTTATCTGTCTGATGAAGATTGGATAACTGCACTTTTGGAATTATTTTTGCAGTATTCATTTGACGAAAACTATAATGACCAGCAAATAATATCCCTGGTAACTGCTTTGTATAATGGTCGGGTAGCCAGTTATAGTTTGGAAATGGAGGCTTTTGCTGAAAAAGCGGCCGTGGTTGGCGAGGCGGAGCTTGATAATCTGATGGTAGGGAAAATGGAATCAATTCGTCAACGTCTAACAAACAATTTCTGGGATAAAAAAGCAGATTTTAGTCGTCAGTGGGTGGAACACCGGGAGCAAAGAAAACCGGCTATAATCCCGCTGGGATATATGGAGTATGTACCCGGAAAACCGGTAGTGGTTCCTAAAAGGATTGCCGGTAAAGATCAGCACATAGTTCAGACCGATGATATTTTTAAAGATTTACGCCACCGATATGAATCCGATTTTAATCAGTTTTTAAGCCAGGGTCTTAATCTACCCGTTGACACCAGTCCGGAAAATATAATCAGGGCAGTTGAAGAGTTTATGACCCGAGTGGAACAAACACTGGATGAAATCCTGCCTGGTGATATCCGGATTGAAGAAGGGCTGCAACAATTTATCGATAAATTATTTTCGATATTTCCTGATCAGCGTATGTTTACTATGAGTACAGATTTATTAAGGGAAATGATTATCCGTTTTCCGCCGGTAAATCTGATGATTCCTCGCGGATTTTATCAGCCTCGTCAGTTAATTGATAACCTGGATACCCGTGATGCGGTGACTTATGCCAATCTGGTTGAGAGTCTGAGTTATACAGACCGTGATCTAATCTGGCTGACAGAAAACTTAAAACCGGAGAGTTTTGAATGGACCGATTTAAAACCGGTTCTGCTGACCGAGGAGGTTCGTATGGGGGTCCTGAGTCAGGTGAAAATATCCAACCTTAACCGTGTAACCGGTCGTATAGTAATTCGCCCGCTGGATGCTGCAAAAGGTGGCAAGTTTCCGAAACTCAGATATTTTACCAGTATTGTTCGTCGTATGGCTCAGGCGGATCATTACTCGCAACTATTTATAAATACGGTAGCTGAACGCAAGAATATAGGTCTAAAAATACGTAATTCATTACTGGGAGTAAGGCGGGGAGACGATTTTTCTGCCCATAATATTTTTGAAAATTTTCATCATCGCAACATGATGGGAAAAATCCAATATCTGGCTGATAAACTGGAGCAGGAAGGTAAGAATGAAGCTGCTCGAATTATTAGATTGATGGCTTCCGGTTATGGACTGAGTCAGTTATTGGAAAATGAAGTATTTCTGACTTGCACAGCCTGGAGCTGGGCCAGTTACAGTTATAAGGGCGGAGTTAATATCCCGACACCTTTAACTACCAGTGTTGAATCCCGCTGGTTTAACCATGACTTTTTGGAAGTTTTATATCGACAGTTGGGTTATAATCCTGAGGAAATCATGTCGATAGTATTTCGCCTGATTCAGTCCGGTAAAAGCAATCAAAATCTGTTGGATATGCTTATGCCAACCCGACCTAAAGATGTAGCGGTCGTGGTACAGGAGACCACCAATGAACCCAGCCGACACTTGCAGCGATACCATGGCAACCCGTTACTGGAACCAATAGATTCCTGGTGGGAATCCAAATATGTGCTGAATCCCGGGGCACTGCGGATAGGGGATAAAGTTTATCTGTTTTACCGGGCGGTGGGAGAAGATCAAATTTCCCGTATCGGCCTGGCCATAACTGATGGTTATAAAGTATTGGAGCGATTAAGCGAACCGATATTTTCGCCGGAAACTCCGGAAGAGGCCATGGGATGTGAAGATCCGCGTTTAACTATTGTTGACGGGCGGATATTTATGCTGTATACGGCATATGATGGCAATATTGCCCAGATTGCAGCTGCTTCAATCGGGCTTGATGATTTTAAGGCAGGAAACTATACCAACTGGCAGCGGGAGGGTCTGGCGTTTAAAAATATCTGGGATAAGGATGCTATAGTTTTCCCGGAAAAGATTCACGGCAAATATATTGTTTATCATCGGATTGAACCCAGTATCTGGGTAACTTACGCCAATGAACTATGTTTTCCTTTACGGGAAAACCATGCCATTATTGTGGGGCCGCGTCCAGGGCGTATGTGGGATTCTTTAAAAATAGGTGCCGGAGCTCAGGCTTTGAAAACCAAATACGGATGGCTGCTGATTTACCACGGAGTCGATAATAATTATGTTTACCGTCTGGGGGTTTTATTGGTAGATCTAAATAATCCCCAAAAGGTTATTTACCGTTCTCCCAATCCTATTTTGGAACCGGAAGAAGATTATGAGATTGGTCTTTCTGGTGCCTGGGTGCCTAATGTAGTGTTTACCTGCGGTGCAGTGGCTGGAAGCGACAAGGATATATTGGAAGATGATGATGAAATACTGGTCTATTATGGAGCCGCGGATACCAGTATAGGTGTAGCCACAGCAACGCTGGCCGATTTAATCCCGGAAAGATTCCGAATTAGTCGCTGATGAGTACAAAACCGCAGTATACTTTGAAAAAGTCCGGCCGATTTTTTAACCTGACCCTTGAGACGTGAGCCAAGCCGTTGGTGATGCCCATGTAAAGCCTGCGAGCGGTATATTTATATAATTAAAACTCACTTCTGCGATCATCAGGTTTTTCTTAACAATCGCATACCGTTGAGCGTCACCAGAATCGAAGTACCGACATCCCCGATTACTGCCAGCCACATAGTCAATAGCCCAGGAATAATCATTAACAGAATTGCAGCTTTAAACAACAAAGAAAAGGCAATATTTTGTTTAATAATTCTCAAGGTTTGCCGACTTAGTCTGATGGCAAAAGGTAAACGGGATAAATCATCAGACATTAGAGCAATATCAGCCGTTTCCAGGGCCACATCCGTACCGGCAGTTCCCATGGCTATTCCAATGGTAGCTCTGGACAGAGCCGGAGCGTCATTTATACCATCACCTACCATGGCTACCCGGTGGTCAGCTAATAGCTGCTCTATAACCTTTAATTTGTCATCAGGCAACAATTCCGCGTAATAACTGTCCAGGCCGGAATTATTGGCAATAGTTGCTGCTACCTGGCAATTATCTCCGGTCAGCATAACCATTTGCTTTATACCAGCTTTACGCAGAGCAGCAGTTGTTTCAGTGATATCCGGACGCAGATTGTCCATTAAAGTTATAATGCCGATTATTTTATACTGGTCACCTATCAATACCAGGGTTTTACCTTCGTTTTGTAGACTGGCTATCTGTTCCATATGATCCCGGGCATCGAGATTAAGGCTGTCAAAATAGCGCAAATTACCAATATGATAACGCTGTACATTAATGATACCATTGGCGCCTTTTCCCGGCACTGCCTGAAAATCAGATACCGGTGGAATGCTAATCGCTTCACTCTTTGCCTTTCTTATAATGGCATTGGCCAGCGGATGTTCGGAACGATTTTCAATTCCGGCAGCAATACTCAACAATTTATCAACGCTTATATCAGAAAGGCTTATAACATCGACCACTTCCAATTTACCTTCAGTAAGCGTACCAGTTTTATCAAATGCTATTACTGATAAACTGCCTAACTCCTCCAAATGACTGCCGCCTTTAATTAATACTCCCTGGCGGGCGGCATTGCCAATCGCTGATACAATGGAAACCGGCGTGGAAATAACCAGTGCACAGGGACAGGCAACCAGCAGCACAGCCAGAGCCATATATATCCAGTGATGCCAGGGCTGATTTATGAACAACGGAGGCACTATCGCTACCATTATTGCCAGTACAATAACGGTAGGCGTATAATAGCGGGCAAAACGGTCGATTAGTTGTTGTGACGGAGCCCTTTCGCTCTGGGCCTGCTCCACCATGGTTATTATTCGCTGCAGGGTTGTATTTTTATATTCACGGGTAACTTTAATTTCCAGTGAACCGTATTGATTAATTGTACCGGCAAAGACTTCACTGTGAGGTTCTTTGAAAACCGGTACAGATTCTCCGGTAATGGCTGCCTGATTAACGGTTGAGCTGCCAGATACTACCAACCCGTCAGCGGCGATAGTCTCCCCGGGAGCAATTATGATTAAATCACCAATTTCCAAATCAGTAACGGGAATTCTATATTCCCGGCCATTTCTTCTAACCAGAGCTTCCCGCGGTGATAAATCCATCAACGTTCGAATGGAATTACGGGTTTTATCAAATGTATATACCTGCAGAAAATTTCCCAGTGAAAAAAGAAAGACTACTGCCAGAGCTTCCTGATATTCACCTATAACAGTTGCTCCAATAACTGCTATTACCATGAGGGCATTCATATCCAGTTCGTGCAGGGTACGCAAAGTATACCAGCCGGTTAGAGCCGGTCGATAAGTACCTGCAGCTATACCAATAATAAAAACTGATAAAATAGCTGACTCCGGTATATCCAGCAATATAGCCAGCAAGGCAATAAAAAGTGCCAGACCGGATAAAAGCATGGAAGCACTGTAAGTATGCTTTAGCAGATAAACCAGCCGACTTTTAAAACTCCGTTTTTCGCCTTTTTTAATTAGAAACGAGTCAGGGCTGATTTCGTAACCCATATTTTTTACCAGATTCATTACCTGTTCTTCTTGGTTAACTCCCGGTATATCCTGGTATCTAATATTCAGTTTACCCGTGGAAAAAGCTAGTTGTGCGTCAATTACCGCCGGTAATTGTTTAACAGCCGTTTCAATTTTGGCTGCACAACCCGGTCAATCCATACCGATTACATAAAAATTACTTAAGTTTACCTGTAAATCAGCTATATCAATAGCGGTCATGACTGCCGCTCCTTTCCTGGATAAAATTTTATTCGATTACGTGTTCCAATCCCTGCTGGAAAATTTTTTCCACATGTTCATCTGCCAGCGAGTAATATACAACTTTGCCTTCCCGTCTGTATTTTACCAGCTTATCGGCTCTTAAGAGTCTTAGATGGTGAGAAACTGAGGACTCCGAAGAACCTGTAACTGCTGCCAGGTCACATACACACAATTCGTTATGCATCAAAGCAAATAATATTTTAATTCGGGAGTTATCACTTAAAATTTTGAAAATATGGGCCAGAGCCTGTGTAGTATCTTCAGAGGGCATAAGCTCTGCTGTGGCCGCCACTTTTTCTTCATGAATGCACTGAATACTGCATAAATCGTCATACTCAACTGACACTAAAATCACCCCAGTTAAATTAATATATGAACAACTGTTCATACATTAATGTTATTATTTATTTTACTTTAAATCAACAGGTATTCCGGTAAAAAATAAAACTTTGAAAGCTGGCAAAATTAAGGCAAACTAGCGCCCCAAGTTTTGTGAATATTTCTAAAATCTGATTGTTTACTTTAGTCGGACTTTTAAGATATAATCTAATGGTGTAATTTAATATAGGGGAGGTATGGTTTTGCCATCGAAATTTACTTACAATGAAGAAGCTCTGGAAAATCTGCGCATTGAAGATGCCAGTATATTGGACAGGCTCATTGATGACGAGTCCTTTCGCGAAGGAAACTTAAAAAAACACCGGGGTAAAATTGATAAACGTATAACCCTGCAGGAAGCGGTCAGCAAATATGTAAGTGATGGGGATATTGTTGCGGATACCGGGTTTTCTTATGTGCGTACACCTATGCAGGTATTTTTTGAAATTTTGAGACAGAAAAAGAAAGATTTGCAGTTCATTGGCTCGCCGAATACCAATCAATCCTATGTGGCCTGGTCCGGATGTTCAAAATACTCCCATAACTCCTATATAGGTGCGGAAATGCGGGGGACGGACCGTAATTACTCCAGAATGGTAAAGGATGGCAGAGTAAAGGTACTCTCTGAATGGAGCCACGGCTCAATGGGGCTGGGTTTTAAGGCTGCACAATATGGCGCTCCCCATATTGCCTGTAAACAGCTGTTAGGTTCGGAAATGCTTAAATACAATCCTTATGTAAAGCTTTCTCGGGATCCCTGGAGCAATGAACCGGTTGTCCTGGTTAGCGCCCTCCATCCTGATGTTGTATTTATTCACTGCCAGCAGGCTGATCGCTTTGGCAATGCTAAAATCAGCGGTCCGGCAGTTAATGATATTGCTCTCGCTTATGCCTGCCGTAAAGTTATTATAACTTGTGAAGAAGTAGTACCGGAATTACTAATGCGTTTTGATACCAAGGATACCTGCATTCCTTTTATGATTGTTGATGCGGTAGTAGAACTGCCTTTTGGCTGTTTGCCCGGATGTTGCCCGGGTAATTATTACTGGTCTCGGGAATGGTGGGAATGGTTAATGCGCATTGGCCTGAAATCAGATGAGAGTATTGGGGATTTCCTGAATTACTGGGTATATAACACCACTGACCAGTTTAGTTTTATTGAAAAACTCATAAAAGATTTAGGCGGTTTGGAATACCTGCATAATCTAAAACGTCTGGAAAAAGCAGAGGAATATTTAATCGAGGATATCGGCGTTGATTTCAGTTATGAACCAGTTATACCAATAACGGAATAAGGGAGGGACAGCTTTGAGTACACCTGCTAATCCATTTGAACAGTTAGCATATAATATATCTTTACAAATTATGGACGGTCAAATAGTTTATGTTGGAACCGGTCTGCCCATGGTTGGTGCCATGCTGGCTAAAAAAACCCATGCACCTAATATTACCCTGGTTTATGAAAGTGGAGGACAGGATCCCTGGGAAGGCCCGATGCCCTGGTCGGTTGGCGGAGCTGCTACTTTCAGAAGAGCTCCTATGACCATGGAAATGGCTCATTCATTTGCCATGGCTGCCAACGGTTTTGTTGATATTGCTTTCCAGGGTGCTGCCCAGATTGATATGTATGGCAATCTAAATACCCATTTTATTGGCGGCGGTTTTTGGGATTTCAGATCTCGCTTAACTGGAAGCGGTGGTGGCAACGACCTTAGTTCTCTGAGTGAGAATGTTATTTTGGTTGGCTTGCAGGATCCCAGTAAATTTCCAGCTAAATTAGAATTTTTAACCAGCCCCGGACATTTAACCGGTGGGAATAGCCGCAGGGAAGCCGGTTTATTAGGTAACGGACCGGTAGCCTGCGTGACTCAAATCGGGGTTATGGATTTTGAACCCGAAACCAAATGGATGCGAATTAAAGGGCTAAATCCTGGTATGACGCCGGAAATTGCCCAGGCATGTACCGGTTTTGAACTTAAAGTTTCTGAGCAAATTGAGCATATTCCTGCACCCAGTGATGATATTCTGCAAGTATTGCGCGAAGTGGTAGATCCCCACGGAATATTTATTACCTTCCCACCCCGCGTAAGATAGTGAGCGGAAAGAATATCTGATTAAATATAATTTAAGGAGGGCTTTTTTTAAGGCCCTCCTTTTTGTATTTCTATAACCTTCTACCTGTATTTAAATAAGCATTACCCGCTGGCTTGATTCAGCTCATTCAGATTATGGGCTACATATTGCTCGGTCAGCAGCAGGGAAAGGATGGACTCAGCACCCTGATTCAGATTTACTCCGTTAGCGGTCAGGGCATCAAAGCAACCACCGGAATTCTTGTCATAGAGTGATAATCCATGTATATTTCGGCCGTGATACCATTGATAAGAGGCATTGGCTTTTTCCAGATATTCTATTTTGCCAGTAGCATTGTAGGCTTCCAGGCAGGCAAAAGCAGTTGAGGCAGCATCAACCGGCTGCTGGTCGAACCGGGCTGGTGAAGAGCCCTTTTGATACCAGCCTTCATTTCCAATGATATTTAAATAACCTCTGGCAAATAAGGTGTCACATAAGAAACCCATGGTGTTATTAGCAATGTTCAAAGTTTTTTTATCACCAGTAAGGCGATACAGACAAAACATGGACTGGGGAAGAATGCCATTACAATATGTTAACGAATTTTCAAACCAAAACCATTTATTATCATGATAATTATGGTAAAGGTTAATAAGAAAACTGCCCAGTCGCAGTATTATTTCATACAGATTATTATATAGGGCAGGCCGCGTATGACATAAACCGGTTAAAACATAGGCAATGGCCCGTGGGGATTTAAAATTTGAAGTTTGGGGAAGATTTCTCTGCAGCATCTGGCCGCAAAGGGAACGAATATCGGCATAGACAGAGTCTGTCCCCAGGCAGCATGCCATTATTGCTCGTCCAAAACTATCTTCAGAGTCAAACTGATGGGAAAAATGACCGTCTAACATAAAGTTTGACCAGCTGTTACCTTGTTGGCAGGCACAGAGGAAATCTGCATAATGTCTGGCTAACAGATAACCGTTCTCCATTTCCAGTGCGACTATTAATGCCCGGGCATTATCATCCAATGTATAACCACTGTAGGGGTCAGGAGTGGATTTTTTGGAGAATTGCAACATACCGTTTTTATCGGTCATATTAATTAAGTGCCTGTAATCCAGCATAATTAACCTTTTCACTTTCTACTTGATAATCCTGCAGCAGGTTTTTGATTAAGTTGTCATAACGGACACCCGTCTGAGGCCAGGTCATAGTCTTTCCTATGGCATAAGCATTTCTTTGCAGAGTTTCTTTCAGTTCAGGGTCATCCAGTATTGAACGCATCAGGGTTGCCAGTTGTTCGGGATCCGGACCAGCCGATAATAATCCCCGGTTATCGGCTAATAATTCCCGGGCGTGGGCATAGGGAGTAGAAACTATAGCCCGTCCACAGCCAACTGCAAAGGTAAGGGTACCGCTTACCGCCTGTTCCATATTAGGATAAGGGCTTAAATAAATATCAGTTAGATACAGGTATTCCCCTAATTCTTCATCGCTGAGGTGGTGGTTGACAAAAATGACCTGGTCATAAATGTTCAGTTCCTCAACTTTAGCTATTAGCATTTCCCGGTAGCGTTCTCCTTCTTGTCTTTGCAACATGGGATGAGTTTGCCCCAGAATCAGGAATATAATATCTTTATAGTCTGCAGTTAGTTTGCCTATGGCTTCAATTCCCAATTCCAAACCTTTGCCCGGTCCAATTAATCCAAAAGTACTTATAACCTGTTTATCAGTCAGATGGTATTTTTGTTTCAGAAGGCTGGACGGCTGAGGTTTAAATTCCGGTACCCCGTGTCCAATTATATTAATCTTCTGCGCTTGTATTCCATAAATATCCTGAAGCAACAGGGCTGAATTATTTGTCATGCATACTACTGCCGATGAATAGCGGCATAAAGTCTGCAGTATATTTTTCTGGTGTTCAAGCGGTCTCGGTAAAACTGTATGAGTTATGATTATATATGGTTTATGCAAAATTTTAACGAAATCAAGGATATACTCCCCATCAACTCCGCCATAAATACCATATTCATGTTGAATAACGACCAGATCGATACTATTCGATTGATTAATATAAGTAGCGGCGCGAATATAATCCTGGCGAGTTTGTTGATTAATATTAATAACCACTTCTGTTCCATATTTATATTTGTATTCTTGATCAGAAACAGCAGCGATCAGAACTTGCCGGCGATTTTCCAGACTGTGGCGCAAATCACTGGAAAAATGAGCAATACCACATTGTTTGGGGGGATAAGTGCCCAGGTTAATGATGCTCATATCATCACTCCTTTTTGATAAAAAATATCTTTATATTTCTTATTCTCCCCGTTTAATCTACCCTTTTATACTTCTGTTTCAATTAAGGTGACTGTCAGGGACCTTTACATTAATAGAATTAAGATAGTTAAACAGTTCATCCTTAATAGTGCTTAATGCCTCCGGAGTTCGGCCTTCACAACGAACTATTAATTCGGGACCCGTATTAGAGGCTCTTACCAGACCCCAACCGTCAGGAAATAAAACCCGAGCTCCATCAACTGTAATCACATCATATTTATTATGAAAATAGTTTAGAACTTTGGCTACTACATCAAACTTTTCCTGATCAGAACTGGGAACCCTTATTTCCGGAGTTGAATAATAAACAGGTATATCCGCTAACATTTCACTTAATTTCCGTTCACTTTTACTTAACAGGGTCAACAGACGGGCAGCAGCATAAACAGCATCATCATAACCATAGTATTCGTCAGCAAAAAACATATGTCCCGACATCTCGCCGGTAAATATGGCATTAATTTCTTTCATCTTGGCTTTTATCAAGGAATGTCCAGTTTTATATATAACTACTTTGCCTCCCAGGCGTTCAATTTCATCTATTAGTCCCTGGGAGCATTTAACTTCTACAATAGCTTCAGTGCCAGGGTAACGGGGTAACAATTCCCGCCAGAAAAGAATCATTAATTTATCTCCCCAGATTAAATTACCCTGGTCATCAACTACTCCCAGGCGATCACCATCACCGTCAAAGCCTATGCCCAGGTCAGCCTGGCTTTCTCTGACCAGCTTGATTAAATCCTGCATGTTATCCGGATTAACCGGGTCGGGATGATGGTTGGGATAATCAGGATTGGAGTCACAATAAAGTTCAATTACTTCACAACCCAGATCGGCTAAAATGGCCGGGGCAAAAAGTGAAGCAGTGCCATTGGCACAATCTACAACAACTTTTAATGGACGGGCTCCCAGTTGGATTTTTTCTCTGATCATAGCCGCATAATCAGGCATGATGTCATGGGTAGACAGTTTCCCAATCGAAGAAGAAGATTCGAATATCCCGGCTTCAACCAGACGTCTAATTTCTTGAATATCATCCCCGTAAATAGTTGATTCACCTAATAACAGTTTACAGCCGTTATATTCCGGGGGGTTATGACTGGCTGTAACCATTATGCCTGCATAGATATTAAGATGACGGGATGCATAATAAAACATGGGAGTAATTACCACTCCCAAATCAATTACGTTACAACCACTCTCAGTAAGTGCCCTGACAACAATTTGTGCTAATTCCGGGGAAGAATGACGATTGTCTCTGCCCAACAGAATATCGGTTTGCCCGTGTTTTTTTACCAGGATAGCAAAAGCACGGGCGATTTTATCCATCATTACATTATCTATTTCCGGACCGACAATGCCTCGGATATCATATTGGCGAAAAATATTGCTCATAAAAACCTCTCCTTATTAACAATTAAGTGAGGAGCAGGAAATTAAAATTTTGCTTCCTCACCTGGTATTCAATTAATAAATTAATTTGATTATAAGTGGTTTACTGGAGAAAATAAAACAGATACAGAGCAAACATACCTTGCCTGCATCTTTTATAATAAATCATGGCGATTCAAAAGGCTTAATTTATCAACTACCTGGCGAATATCCTGGGCTCGGTTTCTATCGGCTACAAATACAATATCATCAGTTTCAACTATGAGTAAATTTTCTACTCCGAATAAAACTATGCTTTTTTCTACTTGTTTTACCACACAATCAGAGCTTTCTACTGCCACCAGATCTTCACCACAACAGACATTTTGGTCAGCATCAGCAGGGAACACTTCCGGTAAAGCATTCCAACTCCCTAAATCACACCAGCCAAAATCAGAAGATACAACTGCCATACGGCTGCATTTTTCTGCTAATCCGTAATCCAGACTTATATTAGGTAAACTGGAATAAGAATGGATATAACTATCCAAACCGGAGGTTATGGGAGCATAAATTTCCGGGAGATGTTGTTTAAATTCTTCCAATAGAACATCGGCTTTGGATATATAAATACCAGCATTCCACATATGTTCACCGCCATTGACATATTGCTCTGCGGTATTCATATCCGGCTTTTCACAAAAGGAGTTTACCCCATATACATCAGGTAAACTGCTAAATTCCCAGCGGGTTTTTTCAATATAACCATATCCGGTTTCCGGTCTATTAGGATTAATACCAATGGTAGCTATATGATTCTGATGGGCAGCCAGCATAGCTCGCTGAATACAGTTTTTAAAGGCATGATTATCTAATATATGATGATCAGCCGGGAAGATACCCATTACCTGATCGCCAATATCGTCAATACAACTGGCTAAAGCCAAACCTACTGCTGGAGCTGTATTTTTCCCTTCCGGTTCAGTTAACACAGTAATCATATGGGCATCATTGCGTCTGGCAATTTCCTGTTCAATGGCAGTAAATAAATCATCGCCAGTAATTATAATAACTCGTTCTGAACCTATAGATATCAAACGGTCAATGGTTTGATTTAACATTGAACGATTACCAACAAAATTACATAATTGCTTGGGACGCTGCCGACGACTGGTTGGCCACAGGCGCAGACCTTTACCCCCGGCAAGAATAACTGAAATCATAGCCAGGTAACCTCCATATTTCCCCACATATTTGTTTTATGCCGGGGTATTAAAACAATTTTATTACCTGATTATACAGGTCATAGAAATAGTCTATTTTAGATTTCTGAATATTATGCCCAGCAGGCATTAATTCTATAACATAGGGATTAAAAACCGGGAAAGGAAAAAGAAACCTAAATACTGAAGGGGCCGGACAAAACTTCCGGTTTGGGGCCGAAATATTGATAATACTGGCATAATAAGCGGCCATTATATAGTTTTCGTCTGCGATTAGCAGGCTTGCCTATTATTTTTTCCACATGCGGAAAAGCGGAAAGGATATAGAATGACCAAGTATCAAGGCGGGCAAAAACTTCTGGCATCCCTGCATATAATGCGTTAATTTCATCCTGCTCACCTAATCTTTCACCATAAGGTGGGTTGGTAACCAGATAACCATATTTATATTTTGAACGAAGTTTATTAAATTCCTGCTGTTGAAAATAAATACTGTTGCCCAGTCCGGCTAATTTCGCATGATGGCGGGCCATGTTTAAAACTGATCCATCAATATCAAAACCGAATATACCCAATGGTTGGTTGGAAATAATCAGGTTATGAGCTTCTTCACGGGCTGAATGCCATATGTTTTTTGGATAATCAGGCCAGGTTTCGGCAATGAAATCCCGTTGCAGACCCGGGGCAATATTTCTGCCGATTAGAGCCGCTTCAATCGGTAGAGTACCTGAACCACAAAAAGGGTCAATAAAAGGGCGATCCGGTTTCCAGCGACTAATACTGACCAGGGCTGCGGCCAGAGTTTCCTTGAGAGGGGCTTCAGCGGATAATTGGCGATAGCCTCTTTTATGCAGACCGGCACCGCTGGTATCAATGGTGAGGGTAGCCATATCATTAAGCAGCGATACCTGAATACGATAAAGTGCCCCGGTTTCCTGAAACCATTTAATCGGATATTTACTTTTCATTTTTTCCACAATGGCTTTTTTCACAATGGCCTGACAGTCGGAAACACTGAACAATTGTGAACGAACTGACTTGCCATCTACGGGAAAGCATGCATCTTCCGGCAGGAAATCTTCCCAATTCAAACTTCGGGTTTGTTCAAAAAGCTGCTCAAAAGAGCGGGCTTCAAACTGTCCAACTCTGATTAATACCCGATCAGCAGAACGAAGCCATAGATTACATCTGGCTATAGCCAGGAAATCACCTTCAAAAGTTGTTTTGCCGTTTTCAGTTTTTATAATCTGATAGCCAAGCTTTTTTAGTTCATTATTGACTACCGACTCCAGTCCAAAAGCACAGGTGGCTATTAACTGCATAAATAAACCTCCAGTTTGAAAAGAGTACAAATACTATTTATCAGTATAACCATTATTATTTTGCAGGCAAAGTTTTAGCAAATTAAACCCTGATTAATAATTATCCTGCTTAGTATGGGCAAAATAGAATAGAACTAAAAGATATTCCGGGGAGGAACAAAATAGTGGATACTTTACATTATTTAAAAGAGAAATTTTCAATAACTGATATTGCCGGCATTATAGTTGGTTCATTTATCGTAGCCGTTGGCATGCAGGGTGTATTGGTTCCAGCACTTATGCTAACCGGTGGAGTATCAGGATTGGCCATGATTTTGCAGTACGTATTCGGGGTGGATATCTGGATATGGCTGGTGGTGTTCAATATCCCAATTTTTATTGCCGGATATCGTTTTGTTAGCAGCCGTTTTATTATATACAGTTTGCTGGGGACGGGTTTTCTAACCTTGTTCCTGGCCTTATTAAAACCTGTGAATCTTGGTATAGAGGACTCTCTGTTATCTGCCCTGGCCGGAGGAGTAATTACCGGCATTGGTACAGGCATAGTACTACGCAGCAAGGCTTCTACCGGAGGGACTGATATAGTAGCCGTCATTGTTCGTCGCTATCGGGGATACAATTTGGGACAAACTTTTATGATTATAAATTTTAGTATAATCTCCCTGTTTATATTTATCTCCAGTTTGGAATTGGCTCTTTATTCTGCAGTCAGTATTTTTGTTTCTTCCCGCCTGGTAGATATGGTAGTTGACGGGCCGCATGTTGGCAGGACTGCTTTCATAATATCCCATAACAGTGAGGAAGTATCACATGCCATAATTAATATCCTTAATCGGGGTTGTACAGCTTTGAACGGGCAAGGTGTTTATTCCGGGGAGAAGCGGCATATAATTATGGTTACACTGGCAAAAACACAAATTCCTCGCTTAAAAGAAATTGTATTCGAAATTGACCGGCAGGCATTCATTATTATCAATGAAACCATTGAAGTATATGGAAAAGGTTTTATAAGCGGAATCAATGATTTTTAAACTTTTATAGCCAAGACTTATTGTCAAAATAATCGCAATAATTAAAAAAGTGCTTTATGCTATATGTCCTAAGATTTCAATATGTCATGACCAAAGGCCTATATCATTTACTCACCTTTGACTAACAAAAAATGAAACTTTTAGACAATATTCAAAAATTTCTGCCTGTGCCATACTTGATTTAGAAACATGGGATTCAGGAAATATGTGCAGGAGGTGGAATCATGTTGGAGGTACTGAAAAGACTGGTTCGTGATGAAGAAGGACAGGGTATGGCAGAATATGGTTTAATACTGGCTTTGATTTCTATCGTAGTTATTATTGCATTAACTCCTATGGGCGAAGCCATCAGAGACAAAATGCAGGCAGTTTCTACTGCCATTACAAATGCAGGCACTGCTGCCCCGGCTGGTCCTTAATAGCAAGTTGAAATAAGTGTTGATACCCTGCTCTGGATGCAGCAAGAGCAGGGTGTTTTGCACTTATGATGAGGTGTGATTGATGAGTATTAACATTGTCCTGGTAATATTATGTCTGATTGCTGCTGTTTATGACGTCCGCTGGCGGCGAATACCCAACCTGCTGGTATTAACTGGTATTATAATCGCTCTGCTTTACCATGGTTTGCAGGGGGGAGGGCAATCTCTATGGCTTTCTCTGCAGGGATTGGGATTGGGGATTGCTTTGTTGTTAATTCCTTTTATATTAGGAGGCATGGGGGCTGGTGATGTTAAACTTTTGGGCATGATCGGAGCTTTAATGGGCCCGGTTTTTGTAGTTAATACTTTTTTATGGACAGCAATTTGGGGAGGCGGCATGGCTTTAGTATATCTGGCTTTGGATGGCAGGTTGTGGCTAGTAGTAGCTCAGGTAGTTGGGAGTTATTATCCTGCCATATTTACAAAAGTTTCATCACTAAATAAATCACATCATTATCATAAATTATTAATGCCTTATGGTCTGGCAATTTGTCTGGGAGCTTTAAGCAGTATTTTTTGGATATGGTGGTAAATTATGATGAAATACATATGCAAAGCAATCGGGAAACAGGAAGGGCAGGCTATGGTAGAAATGGCCATGGTTTTACCCATCCTGTTATTGCTTTTCATGGGTATTTTTGAGGTGGGTCGTATCATGGGGGCTTATATGATAATAAGTGATTTGGCCCGTGATGGCGTTCGACATGGCGTAGTCGGCTATTCGGATCAACAAATTGTGGAGTTGATTAATAACCAGCGTATCTGGTTGGATGCGGATCGGATGGATATAGATATAAACGACATAACCGGAGAAAGAAGGCGGGGAGAACCGTTGGAGGTAACAGTACGCTACTCGCTTCCGCTGGTAGCACCGTTTATATCAGCTATAATTCCCAACCCCTTTCCTCTGGAAAGCCGTTGTTACATGCGAATTGAATGAGGTGATGGCGGTATGAGCTTATTTAGAAAGATTAACAATGAAAAGGGAAATGTATTGGCTATGACAGCTATGGCGATGGTGTTTTTAATTGGTTGTGCAGCTATATCATTGGATGTAGGACTGTTATATATTGAACGGGCACGAATTGTTAATGCCATTGACAGTGCAGTGTTGGCAGGAGTTCAACATCTGCCGGAAAGGCCCGAACAGGCTTTACAGACTGCTGCCAGTTATGCACAGATGAATGATCTGCAAGTAGATGAATTTCAATTTCAATTAAGTGATACCAATTTTTCAATTATCGGGCAGGTTGAGCGGGAAGTACCTCTGCATTTTGCCAGGATATTTAATCAGGACTGGGGACTGGTAAAAGCCCGGGCCTCAGCACGAGTAGCTTCGGTTAAAGCAGTAAATGGAATTGTACCTTTCGGAGTTTCAGAAG
>Ga0209510_1002056_pt1 | contig 21352 bp, 18 predicted proteins | sample BiotimSIPDNA_FD_185749 | JGI IMG/M metagenome (GOLD analysis project Ga0209510, IMG submission 185749) | Anaerobic biogas reactor microbial communites from Washington, USA - Biogas_R1 time_0 SIP DNA (SPAdes) (version 2) | ecosystem: Engineered > Bioreactor > Anaerobic > Unclassified | place...
AGCATTGGCTGTTACCTTCTTCCTGAAAGGCGGCGCCGGCCACGACCCGAACGGGTCCGCGAGACGACGCGCACGGCGTCATTCCGGCTTGACCTTGAAAAGCACCTGTCCATACTCCACGGCCTGGCCGTTGGCGATGCGTCTCTCGACGATTGTGCCGCTGATCTCGGCCTTGATCTCGTTCATGACTTTCATCGCCTCAATGATGCAGACGACGGACTGTGCATTGACGTGATCGCCGATCTCGACATAGGGGTCGGAGTCCGGGCTTGGCGCCTCGTAGAAGGTCCCGACGATCGGCGACTTGATTTCGAGCAGGTCGTCACGGACCGGTTCGGATGTCGGTTGTGCGTTGCCGACGCCGAGCGGGGCCCCCGGCGAGGATGTGAGGATCGGCCCGGCCATCGCCGCCGCCTTGGGCGGTCCGGCCCGTCGCAGCGAGATCCGATCATCGCCGTGCTTGATATCGATCTTCACAAGATCGTTGTCTCTCATTATCTTGATCAGCTCTTGTATCTTCTGCACGTCGGCGTCTTTTTCGGCCATAAGCGTGTCCTTTCTGGAAATCGGTGGTGATTTCCTGGAAGGCCCCTACAAAAAGTCCCCTGACGGGGACCTGGATAGCACATTGAATTCTGCGCCAGTATAGCGGTTTGTCGGCCTCACGCAATACAATTTCGTGGTTCCCGCAAGGGCGGGGCAATGGCTCGGGGTCAGAGGAGGAACCTCTTCCGCACCAAAAGAAAAGCCGCGGGACTCAGGTCCCGCGGCGTCAAGTGTCTGAATGTAGCGTCCTGCCCTGTCTACTGCTGGTAGATGTGTGTGGCCTCCGTGTGTTCGATCGGCAGGGCGAGGTGGTCGGTGTGCATGCTGACCTTGAACCGCAGGTCGCCGGCCCGCACGCCCCGCACGACGACGCGCCACGTGGCCTTGGCCTTTGGCTCAAGGCTTCGCAACGGAGCGAAGCTGACCGTCTTGCCCATGATCGACCCGGCGGTCGCACCGGCCGAGGAGACGTACTGTACCTTGTCGTCCAGCGTGCAGATGATGCGAATGTTCGTATCGGCCGCCGAACCCTCGTTGACCACCGTGATCAGATATGTCGTGGTGCTGGAGACCTCGATCGGGTCCTCCAGATCGATGACCTGCAGACGCGAGGCGGGAATTCCGGCGACGGACGTCCGGGCCGAGTCGGTGACGGTCTCGGCGCAGTGCGCGGTCGCGGTGGCGGTCGCCATCACGTCGCCTTCGCGGGTGGGCGTGTAGGAGACACGAACCGTCTTGGCGGCATTGGGTTCGAGCGTGCCAAGTTCCCACACCAGCTTGGAGCCGGCCGACTGTGCGCCGGCGGTCGCCTCGACGGAGGTCACTCCCGGCGGAACCAGATCCTCGACGACAGTGTCCCGGGCCGGCCCGTCGCCCTTGTTCAGGACCGTGATCTCATAGGTCACGGCGCGGCCGAGGAACTGCCGCTGCGGCCCGGACTTGGTGATGCTCAGGATCGGCTGGCGGACGCTGGTCAGCGTCGATTCCGATTCGGCCATCAGGCCTGATGCGCTTGTCGCGACCGCCTTGCTGGCGTAGGCGCCCGTCTTGGTCGCGCGCAGCTTGACGGAGAACCGCCGGGATTCGCCTGCCAAAAGCGTTCCGGCGTCAAGGACCACTTTGCCCTTGCCGTCGGCGGTTTGCAGGCCGACAGGCAGCGTGTCGGTGATCTGTACGTTCTGGGCGGCGCCCGTCCCGCTATTGGTCACGACATAGTCGATCGGAATCGGTTCGCACAGGACGGCCTGGCTGGGGGCGATCCGCCCTACCTCCAGCGTCGGCTCGACCACCTTGACCATGGCGCAATCGCGAATCGTGTGGGTGATGGCGGTGCAGTGTTCCAGGGGATTCGATCCGGTGGCGACGCCCGAGATGCGAATGCTCTTGTTGGCCCTGGGGCCGAGCGAATCGATCTCCCAGATGAGCTTGTTGTCTTCGCTGCGGCCGGCGGGCTCGGATCCTTTGAACTCGAATTCCTTGGAGAGCGTCTCGGTGATGGCCACGTCGGTCAGCATCATGTTGGTGAGGTTTGTGACCTTGATGACGTAGGCAAAGGGCTTGTTCAGGCGCACTTCCTGCGGCATGGTCTTGTCGACCTGAATGATGCCGTAGTCCGGCCTTGGGTAGACCATGCTCAGGGCATGCGCGCCGCCCTCGTCAACCGCCACGAGGTCGTTGCCGACCATGATTTGCTCGCTGGGGGCCGTTGTGGTCGAAGTGCGTTGCGTCGCGACGGGCTTGAGCTCCTCCACCGTGGCCGTGACCAGTTCGGCTTGGGTCTCCTGCGGTGCTTCTGGTGCAGGGGCCGGTTCGATGTAGAGTCCGGACGGCACTTCTTCCTCAACCGCCACCTGGGCCTCGGTCGTTTCGATCATCTCGTCCATTCGAGCCGCCCGGCTGGCGGGAACGGCTACGGTGGGCCGAAGGTCTTTGTCCCAGAAGTAGCTGCGGCCGGATCGGGCCACGACGGGTTTGGCCTGGCCGTCTTGCCCGCTGTCCGAGCCCCCGCATCCGGCCAAGAGCATGGCACAGATCGCCAACGATACCGTCAATGCCTTCTTCATCACACCGCTCCTTTCAAATCCTCAAGCTTGCCGGTGAACACCGGAACTGCCCGGATTGGAACCTCTGCTGGAAAGTCCGTCCTCGGCGAAGGATGTGGGCCATCTGGCATGGCCGACGTCGACGCTCCGGCGGCAGATGGGGCAGCTACCCCTTCCCCCGTGCAGCAAACGACCCTGTGCGCCGACCTGCCGGACTTGACCGGTAGCGCTTGAAGGCGTCGTTCACTGCCGATACGGTACTTTTCCAACTATAGTATACGATAGGAAGCCCCTCTGAGCATAGGGCCCAGACCTCGAATTATTGCCGTATTATACCATTTTGCCTATCTTGTGGTCAATGGCTAAGTGTGTGTTAATATGGCCGGTATGCAGCTCTGTGGCCACGTGGCGGTATCCCTCAGGTTCACCAAGGGTGGTCTCGGTACCAGCCCCGGCGCAGATTGAAGGCCCTGATGCCATCTGTCCGATAAAAGAATGCGTGCAAGTTGCTCTGGCGGGCAGGGTGTTTCAGATGTGCGGAGAAGGTCGCCTTCGGCACGGAAGCGGGTGAAAAGGCTTGCATCGGCATAATTCAGTCGTTATTTTGCCTGACATTGCCGAAAAGATGACCGCAGGCCGGCGGGCGAGGGGCTCACGCGGTCGTGGGCCATTTCTGGGGATGTGGGTCGTCGGCAGCCCGGCATAACGCAAGCTGAACGCAATGGGGTATGGATCAGGTGGATCGTGTTGCTTTTCTTGGCCGAGTATCAGAAGGGGTCCTGATCGGCGATGGGGCCATGGGGACCATGCTCTACCAGCGTGGGATCTTCCTTAACCGGTGTTTCGACGAGTTGAATCTGGTCGCCCCGGCGCTCGTCCGGGAGGTCCATGCAGGCTATGTCGAGGCGGGAGCGGACTTTGTAGAAACGAATACCTTCGGTGCCAACCGGGTCAAGCTCTCACCGTATGGCCTGGCCAACGAGGTCGAGAGAATCAATCGCGCCGCCGTGGAGGTGGCCAGAGCCGCTGCCGGCGATGCCGTGTTGGTGGCCGGTGCGATGGGCCCGCTCGGCTGCGAGTTGACTGAGTTTGGTCCCATAAGTTCTGGGCAGGCCGGGCAGATGTTTCGCCAGCAGGCCGCCGCACTCGCTGAGGCCGGGGTCGATTTCCTGATCCTCGAGACCTTTTCAAACACCGACGAGTTGCTCGTGGCCCTCGACGCCGTCGGGGCCCTGGGGCAGGTTCCCGTCGTCGCGCAGATGACCGTCAACGAGCGAAACGAGACGATCTACGGGGAGCGGGTCGATCAGGCCCTGGGCCGGATCGCCCGACATGATGCTGTCACGGCCGTCGGACTGAATTGTGCGGTGGGCCCGTCGAGCATGCTCAGCAGCCTGGAGCTGGTTCGGACCATCACCGACAAGCCCATTTCCGTCCAGCCCAACGCCGGCATGCCCCGGTCGGTCGAAGGCCGACAGCTCTACATGTGCACTCCCGAGTACATGGCCGAGTACGCCAAACGATTCTTCGAGAAGGGTGCGCGAATCATCGGAGGCTGTTGTGGCACGACCCCCGACCACATCCGGGAGATCGCACGGGCGGTCCGCTCGGTGGGCAGGGCCGTCGCTCGAACCACTGGATCGGTGACGGTCGGCCGTGATCGACCCAAAGAGACGCCGTCGTTGCCGGCCGTGCCGCTCGAGGCCAAGTCGCAGTTCGGCGCCAAGCTCGCCGCGGGACAGGAGGTCGTGGCCGTCGAGATGACCCCGCCTCGCGGTGTGGACATGACGACAATTTTGAACAAGGCCCGGCAGTGCGCCGCGGCGGGCATCGATGCGATCAACATCCCGGACGGTCCTCGCGCCAGCTCCCGGCTGTCGCCGATGGTCACCGCCGTTCGGATACAGCAGGAGGCGGGCATGGAGACGATCCTGCACTTCTGCTGCCGGGACCGAAACCTGATCGGGATGCAGTCGGACATCCTCGGGGCTTCCGCGATCGGGCTGAAGAACCTGTTGATCATCACGGGCGACCCGCCGAAGCTGGGTGACTATCCCAACGCCACGGCGGTCTTCGACATGGATTCGATCGCGCTGACCAACGTCGTGCACAACCTCAACCGGGGCTTGGATATCGGGGGCAATCGCATCGAGCCGCCAACTACGCTGACGATCGGCGTCGGCGCCAATCCTGTGGCCGCCGACTGGGATCGAGAGGTCGAGCGGTTCCGGCACAAGGTGGCGGCCGGCGCCGAATACGCGATCACGCAGCCGGTCTTCGATGCCGACTCGCTGTTTCGGTTCCTCGATGCGATCGAAGGATGTCGGATTCCCATTGTCGCGGGCATCTGGCCGTTCACGAGTTTCAAGAACGCCGAGTTCATGGCCAACGAGGTTCCCGGCGTGGTCGTCCCCAAAGCGCTCCTCGACCGCATGAGCGCGGCGACCAGCAAGGAAGAGGGGCTGGCTCTGGGCGTCCAGATCGCGCGTGAGCTCGTGGCCAAGGTGCGCGGGCGCGTGGCCGGCTTTGCCGTCAGCGCCCCGTTCGGAAACGTACAGACCGCTCTGGCGGTGCTGGGCAGGGAGTGACTATGAATCAACAGATTGGCCCGCCGGCGGCGGGTCGCCTGGAAGTGGAGCTTGTCGCCATCACGCCGGACCCGGAGCGCGTCATCGAGCAGGCGGGCCGGACATGTTATCTGAGCTTCGATCGCATCGAAGACGATTCCCACGAGGGTTTCATTCAACGGCTCATCAAGATGGGCCACGAATCACCATTGGAGCACGCCTACGCAACGTTTCGCATTCGCAACTGCTCGCGCGCAATGACGCACCAGCTCGTTCGGCATCGGCTCATGGCGGTCTCGCAGCAGTCGCAGCGCTACGTGGACGAAGACGAGTTTGCCTACGTTGTGCCCGAGAGCATGCCGGCCGAGTACGCCGATGACTTTCACCAGGACATGAGAACGATCCAGCAGATGTACCGCAAGTGGCGCGATCGCGGCCTCCGCAAGGAGGATGCGCGATTCGTGCTGCCCAACGCTTGCACCAGCGAGATCGTCGTCTCGGCGAACTTCCGCGAGTGGCGTCACATCTTCAAGCTGCGCACCAGTGCCAAGGCCCAGTGGGAAATTCGCGACGCCTGCCGTGTCATGCTGAGCATCCTGGCCGAACACGCCCCCGCCTGCTTTGCCGACGTTGCCCTCAACGCAACGTGACGATCGGCATCGGGGGCGGTGCTACAGCTCGACTGTCGTCATCTCCCAGAAGCTCGCTTGGAGGTAGTTGGCGTCGGTGACGTAGTAGTAGGGCGGGTAGCTGTCTTTGATGTAGTACGTGATCGGCGAGCCTGCGGCGTCATAGTCCGCCCCGTAGACCAATAGTGCGTGGTTGCGGATGGAGATTACGACGGGGAATCCCGCCATCAAAGCCTGCTTGATCCGGCCGGGGAATTCGCCGTGCGGCATGTGCCAGGATACGTTTTCCCATCGGGCGTCCGCGTCGGGGTGTGCGTGGAAACCGCTCTTGGTTGATGAGGGTGTGTAGCTCTGCCACACCTCGCGTCCCAGCACGAATCGCGCCAGATCGCCGGCATCGGCGGGCGCATACGTGGCGTTCGGTTCGACGGTGGACAGGACGGGAACATGGGTCTGTGTGGGCGGCGCCGTGTAGACGATGTCCAGTCCCTCGTATAGGGCGATGATTCTGTCGGTGAAGGTCGGCGCTCCGGCGATCATGTCCGCGATATTCGCGTACCCATACGGGTCGGCAACATCGGCGTAGTCGTCGAAGGACACAATGCCGTTGGACTGAATCAGCCGGAGTGCGTCGAGGACGATCCCGCCTTCACGGATGTCCGCGTTCAACTGCTTGATGGAGCGGCGGTAGCGGTCCTCCATCGTGTAGTATTGCACGGCCCGGCGGGAAAGCTCCACGTCCGGCCCGTCCGGAGTACGGACCAGGTGAATCGTCTCCAGCGCGCTGAGCGTCGCATAGGCCCAGCACAGCCCCGTGCTCCGCTGGTTGAATCCCCGACTGACCGGCAGCAGGACCGTTTCGGCGACCGGCGGATCTTGGAGCCGCGCATGCGGCATCGCGCCCAGGGGCAGCTCTTCCGCGTGCAGAAGGCTGCGGACTCGCATAGCCTCCTTGTAGTCACCGTCCACGCCCCGCGCCGGATGGACAGCCACAAGGCATAGAATGGCACACGTGAACATCCGCAGGAGCGGCGGTCTCATGATCCATATCCTCCATCAATTGAAGGTGTTCGGGCCGCTGGCTCGTAGGTCTGCTGCTCTGCTGCCTCCGTAGGTGCGAAGGTAGCCCGCAGCCACGGAAGCGCAAGGGGTTTCTACTGCCCGGCGCAGGCCACGGGGGTATTGTACCAGAAACGGGTGGGCGATTCTACTGTGGGGGCCCGACGTGTTCGCAGCAATGCCGGGAGGCGTTATCTCTTGTGAGTCCTCACGGGGAGGCTAATTCGCCCTGTGCTCTTCGTCGGCTGGCTCGGCCAGGTGCGGGTGAATGATGATTCGCCCCTACAGTCAGGGGATTTCGAGGCCGACGAGGGTGAAGTCGTCGACTTCTTCCGGCGTGATTTGTCGCTGACTTTGCAGCTCCGTCAGATGATCGACAATCTGGTGGATCGGCGCGTCACGCAGGGCGAGCAGTTCCTCGTTGAACTGGAAGCCGGCGTTGTCGATGAGCTGGCCGACCAGGGATTCGGCGCCGTCGGAATACAGCAGCAACCGGTCTCCCGACTGGAGTTGGACAGAGCTCTGCGTGAACTCAGTACTGTCGAAGACGCCAAGCAGGGCGCCGCGCGTCTCGAGTTGCTGTGGCTCGTGACCTTTGCGAAACAGGATCGGATAGGGATGGCCCGCACGGGCGAAGCTCAGTTGTCGTGTTTTGATGTTCAGCAAACAGTAGCAGCACGTCGCGAACTGATAGCCCGACAGCTTCTGGCCGAGCATCTTAAGATTGAGGTTGGTGATGACTTCCGTCGGGGAGAAGATGCGGTAGCTCTTGTCGATGGTTTCACGCATCACCATCGCCTGCTTGATGAAGATCGTCAGCAAGGCCGCCGGCATGGAGTGCCCGACCGCATCGGCGATGTAGAAGCCGATGTGCTGCTCGTCGATGCGCGTCACATCGTAGATATCTCCGGAGACCCACTCGGCCGGGATGAACGTGACGGCCCACTGGGCGGCGTCGCTGTTGGGCAGGTGAGCCGGCAGGAAGTCGCGCTGGACCAGTCCGGCCAGCCGCAACTGCTCGGTCAGGTTGTCCGAAGGACGATCCGATTCGTCGCTCGATTGGGTCGGCCTGCTCGTTCCGAATCGCTGGGCAGCGCTCAGGGCCGATGGGGGCTTGACGGCGATCCCCGAATTCTGGTTCTTTCGGTCTGCCAGGTGGACGCTGATCCGGGCCCACAGGGCATCGAGCGAAACGGACGTGACCTTGTCGGTCATGAAGAAGCTGCTGTCGGACGGCATCAGCGAAAAACTGCGGACCGGACGTCTGATGCGCTGGGTCAGCAGAATGATGCCGAGGTTGTCCCGCTCGAGGGATTCGAGGATTCGCCCCAATCGCTGATCGTGGGAGGCATCGATCCCCTCGGCGTCGATGACCACGGTTCCGACGAGATCGGGACGCAGGTGAACGGTCCGATAGCCGTCCATCGGCAGAAAGCGAAATGACAGCTTCTTCTGCCGGAACAAACGCCTGACTTCCACAGGCAGCTCCTGCTTATCGGACAGATAAACGACGTCGGTGAACTTGCCGGGTGCGTCGATATCGCTCCCTACTCGTGTTTTCCCCATAGCGGTCGCCTTTTTGTCTTGCAGCGAAAAGCGCAACACCCCGTCCGTGCGGGTTGTGTTCGCCACCCTCATGTCGTCTCAATGCGGGGGCGACTTTGGGGATTTCCGGCCTTTTTCTCCATCCTTCCAAGGCCAAAGACGTGCGCGAAGCCGTGAGGCGTTGCCCTCTTGGGTGCTTCTGCGGGAACCTTACGAACCGGCGAAGATCGCCGAGCCGATCCGCAGGATGGTGGCTCCCTCTTCGATGGCGATTTCGTAATCGGAACTCATTCCCATGCTCAACTCGGTGAATTCGCTGCCGACGATCTTTTCGCCCTGCACCTCATAGAACAGCTCGCGAGCCCGCGTGAAGCAGGCACGGATCACCTCCTGGTCTCGCGTCAGCGGGGCCATGGTCATCAGTCCGATCAGGCGAAGGTTGGGCAGCGTGGCGATCTGCTCGGCCAGATGGGTGGCGGCCCCGACCGGGGCGCCGTACTTCTGTGGCTCGTTGGACGTGTTGACCTGAAGCAGCACGCGGGGACACAGGTTCAGCTTACCGGCGGCGGCGTTGATCTCTTCGGCCAGTCGCAGCGTGTCTACGGAATGGATCAGGCTGGTGGTTGCCAGCACCTGTCGGACCTTGTTGCGCTGCAGGTGTCCAATCATGTGCCAGTGAATTTCTTTCGGAAGGGTATTGTCGTCGGTGTTCTGCTGAAGGAACTCGGCTACCTGGGCCGCCACTTTTTTCAGTTGTAGCACGCGGTTCTCACCCAGGTGATTGTAGCCGAGCCGGACGACTTCCTCGATCTCCTCAATCTCGGCCGACTTGGTTACGATGACCAGTTTGACGTCCTCCGGCTCCCGGTTCGACCGCGCGCAGGCCGAGGCGATCGACTCTTTGACGCGCTCAATTCTCTCTGCGATCTTCGTCATCTGTGAACACTACGAATACAAGGAGGAACGATTCTGTTCGTTCGACACAGCATACCCACCGAGGAACCCAGTGTAGGGAGTTTCACCGATGCCGACAAGCGACTAACCCGAAAATCGAGGTGGATTCTGCCGGGCGAAGCCACTGTTGGACGGGGCGTTGTTCGGGCGTTGGGGATTACGGCGTGGCCTGCAGGACGGCGTCGTCGCCCGGGGTAATTACATGTATATTGGATGCAGTTATGTGGATTTGCGGAGCGGTCCTTTCGGTCTTCGTCTTGTCCGACCGACGGTCTTGGCGTTCGCCGGGGGCCGCCCTGCGGAGGAGTCTGTTCTATGGCTTGCTTGTTGTCCGGCGGGCCCAGCTCGGCGGCCTCTTCGATCTACGCCAAAGAGGTGGGATTTCACAAGAACTTGCCAGGTCAGGACTTATCGATGTCTGGAAATGCCGGTGCCCGTGAAGGAAAATGCGAAAATCGTGGTTTTTTGTCTTGCAGTCGGCTGTTAAACGAGGTATAATTCTTTTTATCAATGGAGTGAAATGGGGTGGCTGAATCACCCTGATATACGCTCGGTTTTTGCGGAAAGCATTTGGCAGGTCGGTTGGACGCATTGTAGTCGCTCTTTGATTTCGCAGAATTGAGCTGTGTCCTACAGCGAATAAACCTCGGCGAGGCAGCGTGGTCCACCGGTCTCCCCCCCAGCCGGAACCACCACCTCGCCATTTTTATGCGCATTTTGAGGCGTTGCAGACGTCGGACCGCCGTGTCTTGCCCTCCAGGCGGATTGGTCGGGATCACTCCCCGCTGACCTGTACGATCACCTTGCGGTTTCGCGGTCCGTCGAACTCACAGAAGAAGATGCCCTGCCAGGTCCCCAGCGTCAGGCGTCCACCGTGAACGAGCACCCGCTCGCTGGCCCCGACGAGCGAGCTTTTGCAGTGAGCGTCCGAATTGCCCTCGCTGTGGCGATAGCCGGCCCGATGGTGAGGCAGCAGCTCGCCGAGCGTCAGGAGGATATCGTGCGGGACGGACGGGTCGGCGTTCTCGTTGATCGTGATGGCGGCCGTGGTGTGCGGGCAGAAGACGATCGCCTGGCCGTTGCCGATTCCGGAATTGCGGACGATGGCCTCGACGCGCGCGGTGATGTCGATCATCTCGTTTCGGCTGTGCGTGCCGACGGGGAATTCCTCTTGAACGACGTTCATGGCGTCTTCCTCACATCTGATCGACTACAGTGATGCCAAGCAACTCGCTGAGGCCATGGCGGATCGTGCGGGCGGTCAGGTCGCACAGCAGCAGTCGCGTCGGACGCTTCGCAGGCGATGCGTCGAGCACGGGGCAGTTCGTATAGAACGCGCTGAATTTTTGTGCCAGCTCGTACAAATACGCGGTAAGGTAGTTGGGCCGGTAATCGGCGGCGGTTGATTCGATTGCCTCGACGTAGCGGGCGAGGTGTTTGCCCAAGTCCAGCTCCGTCGGCTCGCTCAGATCGAGGGCCGTGATCCCGTGCGACTCCCTCTCGATATCCACGCCCTTGCTCTCGGCCTTGCGCTCGATGGACTTGATCCGGGCATAGGCGTACTGCATGTACGGCGCTGTGTTGCCGTCCATCGCCAGCATCCTGTCGAAGCTGAAGACATAGTCGCTGGTGCGATTGTTCGAGTAGTCGGCGTACTTGACCGCACCGATGCCGACGGCCTCGGCGATCTCGGCTTTTCTGTCGGGCGGCAGATCGGGGTTCTTCTCCTCCACGACCGATTTCGCCCGCTCGACGGCCTCGTCGAGCAGGTCCTTGAGTTTTATGTTCTCGCCGGAGCGCGTCTTGAGCGGCCGGCCGTCTTCGCCCAGAACGCTGCCGAACGTCACATGCGCCAGCTCGACCTTCTCGCCGTCCCGCCGGTCCCACCCGGCCATCTCCGCCACCTTGAAGAGCATCTGAAAATGCTGGATCTGCCGGGCGTCCGTCACATAAACAATCCGGTCCGCCTTGATCTTGGGCTCGTTGACTCGGTATCGCAATGCCGCCAGGTCCGTCGTCGCGTAGAGAGATGCTCCGTCCGACTTGCGGATAATAAACGGAAGCGGCTGACCCTCCTTGGTCTTGAACCCCTCCGGAAAGACGCACGTTGCGCCGTCCGACTCGACCGCCAGGCCCGATGTTTGCAGATCGCCGACCACCGTCGGTAGCTTGTCATTATAGAAGCTCTCGCCACGAACGTCGGCGTCGGTCAGTTGGACGCCCAGTTTCCTGTAGATGCCGCCGCAGTGTTCCAGGGTGAGCTTTCGGATGAACTGCCAGGCGTCAAACTCCTGGCGATCTTGGCGCTGTAGCATGACGGTGATCCGCCTGGACAGGGATTCATAGGGGATGGTTTCTTCTTGGCCGCGATTGATCGTGCGGACGGTCAGGCCCATCCCCGCAAGAGCGTCTTCGAGCGCGTTGACGTACTGATAAACGCACAGAAACTGCTCCCACAGTCCTTCGACGTCGCGATCATTCAGTCCTTCCAGGAACGGTGCGAAATGCTGTTCGCCCTCGCGATCGTTGCTCCAGTCGTCTTCGTGGCGGTCGCGTATTCGCGTGCAGAGCGTTCTGAGGTCCTGGTCTGATCCTGCGACCTGCCTCAATTCGTCGAGTTCCGTTCGGTAGTAAAGCGGTTCGCCGTGCTTCTCGGCCATGCACATGTGCCATAGGCCGAGAATGACCCTTCCGAACTGGGTTCCCCAGTCGCCGATGTGGTTCTGGCGGATGACGGGGTGGCCGAGGAACTCGGTGATGCGGCAGATGGCGTCGCCAATGATCGTGCTGCGCAGGTGGCCGACGTGCATCTCCTTGGCGATGTTGGGGCTGGAGAAGTCCACGACCGTTTTCTTGGGCTGCGTGGTCCGGTCGATGCCGAGACGCTCGGAGTCGTCGGCGTTGATGCGGAGCAGTTGGCCGGCGACGTAATCGGGCTTGAGTCTCAGGTTGATGAAGCCCGGCCCGGCGATCTCGGGCGGCTCGCAGAGGTCGGCGACGTCGAGCCGCTCGACCACCTGCTCGGCCAGCTTGCGCGGATTGGTCTTGAGCTGTTTGGCCAGTGCCATGACGCCGTTGGCCTGATAGTCTCCGAACCGCGCATCGGCGGTAGGGCGCACGATCGCGGCGTAGTCATCCGTTCCGGCGACGGTCGACATCGCCGCGCCGATTCTCTCTTCCAGGACGTCAAGAACCGTCTTCATCAGACAATCAGTAATCCATCATCAATAATCAATGCGTTTCGCGTCGCCCCAGAGCAGATCCAGGTCGTAGTACTCGCGGTATTCGCTGTCGAACAGATGGACCACGACGCTGACGAAGTCCAGCAGGATCCAGCGGCCCTGGTCGTATCCGGCCCGGCCGAATCGCGGAAAGCCCAGCCCCCGACCCGCTTCGGAGACCTCGTCGGCCACCGTGCGCATCTGCCGGTCGCTCGTGCCTGTGGCGATCACAAAGTAGTCGGTGGCGGGGGAGATGCCCCGCAGGTCCAGGACCGTAATATCACGGCAATGGTTGGCCTCAGCCAGTCTGGCGGCCGCCAAGGCAAATTCCCGGGCGTCGCTATTGTGTTGCTCTTTCAATCCTCAACTCCCAGCTATGAAACAAAAAGGGTGGCCGAATCGGCCACCCTTTGAGCTTACTTCAAACGCTCGGTCGCGTCAACGGCACAGTCCCGTTGGAGTCTGCCGCCGTTGCCCGGGTCGCGGGTTTACTGGCTGCCCAGGTGCAGCCACTCGCTGATGGCGGGCGAGAACTTAACGATCACGCCGGAGAAGACCACGCTGACCATCGTCATCAGCTTGATCAGGATGTTCAGGCTCGGGCCCGAGGTGTCCTTGAACGGATCGCCGACCGTATCACCGACCACCGCTGCGCCATGCACCGGGTTCTTGGTGCCGTCAGGCAGCTTCTTGCCGCCGTGGGCGCCCTTCTCGATGTACTTCTTGGCGTTGTCCCAGGCGCCGCCTGCGTTGTTCAGCGTGATAGCCAGGACGAAGCCGGCGGTCAGTCCGCCGACCAGCAGGCCCATGACACCGGCCACGCCCAGAAGCAGACCCACGGCGACCGGTACGATGATCGCCAGCAGAGACGGCAGCAGCATTTCCCTTTGCGCGCCCTTGGTGGAGATGGCCACGCAACGAGCGTAGTCCGGCTTGCCCGTGCCTTCCATGATGCCGGCGATCTCTTTGAACTGGCGACGGACTTCGTTCACCATCGCGCCGGCGGCTCGACCGACGGCTTTCATCGTCATCGCGCTGAAAACGAAGGCCATCATCGCGCCGATAAACAGGCCACCGATGAGCTTGGGGTTCATAATGGTCAGATCGTATGCCTCGACGAAGGTCGGCATCTGAGCGGTCTTGACGTTGATGGCGTTGGCGACGCCGTCTTTGGCCGCGAAGACAACGGTACCGACCTGGTAGATGCCGTCGACGCTCTCATCGGCCAGTCGACCGATCCAGATCCGCACTTCTTCAATGTAGGCGGCCAGCAGGGCCATGGCGGTCAGTGCCGCCGAGCCGATAGCGAAGCCCTTGCCGGTGGCGGCTGTGGTGTTGCCCAAAGAATCCAGGGCATCGGTCCGCCTGCGAACCTCTTCGCCCAAGCCGGCCATCTCCGCGTTTCCACCGGCGTTGTCGGCGATGGGACCGTATGCGTCGGTCGCCAGGGTGATGCCCAGCGTCGCGAGCATGCCGACGGCGGCAAAGCCGATGCCGTAGAGACCCATCGCCATATTCGTGAAGCCGCCGGCAAAGCCGTAGGCACATAGAATGCCAATCACAATCGTGATCACCGGCAAGCCGGCCGAGTACATCCCGGTGGCAAACCCGTCGATGATGGTGGTCGCCGGTCCCATGACGGCTTGCGCTGCGATGCCCTTGGTGGGCTTGTATTCGTCAGAGGTATAGTACTCGGTGAACTGGCCGATCAGCACGCCGGCCACCAGGCCGGAGACGACCGACCCGAAGATCCCCCAGGTGATCCACTCGAGGGCCGCCAGGCCCGCCACCGCCGCAACGATCAGAACCGAGCTGCCGAGCGTTCCGATCAGAAGCGCCCGCAACAGGTTCTTCTGAGTGGCGTCTTCCTTGCATCGGACCATGAAGATCCCGGCGATGGACAGCAGGATGCCCAGGCCGGCAACGATCATTGGTGCCAACACGGCGTTCAACGGAGTAATGCCTTCCGGCAGCGTTCCCAGGGTCAGCGCCGCACCCAGGGCTGCGGTGGCCAGGATCGAGCCGCAGTAGCTCTCGTACAGGTCGGCGCCCATGCCCGCGACGTCGCCGACGTTGTCACCGACGTTGTCGGCGATGGTGGCCGGGTTACGGGGATCGTCTTCCGGAATGCCCGCCTCGACCTTGCCGACCAGGTCGGCCCCGACGTCGGCCGCCTTGGTATAGATGCCGCCACCGACACGGGCGAACAGGGCCTGGGTCGAAGCCCCCATGCCAAAGGTAATCATCGTCGTGGTGATTTCCACGAGCTTGTGCTCGGCATCCATCCCCGCCGGAACGAGTCGGAGACCGAACAGGGACATCCCATTGGCCATGTTCGAGGCGGTATAGACGAACTTGTCCAGGATCAGGTACCACATGGTGATGTCGAACAGACCGAAGCCCACGACCACCAGCCCCATTACGGCGCCGGAGCGGAAGGCCACCTGCAGGCCGGCGTTCAGGCTCTGGCTGGCCCCCTGGGCCGTCCGCGCCGAGGCGTTGGTGGCGGTCTTCATGCCGAGGAATCCGCATAGACCGCTGAAGAACCCGCCGGTCAGGAACGCCACGGGCACGAAGGGGTTCTGCACGCCCTTGTAGGCCAGGAAGGCGAAGATGGCCACGAGCACGACGAAGACCACCGTCACCACGCTGTATTGACGGAACAGATACGCGTAAGCGCCTTCCCGTACGTGGCGGGCGATCTCGATCATCTTCTCCGTGCCTTCGGGGGCCTCCATCATCTTCCTGTAAAAGTAGATGGCGAATCCCAGGGCCAGAAGCGACATGACGGGGGCGATCCACCAGATGAGTGGGGTGCCCGAGACCGCTTGTGCTTCTGTCCCTTCGGCAGCCATGGCTACGCTGCTCAGAGCCAGAACAGGTAACGACAGCCCAAAGATGCTCTTGAAAGACTTCACGGTTACTGCTCCTTTCGGTTTAATGGATTGCTCTTTGTGCGCACATGACCAGCCTAAAATTCCGTGCAGTGTACAGAAAGGGAGACGCTTTTCAACCATTTTTCGTGCGGTGGGCGCAGAAATCACACGTTTCAGCGGCCAGCGACCGCAGATTGCTTCGCGATGGTATCGCTTTTATCCCAACATACGGTGGCGAGGGCCGTCGTGCTTGCGCCGTTTCACATCTTACGTGTGGTAGTCGGCGTTGATGCTGACGTACTCGGCGCTGAGGTCGCAGCCATAGCAGAAGTCGGCCTTGTCGCCTGTGCCCAGGTCGATCGTGATGGTGTGCTCGACCTGGGAGACGACCTCGGAAGCTGTTCTGCGGTCGAACTTGGCCGGGGCGCCGTTCTTGAAGACGTACAGATCGTCCAGCTTGCACGAGAGCTTCGCTCGGTCGAGTCTGACGCCGCAGGAGCCGACGGCGCAGATGATCCGGCCCCAGTTGGGGTCGCCGCCGTGGACGGCGCACTTGACCAGCGGATAGTCGGCCACGGCCCGTGCGGCTCGGGCGGCGTCGGCCGTCGTGGCGGCGCCGTTGACAACAACTTTGAACATCCGCGTGGCCCCCTCGGCGTCGAGCGCCATCTGCCGAACCAGATCGGTGCACAGATCGGCCAGGGCCTTGGCGAACTTGCGGAAGCGGGGACACCGCGACGTGATGGGACGGTGGCCCGCCAGGCCCGAGGCCAGCAGGATCGCTGTGTCGTTGGTGCTCTGATGGCCGTCGACGGTGAGCTTGTTGAGCGAGTCGCCGATGGCGTTCTTCAGGGCCGCGGCAAGAAGCGGCTTGCTGATGGCGGCGTCGGTCGTGAGGAACAACAGGGTGGTCGCCATGTTGGGCCCGATCATCCCAGCCCCCTTGACGGTGCCCGCGATGGTGACGGTCTGTCCCGAGATGTCGAGCCGGCGAACGGCGCACTTGGGTCGGGTGTCGGTCGTCATGATCGCCTGGGTGAAGGCCGCTCCGGCCTCGGCCGAGTCGGACAACTGCCCGGCGGCTTTCGCGATTCCCGCCGTCGCCTTCTCGATGGGCAACTGCTCTCCGATGATGCCCGTCGAGGCGACGAGGACCTGCTCAGGCGCGACATTGAGGGCCTTGGCGGCGACCGCGCACATCCTGCGGGCGTTGGCCAGGCCTTTCTTGCCCGTGCAGGCGTTGGCGCAGCCCGAATTGACCGCTACCGCGTGGATCTTGGGGCTCTTCGTATGCTCCCGCGCGACGTCCACCGCCGCCGAGACGATCTTGTTCGTCGTGAACATCGCCGCCGCCGTCGCACCCGTGGGACAGACCAGCAGCGCAATATCCGGCTTGCCCGAAACCTTGATCCCGCAACTCAACCCCGCCGCCCAAAACCCCTTCGCCGCCGTAATGCTCTCATTGCTCATACCGACCTCGTCAATGCGACTGTAAAATCAAGGATGAGTGAAAAGGCCCCTGGCGGGGCCGTGTCACTGGCTCAGAAGCCTCTCAAAGTCCGCCAGAACAGATGCGTGTTCGGCCAAGCCACTGAATTCGACAAGCCAGCGCCTGAGATAGGACAGGTCGAGTTGCTTCCTGTTCTTGGCGATCAGGTGTCGGACATCTTCCAGATCGATGGGTCTGCCGGCCACCATCTTATGGATCACAACGTCTTCGCACGAGGCGAATCGGACCACAGAATCGTCCAGCGACACGCGATTGGCTCGTTCGATGGCCTGCGTTTCGTATGGCGTGAAGGAGAAAATGAAGTCCACTCTGACTTTGGAATCCGGCGCTTCCACCGGAAGCACCTTCGTCTTCAGCGCGAAGGCATATCCATCCTCAGCCAATGACTCTAACCCCAGACTCCTGCACACGTCGTCAATGCGGGCAAACTGATCCGTATCCACCCCCAGCGTGATGTCGATATCGCGCGTCAAACGGGGCCGACCGTAGAGCAGAACAGCCTGCCCGCCGATGATCATGTAGGGGATGCCGCTGGTGTCGAGTTGCCGGGCGATTCTCTTGATCAGTGAAGTTATCACGGCAGCATCCCGTTGATTGCCTTGGCCACGCGCAAGTCCACTTCGAAGCCGTCCCAGATGTTGGCCGAACTGATGGCCCCCAGGGCCAGGGCCTCCCGGTGGAGCGACTCATAGATCCGGCGCGCCTGCTCGTACGAGAGCGTCGTGTCGGCCATTTGTCTTCTGCAGAAATCTTCGAATTCGGGTGTGCTTGCGATCATTATCCTGGTCCGGAATAGACACAATCCATCATTTCCCATTGTAGCAGCAATTCGTTCGCGGCGAAAGGCCCTATCGCAGCACGGTTGTCACAGGCCTGTCGTGTTCCTGGATCGGGGGTCGTCGATTGGGCCGGGGCCGTTGGTCAGGCGGCCGGCGACGGCCAGGTCGCGGAAGTCTTTCATCGGGTCGTAGAACTCGCGTGTCAGGTCCACGGTGCTGACGAGCATTCCCGGCTCGTTGTCGGTCAGTTGTCCGGCGATCACCCCGTCCGGCTCGATGAAGCACGATGGATAGGGGCTGTAGTAAGCGCTGGAGTTGGCCATGCTCACCCAGCAGAAGTTCGTCGCGGCGTGGCACTGCATCGTCTGTCGCATGATGTGCGTGTGCACGCTTGGGCCGTCCTGGCGGGCGTTGTAGAACGACTGGAAGATGCACTGCACGCCCAGCTTATACAACTCACGATAGAGCTCGGGGAAACGCAGGTCGAAGCAGATCAGCAGCGAGCACATGATGCCGTTGAGCGTGAAGGTGACGAACCGGTCTCCCGGCGTGTAATAGTCCACGTCGCCCGGCGTGCCGAACCGCTTGTCGTAGCGGTCGGTGATCCGCCCCTCGGCGTCGATCAGGTACAGGCAGTTGTGAGGCTTGTTCGGCGCGGTCAAAGGGTGCGTGCTGCCGAGCACGACCCAGAGCCCCAGCCGGCCGGCCAGAGCCATGATCCTCTGCGTCTCGGCCCGCAGCAGTGGCCAGTCATAGTCGTCAAGGCTCGCGAAGTCCGTGCCTGCGTAACCGCTCAGCGCGCATTCGGAGAAGTGCACGACCTCGGCGCCTGCGTCCTTGGCCTGATGAAGGAAGCCACAGATCGCCTCGGCGTTCTCCTCGATCGACGGGCCGACCGCAAACTGGCAGGTCGCGATTTTCAGTATCCCCGTGCGCATTCCAGCCATCCGCCTCTTGCTCTACTTGAGTCCCATGATCTCGTCTATGCCGAACAGGATGTTCATGTTCTGGATCGCCTGGCCCGAAGCGCCCTTGACGAGGTTGTCGATCGCCGAGAACAGGGCGAGTTGCCCTTTGACCAGCGCCGGGAAGACGTGGCAGTAGTTCGAGCCGGCGACGTCTTTGACGGCCGGAGCGGTCTTGCAGACGCGGACGAACGGCTCGGTCTTGTAGAACTCGTTGTACAGCGGCAGCAACTGCTCGTTCTTGAGGCCCTTGGCTGGGTGGGCGTAGACGCTCGACAGGATGCCGCGATCGAATGGTCCGACGTGTGGCTGGAAGAGGATATTGACCTCGGAGCCGGCCAGCTCGCCGGCGATTTGCTCCATCTCCGGCATGTGCCGATGCACCCCGATCCCATAGGGAAACAGGTTCTCGTTCATGTTCGGGAAGTGGAACTTGCTGGAGGGGTTCTTGCCCGCCCCGGAGGCGCCCGTCACCGAGCTGACGATCACCGAGTCGGTCTCGATGAGGCCTTCCTTGAGCAGGGGGGCGATTGCCAGGATTGCACCGGTGGGGAAGCAGCCGGGGTTGGCGACCAGGTTCGTGCCTTTGATCTGCTCGCGGAACAGTTCGGGCAGGCCGTAGACCGCCTTGGCCAGGTTGGCCGGATCGGTATGTGGCTGATAGAACTTCTCGTAGACAGCTACGTCCTTGATGCGGTAGTCGGCGCTGAAGTCGATCACCTTGACACCGGCATCGAGTAGCTTGGGCACGAATCCCATCGAGACCTTGTGCGGCAGGCAGCACAACGCCACGTCCGCCAACTGCGACAGCTTGTCGAGGTCCAGCGGCTCGATGGCCAGCCCGCAGCGGCCGCGAAACTCCGGAAAGACCTCCTCGACCGGCCCGCACTCTTCCGGCAGGGCGGTCAGGTAGGTCAGCTCGGCTTGGCTGTGGCGAAACAGGATGCGGATGGATTCGGCGCCGGTGTACCCACTGGCGCCGATGATGGCGACTCGAATCATAAATTGTCCTCCCGTAGGTCGTGCGTCCGCGCACGACTCAGATGCCGATGGCTCTCAACCGGCGAGCGAGTACGCTCGCCCCACAAAAAAAGCCGCCAAGATCGTCTCTCGGCGGCTGTTGGTAGCGATGAATCGAAGGTTTCTTCTAACGCTTGGAGAACTGGAACCTCCGCCGTGCACCCGATTGGCCGGGCTTCTTCCTCTCGACCATTCGCGGGTCGCGTGTCAGGTGCCCGCCGTCACGCAGGGCCTGAATGTAATTCTCGTCGTAGCTCCTCAGGGCCCTGGCCACGCCCAGCAGGGCCGCTCCGGCCTGGCCGGTTGTGCCCCCGCCCTTGACATTGACGAACACATCGAATGCCTTCTCGGCATGGACGCTCTTGAGCGGCGCGACAACCGCCTTGCGGTCCTGCTCGCGGGCGAAGAAATCGTTCAATTCCTTCTTGTTGACGATGAGCTTGCCGCTGCCGGGCCGGATTCGGACCCGGGCGATGGCGGTCTTGCGCCGGCCGGTGCCCCACCAGTAGCCGTACTTCTCATTGCTCTTGTTGCCCGAACCCACAACGACCTTCGGTTCGGCCTTCTTGGCTTCAGTGTGGACTTGGACGTTCAGGTTCTCAGCGTGATTTTCGGTCATGGTTCAAGGTTCCGCTTAGGACAGTTCGATCGGCTCGGGTTGCTGGGCTTGGTGCTCGTGGTCCGGGCCACGATAGACTTTCATCTTCTTGAGCATCTTGCGGCCCAGCTTGTTCTTCGGCAGCATCCTTCGGACCGCCAGTTCGATTACACGCTCCGGCTTCTTGCGCATCATCTCGGCGAAGCTGGCGTACTTGTGCCCGCCGGGATGGTGGGTGTACCAGTCGTATTCCTTCTGTTCGGCCTTCCTGCCGGTGACCCGCACCTTCTCGGCGTTGACGACCACGATATAGTCGCCCACGTCCACATGGGGCGTATAGGTCGGCTTGGTTTTGCCCATCAGAATCGGCGCGATCTTGGCGGCCATCCGCCCGAGAATCGCGTCCTCGGCGTCCACCAGCAGCCATTTCTGCTCGACTTCGTTGTTCTTGGCCATGAAGCTTTTCATAGTCGGACTCTCTATGCAGTTTCCGGATTAGAAACCGTGCATTTTAGCAGACGCCCGCCCCCTGTCAAACGATTTTGCCCCGAATTTTCCGGATTTTGGATTGAATCTGAGGTATGGATTGGCTGCGGCCTGTCTCCATCTGTGTCGTGGCATGCGGCCTGAAGGTGCGCCAGCGAACTCCGAGGAGCTATTGGGCCTCCGCATCCGTCTTGCTGTCACTGCGCATGGTGTGACGCAGGCGTTCCAGTTTGGACTTCAGTCTCGCCAGGTTGGCCGGGTCGGCGAGAATCAGCAGGTCGGTATCGCGGCTAAACTCCGCTGCGCCGTAGAACAGGCACGCCTGGCCACCCATCAGCAGGGCACGGACCCGGTGGTCGGCCATCGTAGAAAGGACTTTCCATATCCGGCTCGGGATCAAGCGAACCTCCGATTTGCAGGTAGTGCTCCCACATCTGGCCGCTGAGGTGCCATCGCTGTAGGGGCTGAGCCGATACCACTCGGCCCATTCGCCGCTGACAAGGAACCGGGCGGACGACAATACTGTCATCCGCCCGGTTGGCCAATCATCAATAA
>Ga0209510_1002061_pt1 | contig 21313 bp, 13 predicted proteins | sample BiotimSIPDNA_FD_185749 | JGI IMG/M metagenome (GOLD analysis project Ga0209510, IMG submission 185749) | Anaerobic biogas reactor microbial communites from Washington, USA - Biogas_R1 time_0 SIP DNA (SPAdes) (version 2) | ecosystem: Engineered > Bioreactor > Anaerobic > Unclassified | place...
GGCGTTGTCCTCGTGTCTGGGCACAAGGTTGCCATCGCGGTCAAGGCGTTTGTATTGGATGTCCTTGGTGGAGCGCATGTATCTTCCGGTGCCGGCGTAATGGCAGGCGTTCAGGCCGATGCGCTGCCAGCGTTCCAGGCGTTCGATGATTTTTTGGCCGGATGGAGTGCTGGCATAGTCGACGGGCTTCTTGGCTTGCCAGGCCTGGGAGTCGCCGCCGAGTCCGAAATTGGCGTGGGTGAAGCCGATGGCCAGCATGGCTTCCGGGTCATCAAAGCTGGAACGCATGACGACCGGCATGGCCGGCGGTTTGCGGTTGAGGATGGTGAACAGCACCTCGCCGGTGAACTCGGCGCTTTGCCCGGCGACGGTGGCGCGCAGGCGATAGGTGAGCGGGTAGTCTGCGGCGCGAAGGCTGGTGTCAACCTGGAAGGCGGCGGTGATTTCCTCGTCCAGCTTCCAGGTTTCGGGCATGGCGATGGCTTTGCTCTGGCCTTGGAAGTCGATGGTCAGGCTTGGCTTGTGCAAGTCCTGGCCAGTGTTGTTGAGCAAGGCCAGGTGCCCAGGGCCAGTTTTCTCCTGGCGGTTGAAGACGCTTCGTTTGGACGTTAGCACGCGGTCGATATTGCCGGAATGGTAGGTACGGACGCCGCGCCGGAGGCAGACGTCGTCAAGAACGCCGGCAAAGCCCTGGAAGGTGCTGCCGGCGCGGTCGCCAATCGACAGGTCGCGGGTGCTGGCAGCAATCGGCCCGCGCCCAGGATAGATGTTTTCGCCGACTTTCTCGCAATTGAAATATATTTTTACGACGCCAGCGCCGTCATAGGTGAACGCCAGGTGATGCCAGACGCCGGCCGGCATGGTCACCGTGCCCGAGGTGGCGAAGACGGAATCGCTGCCAAAGCCGAGGCCGACGGTCATGGTCACGACGCCGGCGCTCTGGCTTTTCGGGCGTTGCAGGAAGAACATGAAGCCGTTGTTGGCGCGCGGGCGGTCGCTGACATAGTAGAAGCACTTGTTGTCGATGAGAAAAGCCCGCGTGCCGGGTTCGCCGTGCGCCTCGATCTTGGCCCACAGGTCGACCGAGAAAGCACCAGAAGGGCTGAGAACCGGGTGATTGACGACGATGGTGCCAGTGGCGGATTCCGGCGTCGTGACCCCGGCGCAGCCGAGCCCGCCGCCGAATTTGCCCTCCGCTACGAATTTCCCGTTCGGGGCGGTCTTAGCGGGGGGCGCTCCGGGCCGGCTGTTCTGGCCTTCGGCGCCTGCCGTGAATTGCCAGAGCGCTATCACGTCGTTTTCCAGCGTGCATTCGTTTTCCCAGCTTTGAATCAGCCTTCCGCTGGCAGCCAAGACTGACCATGCCGCCAACACAGCGCTGACAGCGACGAACAAGATTTTTTCCCGCATCTGATAGGTCTCCGGCATCGGTTGTTGCCGGCTGACGACGATAGCCTGGCCGGCGTTCTTGATAACCTATTGCCCGAGTCGAAGATTGCAAGCGGATGTCTTAGACATGCGACGCCCGGAGCAATCGGTTACCCATGACCGATTGCGCCTGGCGGCAAGTCTTCGTCTCTGTGAAGCAGGTCAGCCGCCGATGCTCAGCGTTTCTCCAGGCTGGCCAGGGATTTGGCGATCAGGTCGGCGGCTTTCAATCCGGAGAGGATCATGCCGCCGAAGATGGGTCCCATGCGATAGCCGCCGGTCACGTTGGTCGCGCTCATCCCGCAGGCGAACAGGCCAGGATAGTATTCCGCCGTGCTGTCGACCGTCTGTTGCTCGCCATGCTGGACCCACATCGGCCTTTCGCCGAGAACGCCGCCGGTTTCAGTGGCGATCCTGACCTGCGCCTTTTCACAGGCGATGCGGATGATTTCACAGGGATGGCCGGTGGCGTCGACCACGGCCTTGGCGATGACGGTGAGGGGATCGACGGGCATGGCCAGCTTGCGCACCGGTGCCCAGTTGATGACTAGGCCATTGACCCGGCCTTCCTTGAAGACGATGTCCTCGACGGACATGGCGTTGAAGATTTTGGCGCCAGCCTTGACCGCGTTGAAAATCAGCCCGCTGGCCATTTCGACAGAGTCGACTGTGTAGTAGCCCTTGGCATCCGGCACGGCCTGGCAGCTGATGCCAATCTGCTCCAGGATGCCGAGAACGTTTTCCTGGACAACGATTTCGTTGAACAACATGCCGCCGCCCCAGACACCGCCCCCCGGCGCCAGGCTCTTTTCAAAAATCGCTGTCTTCAGACCTTTCTTGGCCAACTCCGCAGCCGCGACCAGAGCCGAGGGGCCGCCGCCGACAAAGGCGACGTCAAGGTCAGTGCCGGCTGATAATTTGTCTGCAAATTGCCGAATGATCGCCGTCGTGATGATGTTTTCCATAGCCATTTTTCCGCGTTCTCCTCGTCGGTTGGATTGGAACCGGCGCTGGCAGCGGAAAAAGAGAAAAGCCGCCCTGGCTGGCGAGGCGAGCCTTGCAGGAGGCTGGCCTTCGCGGTGAGGCGGCTTGGCATCCCCAAATGGGAAGATGGTCCCTGGTGACAGGCATCGCAATTTCCTCCGCCGGCATTACCCGGTTCAGGTTATACGGGTGTGTTCTCAGCTTGGGCCGACTCGGCCCAGGCACCCCGATTGGATGACATAGAATATAATGCCTGGCCTGAATTATGCGAGGCCACAGGCGCGTTTTCCGCCCCGGTTATCAAGGCGGAGCGCATCAACTGGCGGCGCCGTTGCGGATGACGCGGGCGACTTCGGCGCCGATGGCGGCTTTGCCGGCCTCGGCGGGATGGCAGCCGTCTTCGCAGAGCCAGATAGTGCGCTGGGGGTAGACGAATGTGTACAGGTCGTTGACTGGCACGCCTTGAGCTTGCATGAACTCGGCGGCGGCCTGGTTGTAGGCGCTGATGACGCTGTTCTTCTGGGTCGCATGCGGTTCGACGACCGGCGTGGTGGTGGCGAAGATGATCTTGGGGCAGCGCTTGCGCAGCTCGCGCAGGACAATGGCCAGGTAGCGCAGATATTCCTCAAGCGGGGTGAACGGCCCGTCCTCGGCATAGAGGTGCGTGGTGTCCCAGAGGCCGTTGTTCCAATGGATGACGTCGGGAGCGCCGACAACGCCGAACCAGACTGGAAGCTGCTTGGCCGTGTATTTGGCGAACCGGCAATTCTCCTCCGGACCCCAGACCGTGAAGTCGTTTTCCAGCTGCCGCGTGATTTCAGCTTGGCAGTACATGCGGATGGAATCGCCGATGAGCATGACTTTCGGTTTCATGAATGATCTCTCCAGGTAGGATAAGGGTGGACGGATATGGGTCAATTGTCCAGAATATAGCGCACTTTCTGCGCCAGGTCGCGCATGGAATACGGCTTGCGGAGGAATCCGCGTGCGCCGGCGTGGAGCACGTCCTGGGTGTCGGCCTCAGAGACGAACCCGCTGGACAGCAGCACCTTGACGTTCGGGTCAATGTCCTTAAGGATGAAGAAGGCTTCGCGGGCGTTCATTTCCGGCATGACCATATCAAGCAGGACGAGGGCGATCTGGCCGGGGTTGTTGCGATAGATGTCAACCGCTTCCCGGCCGTTGGAAGCGAGGAGGACGGTGTAGCCGAGCGTTTTGAGCATGTTGCTGATCACGTCCCAGATCATGTCTTCGTCGTCCACTAGGAGGATGGTTTCTTTACTGCTACTGGCAACAGGTTTCAGCGTTGCTTCCTGGCTGGGCGGCGGTTGCTCCAAGATCATAGCTATGCCCCGCTGAGGCCCGTTCCGGTGCAGGAAGAGGTCGCCGTGATGGATTTTGGCGACGCCGAGCCAATGCAGCATGTTCAGGTCGGGGTTGGGCTTTGGCGGCGTAGTCAGGGCTTCCGCAGCAGCGATGTAGTCTTCCAAGGCCAGGCGTTCGACGGTGATTCCGATGACGGAATAGTCGCCCGGGTTACATTCGCTGCGCAGGACAGTGAAGTTGTTGCGGGTGAACGGCACGCTGCCGCCGGCGAGGCGGATGGCACCGCCCGGCGGCAGCTGGGGGGTCAGCCAGAGAATGATGTCAATCACCGCCTGCTGCAGCTGGTAGGGATCAGCGTAGATGGTATGGTCGCTCTTGACAGACATTTCTAAGGGAATTGGCGTCGGCGAGAGTTTCTGGCATTGGTCAGCGATGCCCTCCAGGATCGGGCGCAGTGCCAGGTTTTCGCGGATGGAATCGACCATGAAATCCGGCACGATGGCTTCCGACCATTGTTGCAGCTGGGTGGTGATGACGCCGGCGTTGCGGATGAAATCCCGGGTTGACTGATTGAGGCTGCGGGCGGCGTCGTCAACCAGGTCATGATAGGCCATCAGTTGCCGGGCGCCATGACGCATGACGTAGGCGTAGCCGAGCGTCAGGGCGAGGAAATCCCTGGCTTGGCTGAGGTCGCCGCGAATGAGGTCAGTGAAGTTGGGTGGCATGGCAGGAAGGGGGGGTGGGAATCTGTTAGTTTAGGGAGTGCGGGAGGTCAGGCAGGAAAGGGAGGTTTCGACTGGGGAGACGCCGGAGGACGCGCGAGCAGACCACGAATCGTCTCAGCGATGCCGGCTGTGGTGAGGGAGAAGCGTTGTCGCAGGTAGGCGACCGGGCCGTTGGGAAGGACGGCCCGGGGCCAGCCGAGCTTGACGATGCGGGCGTCAGGGACATCGGCCAGGCTGTCGCGGGCGATTGAGCCGAAGCCCCCTTCCACGCAATGGTCTTCGAGGGTGACGACCGTCATGCCGTCGTTGAGCTGGCGGCGCATCAGGTCAGCGTCAAAGGGGATGGTGAAGCGGGCGTTCACGACCGTGATGGCGATGCCCTGCGTCCGCAGAAGTTCGGCGGCCTGCAATGCGACCGCAGCTTCGCGGCCGACAGCCCAGAGCGCAATTGGGGCGCTGCCGGATTCGAGTGTTTCGGCTTTGCCCCATTCGAGGGGATGGTGCTGGGCAGTCACCGGGGCGGCGTTTCCGGCTGGATAGCGGATGACCACGGGGTGGCGGCGCGTGACCGCCAGGCGGAGCATGGCTGCCAAGTCGTCCTGATCGGCAGGCTGGAGTACGGCGAGGTTGGGGCAGGCTCGCCAGAAGGCGACATCCTGGATGCCGTGGTGGGTCGGGCCGTCGGCGACGACGCCGGCTCGATCCAGGCAGAAGATGACCGGGAGTTCCTGGAGGCAGGCGTCGTGGAAGACGTAGTCTGCGGCTCGCTGGCTGAAGCTGGCGTAGACGGCCATGACCGGCCGCTGGCCGGCCGCAGCCAGGCCGGATGCAAAGGCGGCTGCATGCGCTTCGGCGATGCCGACGTCATAGAAGGCGTTGGGAAAAGCCTTGGCAAATTCATGCAGGCCAGTGCCCTCCGGCATGCCGGCCGTGATGGCGACGATGCGCTGGTCTTCCTGGTGGAGCGTGCGCAGGGTTTTGCCGAGGGCTGTCGAGAAAGTCGCTTTCGGCGTTGGCTGCAGCAGGTCGCCGTTATGCGGGTCGAAAGGCGCGGTGCCGTGGAAGCAGGTGGGCTTTTTTTCGGCGAAATGGCAGCCTTTGCCTTTGACGGTCAGGACGTGTACGAGGCGGGGGCCGTGCAGATGGCTGACTCGACGCAGGGTGGCGGTCAATTGGGGCAAGTCATGGCCATCGAGCGGCCCGATGTAGCGCAAACCGAGTTCTTCGAAAAAGGCGGTTGGCAGGAAGAGCTGCTTGGCCGCGCTGTCCAGGCGGCTGATCCAGGTACGAAGGCGCGGGCCGAGCATTGGGATGCGCTGAACCGCGCTGGCGCAGAAGACTTTGAACCGATTGTAGCTACGTCCAGAGATGACCCGGCTGAGGCAACGGGAGAGCGCCCCGACATTGGGGGAGATCGACATCTTGTTGTCGTTGAGGATTAAGATGAAGTCGCGGGTGGTGACGGCGATGTTGTTGATGGCCTCAAGCGAGGAGCCGCAGCCGAGAGCGCCATCGCCGAGAATGGCCACGACCTTGCCGTTGCCGCCGGTGCGGTCGCGGGCGGCGGCATAGCCCAGAGCGGCGGAGACTGCGGTGCCGGAATGGCCGACGCCGAAATGGTCGAACGGGCTTTCCGCGCGGTTGGGAAAGCCGGTGCAGCCGTCGGCCTGGCGCAGTTTCCGGAATGCGTCCAGGCGTCCGGTCAGCATTTTGTGCACGTACGACTGGTGGCCGGTGTCGAAGATGATGATATCTTTGCGGACGTCGAAGACGCAGTGCAAGGCCACGGTCAGCTCGACGACGCCAAGGTTCGAGGCAAGGTGCCCGCCCTGCTTAGCGACCGTGGCGATGAGTTCTGCGCGGATTTCCTCGACCAAGGCCGGGAGCTGGTCGGCGGGGAGGGCGCGCAGGTCGTCCGGTGATGTGATGTCGGCGATGCTCATAGAGGGGACTCAAGGCGGCTGAATGTGGGCTGCCGGCCGTCGTCCGGGCGACTTGGTCGTCCGGACGGCGGCGAGTAGGCGGTTCAGACTTTCCTGGCGCCGTCGACAAAGACGGCCGTGACCCTGAAGTCGTCGTCAAGAACGGCCAGGTCAGCGACATAGCCCGGCTCGATTTTGCCCAGGTCTTTCAGGCCGAGCGAGATTGCCTGGTTGAGGGAGGTGGTCTTGATCAGCTTCGACAGCGGCATGCCGGTCACTTCCGCAATGTTCTTGAGGGCGTTGTTGAATTGCAGCGTGCTTCCTGCCAGGGCGCCGTTGGCGGCCAGGCGGGCGGCGCCTTCGGAAACCACGACGGCGAGGCCGCCGAGCTGGTAGTTGCCGTCAGCCAGGCCGGTCGCTTCCATGGCGTCGGTGATGATGATGATTTTGTCAATCGGCTTGACTTTGAAGGCCAGGCGGATCATGTCTGGGCAGAGGTGGATTTTGTCGCAGATCATTTCGATGGCGACGTCATCCTGGTAGAGGCCGAGTCCAACCAGGCCGATTTCGCGATGGTGGAGCTTGGTCATCTGGTTGCAGAAGTGGGTGAGGCGCTTGAGTCCGCGCTGGCGGCCCTGTTCGAATTGCGCGAAGGTCGCGTTGGTATGGCCGCAGGACGGGCAGATGCCGGCTGCGCAGAGCTGTTCGGTGAACTCCAGGCTGCCAGGCATTTCGACCGCGTAGGTCACAAAGGACACTGGGGAGATTTTGTTGAGGTTCAGCACTTCCTTGATATCGGCCTTGCGCAGAAAGGCCGGATTCTGGGCGCCTATGCATTCCGGGTTGATGTAGGGGCCTTCCAGGTGCGTGCCGATGACCTTGGAGAAGGCCGGTTTCTGGCGGTATGCCTCGATGTTTTTCAGGCTGGCAGCCAATTTTTCCTGGGGCAGGGTGAGGGTGGTCGGGCAGATGGAGGTGACGCCTTCCTTCAGCTTCGCCTCGGCGACGATGCTGATGGCTTTGGGGTCGTCGCTGGTGGTTTCATAGCCCATGCCGCCATGGAAATGGGTGTCGATGAAGCCAGGCACGACCATTTGGCCTTTGGCGTCAAAGACGTGGTCAGCGGCTGGCTTGGCGTCTTGAGGCCGGAGCACTTTCCTGATGCGGTCGCCGTCCAGGAGGATGGCGGCCTGGCGCAGGTCGACGTCAGGGGAGATGAGATGGGCGTTGGTGATGAGGGTGGTCATGAGGCAGTCCTTATGATTGCTGGTGAGGGAAAGACGCTGTCCAGGCAGGGGGAACCCGTGGGCAGCAAGGTCATTGACACCGGTGAAAGGTGGTTTGTTTCACAGTTCGGGCAGATCATGGGCCTTGGGGAGGATGATGATGAAGGCGCTGCCTTGGCCGGGTTCGCTGTTGACATTGATCCAGCCGCGGTGGTTGGTGATGCAGCCGTAGGCCATGGCCAAGCCCATGCCGGTGCCGTGACCCGGCGGCTTGGTGGTGAAGAAGGGTTCGAAGATATGCTCCTTGACCTGCGGCGGCATGCCGCAGCCATTGTCCCGAATCGTGATCGAGATGAAATCCGTTGCGCGGTTCCCGCGAAACGGGCAGGTCTTCCATTCCGGCATGTCGGCGCGGACGGTTTCCACCCGGATGACGATGGTCTTCTCGCCCTCTTTGTCCGCCAGGGCATCTTTAGCGTTGATGAGCAGATTGAGGATGACTTGCTGCAGTTGGGTGAGATCGCCCTTGATCAGGAGAGGCGTAGGCTCGATGATGATTTTTATGTCGATGTCTTTGGCACCGGACTGGAAGAATTTCTCCGCCTGCTGGATCAGGTCGCCCAAGTCGAGGATTTCCGCCTGGAATTTGCCTTTGCGTGCGAATCCGAGCAGTTGGCTGGTCAATCCAGAGGCTCGTTTGCTGGCTTCCTCGATGTTTCCAAGCATGGCTTTCGCCGGTATCGGCATAGTTTGCCGGTTGAGCATTTCGATGTTGGCCTGGACGGTGTGCAAGAGGTTGTTGAAGTCATGGGCGATGCCGCCGGCGAGGATGCCGATGGCTTCCATGCGTTGGGAGTGCATGAGCTGTTCTTCCAGTTGTTGGCGCTCCAGTTCGCGGGCGCGCTGGGCTGTGGTGTCGTGGACGATGAGCAGCGCCATGTCGTTCTCATTGACCACGGCGTGAGAAAGATTGAAACTGACGTTCATGACTTTGCGGTCGGGCAGGCAGAGGAGCATGTCTGGATAGGTGTTGATACGCTGGCCGCTGTCGTTGGACAGCAGTTTCCGCCAGGCTTCCGGCCAGAGGAAGGGGCGCCCTTCGGCGTCGGTGATCAGGTCAGCCAAGGCGAATTTAGGCTTGTTTAGGAGCGTGCCGAAGGTGTTGGCGGCGGCAGTGTTGGCGTTGAGGATGACTCCCTGCGCGTCCAGCAGGAAGATCAATTCGCCGCTGTTTTCGAACACCGCTTGGTAGCGATCAGCCCATTCGAGCACGGACTGGCGCATTTGGCTGGTGCTGCGGAAGTGCCCGAACAAGGATGAGATGAATCCAAACGGCAGGCGTCTTTCGACCCGGAGCATTTTCCCGAGGGTGAGATAGATGTTGGCCAGGAGGCAGACCCAGAGGACGGCGAACATCCGGCCCAGCCAGAGCCTCCAGGAATGGCCGACGAACGCATCCGAGTCAAACAGCCGCAGAAACTGGTTGCTGACGGCGAGGAAGAAGCAGATGGGGAGAAAGAGACAGAAGATGATGGGCACGCCGCGGTTGCGGAGGATTTGATAGAAGGTGGGCAGGAAGAGAAACAAGGTCAGGTGCAGGAAGGTCATGGCCAGCAGCAGACGCTGCATCTTGACGCCGCTGCTGAGGGACAGTGCCAGCGCGTCCGTGCCGATGTCTGCGCTCAGGTTGAATTGGCCGACGAATAGTTGGATGATGTAGAAGGAGGCGAGGGATAGGACGAGGAGTCCGAAGACCGTGCGCTGCGCTTCCTGTGCGCCTTCGCTCTCGTAGATGATGAGGAACATCAGTAGCACGGGCACGAGGGCGAGCGCATAGACGAGCGATCCGAACCTGCCCGGGTCTTGGAAGACCTGGGTGATTTTCGGCATCAGGGCGACTTGGCCGAGCATGAAGAAGCTTCCCATCACCAGATAAAGGGGGATAACCCCGAGAATCCGGCGCAGGGAGTGCAGCATCATGGCAAACACGGTCAGGGAAGTCAGCTCAAGCAGGGATATGATGTATTCGGCAAACATAAGCGCATGGTTCCACGTGGTTGAGTTCCTGCTGCAAAATATGAATTATGAATTATGAATTATGAATTATGAATTATGAATTATGAATTATGAAATGCGCCTCATCATTCAACATTCGGCATTCATCATTTAGCATTTAGCATTTAGCATTTAGCATTCATCATTCATCATTCATCATTCAGAAGGCATTTCGGTGGATGCGTGCGGCTTTGGCGCGGGTGCGCGGTTCGTGGTCTTCGGCAGGCCAGCCCAGGGTGATGATGGCGACCGGGATGATTGACTCTGGCAGGTTCAGGGCTTGGCGGAGCATGGCCGTGCGTTCAGGGCGCGGGTGGATGCCGAGCCAGCAGGCGCCCAGGCCCAGCGCAGTCGCCGCCAGTAGGATGTTCTCAATGGCGGCGGCGCAGTCCACCAGCAGGAAGGACTCGGACTGGGCATTGGCTTTTTGCAGATCGCCGCAGACGACGATGGCAGTGGGGGCGTCTGCAAGAAAGGGGCCGTTCGGCAGCTTGGCTGCCAGGTCGGCTCGCAGGGCGTCGTCGGCCAGGATGACGAAATGCCACGGGTCGCAAGCCCGGGCCGAGGGCGCCGCCATGGCAGCTTGCAGCAGGTCAGTGACCATCGCTTCCGCCACGGGTCGGAGCTGGTAACGCCGCACGCTGCGCCGCCGGAATATAAAGTCCAGGCGGGGATTGAGGCCGGTCGCGCTGGCTGCCGCAGGTCTGTCGCTGCGGGTCTGGTCTGGCCGAGCCTCGCGGATGCGGCGGACAGTGGCGGTGGTGGAGCAGCCGTCAACCAAGGGGATGAACACGAAGCGGGCGCCGGCCTGCCTAAGGATGGCGTGTTCTTCGCGGTCAAGGCTGTCTTCCGTATAGTCGCCGCCTTTGACATAGACCTCAGGCGGGATGGCTTTGAACACGTCAACCGGCTTGGGGTCGTTGAAGATGACGACGGCGCTGACGCATGCCAGGCTGGCGACTAAGTAGGCGCGGTCGTTTTCATTGACAAGCGGGCGGTCAGGACCCTTGCTGGCTTGCACTGAGGCATCGGAATTGATGGCTACGAGGAGTGCGTCAGCCTGTTGGGCTGCCTGCCACAGATAGGTCGCGTGGCCTCGGTGGAGGAGGTCGAAAGCGCCGTTGGTGACAGCGAGCGACTTTCCAGCGGCCCGGAGCTGGGCGTGCCAGGCTTGTGCCTGCGCCAGGGTGAGAATCTTGCGGGCTGGATCAGATTCGGGGTTTGGGCTGGTTGTCATGGCGACCTCTCTATGCAAGGGGGTGGCGGCGGGCGGCCAGGCAGGCGCTCTAGGTCGGACTCAGTCCTTGCTGGCCGTCATAGCTTTCAGGGCGCGGTAATTGGCCTTGCCCGTGCCCAGAAGAGGTATTTCTTTGACTTTGATGACGTTGCGTATGCTGTGAATGGGTGACAGGCCAGCTTCACGCAGCTGGTGATTGACGGTTTCTCGGTTGAGGTCGAGCACGGTGAACAAGGTGATGTTCGGCTGCTCCTCGGTGCCGATCGCTTCTATCGCCAGCGGCAGGGGAATCTCCTCGGTGCGGTGAATCTCCAGGAGAATCTCTTCAATCGCCGGCAGGGAGACCATCTCGCCGCCGATTTTGACGAATCGCTTCAGGCGGCCCTTGAAGGTGATGTAGCCGTCAGGGTCGGCAGCGACTAAGTCGCCGGTGCGGTACCATGCTTTGCCGTCGATGGTCACAAACGGCGATGGGCCGTCATAGTTCAGGTAGCCGCCGAAAACGCTGGGGCCGCGGAGATGGAGCATGCCGGTCTGTCCGTGCGGAACCGGCTTGTTCTGCTCGTCGGTGACAAGCCACTCCAGGCAGTTGATGATCTTGCCGATAGTGCCCGGGCGGGACGTGAATTGCTCGTTGAGCGCCACCACCGGAGAGCATTCCGTAATCCCGTAGCCTTCCAGGAAGACGGCCTGCGGGCATTTTTCCTTGAATAGCGCCTCAGTGGCGTCCGGGCATTTCTCAGCCCCGGAGATGGCCATGCGCAGCGATTGCAGCTGCGCCGCAGTGCCTTGGCGGAGGATGCCGCCGATGAAGGTCGGGGTGCCGACGACCATCGTGATGCGGTAGGCGGCGATCAGGCGCGCCAGCATGTTGCCTTCGGTTGGATTGGCGTGGTAGACGATGCGGAGGCTGGCCGTTGCCGGCATCAGGCATGCCATCAACAGCCCAAACGAATGGAAGGGCGGGAGCATTCCAAGCGAGCAGTCGTCTTGGCGCAAGTTGAGCGCCAGCATGGCTGAGGCAATGTCAGTGATGACGTTCTGGTGGGTGAGGGGGACGGTTTTCGGCAGGTTTTCGGAACCGCTGGTGAAGATGATCGCGGCTAGTTCCGGCACGGGTGCCCGCCGCAGGCTGCGCCAGCAGAACCGGCTGGCCAGCAGCGCGCCGAGCTTCCGGGGCAGGGAGAGGCTGGCGCCGATGTCTTCCAGGTAGACAAAAGAGTCCTTGACGCCGGTGAAGTCAGTGCCGCGGCCTTCAAGCCGCTCAATGACCAGCGACGAGGTGACGATGTGCTTCACGCCGGCGTTGTCCAGGCAGTGGCGCATGTTCCGGATGCCGACGGTCCAGTTGATCATGACCGGGATTTTGCCGGCGAACAGCGTTGCTAAATAGGCGATGTTGACGGCGGCGCAGGCGGGCATGAGGATGCCGACGCGGTCGCCGGGGAGCTTGGCTAAGGACGGTCGCAACGCCATGATGCTGAGGATGATCTTGCGGTGAGAGAAGATGCCGCGAGCCTGGTCGGCGAGAATCACATAGTTGGGCCGGGCCGCAGCATTGCGCAGGAAGAGGTCGGTGACGCGCTCGCCGCTGGGCGGTTCCAGGGGGCGATTGTCCTCCTTGATGAACCATTTCGGGGGAATAGGCAGGAGCGGCTCAATGCTGCTGCTTTCGCCGATGGCGGCCAGCAGCAAGCTGCCGACCGTGCGCAGAGTTTCCGGGCTGTTGACGGCGTGGCCGAATTCGTCCTGAATCCAGGCTTGCAGTTCGGCGACCATGAGGCTGTCGAGGGCGAGGTCAGTGCCGAGGGTGTCGGTTTCCTTGAGAATGCGCTTGTTAGTGATTTCGTGGAGCTTGTCATACACGACGCGGCGGACTTCCTCGGGCACGTTCCTGGTGTCGATAGGGGTATTGGTCGTCTCCGGCTCTGGCAGACGGCGGGAGCCGCCGTGTTCCCACCAATAGTACGGCACGTAGGTGTTGGCCGGGGCGTCCTCGTTGTAGAAATCCTCCAGCCAGCGGTTGATCACTTCCTTGTCACCCGTGCGTGGAAAGTCCTCTGGCAGTTCATGGAATTCGACGCTGACGTCCCGGCGTGGGCCGAAGAATATCCCGTTGGCCAGGAGATGCTTGACATGGCTTAGCAGAGTTTCTGGGAAGGGCGTCTGATAGCCTTTGCCGCGGCCAAACGAGCTGCCCCAGAGTCCGCGGGTGCGCACCAGCACGATACGTACGTCTGGATAGCACTCCAGGATGCGGGCGACGCCGCCGTTGCCGCGCAGTTTCTCGAAACGGCTGCGGTAGATGCGGCCAGCCGGGTAGAACAGCAGGTTGTCGCCCTGCTTGAGAGCGTCAGCGCAGACGTTGATTTGCTGGACGACCTTTTCATGCCCGGCCTTGCCGGCGATGCCAATGTCAGGCAGTGAGAGCATGCGCAGGCTCGTTTGCAGATATTTGAGAATGGTGGTGCGGATTTGCTTTTCGTCAACCAGGGAGCGAGGACGGAATTTCTGGAACAGGATGGCATTGATGATGATTGGGTCGATCAAGGCCGGGTGGTTAGGCAGAAAAAGCACGCCGCGTCGGCCTTTGGCGAGGCATTCCTCGTAGCCGTGGACGCGGATGCGGTAGCGGAGAGGAAGGAGGAGTCTGACGAGCAAGTACAGGAGATAGAGGAGAATCTTCATGGCGTTCTTTGGTGTTAGGCGGGTTGTTGGGCGATGGCGAAACGGTCGCGACCGGCAAAGTCGCGTCTGATGTCGACGTTCTGGTAGCCTTGGCGGCGGAAATGTTCTTTGAGCGGCGGTCCTTGCGTATCGCCGATTTCGCAGACCAGCCATGCTCCCGGGTTCAGGCGTGTGCGAGCGTCGCAGGCCAGGCGTTTGATGATGGCCTGGCCGTGGTCGTGGGCGATGAGCGCTTCCGGCGGCTCATGGTCTTTGATGGTGCTATCCAGGCGCGTATATTCGTCCGGAGCGATGTAGGGTGGGTTGGCAGTAATGAGGGCGAAGCGGGCGGCGGGAGGTATCGGTGCCAGCAGGTCGCCCTGGTGGAAGGCGACGTTGGCCAGCTGCAAGCGGCTGGCGTTCTGCCGGGCCCAGGCCAACGCACGGGCTGAAATGTCGGTAGCCGTGACTTTGGCCTGGGGGAAAGTCTTAGCCAAGGCGATGGCGATGGCACCAGAGCCGGTGCAGGCATCGCAGATTTCGCCGTCTCCAGGATAGAGGCCGATGGCGATTTCGACCAGCTGTTCCGTTTCCGGCCTGGGGATGAGGACGCCGGGGCCGATGTCAAGCTGCACGCAATGGAAATCCACGTTGCCCATGATATATTGCAGGGGTTCGCCGGCAACTCGTCGGTTCAGGCGCGAACGCAGCAGCTCTTCCTGCTCGGGCGTCAGGCCGTCGTCAGAACGACGTGACTGGCCTGCGCTGGCCTCGAGAATCTGATTCAAGAGCCAGCGGGCTTCTTGGCGGGCATTGGCAATGCCGCCGTCCTGGAGCGTGCGGATGGCTTCGGCGAGAATCGATGCAGTCATGGTGGTTGAGAGTGCTGGAAACGGCGTCGTGAGGGTGGATAAGGCCCTGGTCAAAGCTGGTGGCGCGGAGCCTGAAGGTGGCGTTTATTGCCTTGGCGAAAACTTAATGCCATAAAGAATGAAGTCAACTTGAAAGGGTGATGATTGGTCATGGAACGGTATGGAATAGTCGGGTGGCCGGTCGCGCATTCGGTGTCGCCGGCCATGCAGGAAGCCGGTTTCCGCGCCTTGGGCAGGGAAGCTGTCTACGAACTCTATGAAACAGCGCCAGAAGCCTTGGCGGACAGGTTTCAGCAGCTGCGGGCGGCTGGCTTGCGCGGCTGGAATGTGACCGTGCCGCATAAGGAGGCGGCGGTGAATCTGGTCGATGACATCGACCTTGCCGCTGCCAAGGCCGGCAGCGTCAATACGGTCGTCGTGCGGCACGGGCGTCTGGCTGGCTATTCGACGGACGGCTATGGCCTGGCCACGGCGCTGACCGAGGCCTTTGCGCTGCCGCTCGCCGGTTCGCGCCAGCTGTACTTGGGCACGGGCGGCGCAGCCAGGGCAGCGGCAGTCTATGCTGCCCTGAACGGCGCTGCTGCTATCGTCTTAGTCAATCGGACGCTTGCCCGGGCAGAAGCCCTGGCTGCGACTATCCTGGCGGCAGCGCCGGGACTCCCGGTGCGCTGCATCCCCCTGGCCGATACTGACGATGTGGCTGCGGCTCTGCGTCAGTGCGATGTGTTGATTCAATGCACGTCGCTGGGGCTGCGGCCGGATGACGAGCTGCCGCTGGCACCGTCCCTATTGCCGCAGGAGCTGGCCGTGTACGATATGATTTACGGGCGGACTCCATTTCAGCAGGCAGCGTCTGAACACGGCTGCCGCATTGCTGACGGCCGCGGAATGCTTCTGCACCAGGGCTGCCGCAGTTTCGAATTGTGGACTGGACAGCCAGCGCCAATAGCCGCCATGCGGGAAGCACTTGACCAGGCACTGCGACAGAGGAATTGATTTTGGGGCGTAGTCGGTCGGCCGTTGATAACGGTCATCCCCGCAGCATTTGTTTTCAGCGCTAACTGCGGTGCCTTGCTAAGAAACTGCGGCGCAAAAAGATGTGGACGCTGTGGACATGGTGGACATGGTGGACGATGTGGACGACGGCTGCGGCATCGCATGTAGTCCAAGCTCACTCTCGCCCCTCGCCCCTCGCCCCTCGCCCCTCGCCCCTCGCCCCTCGCCTCCATAGCTCTGCTGGCTGCCTTACTTCTCCGCTGCTGCTTCGGCTTTGGGCTGGAGCTTCCAGACCATCACTTCCCAGGGTTCCATGCCTGTTTCGACGCTGACTTTGCTTTTGACCAGGGCGGCTGGGGCAGGGCGGGTGGCGCCCCATGGAATCAGGTCGAAGTCGCGTTCAAAATAGCCGTCTAAATATGCTTGTGCGCTAGTTCTGGCCGTGGGCCAGGAGTTGACCAGGAGCAGGTAGCCGTCGCCTTCCTTGGCTTTCCAGAATGCTGCCAGGTAGTTGTCGTCGTCCGGACGTTGGAAGGTGACTGGTTCGGACGGCTTTTCGACCAGCTCCGTGAAGGCTCTGATTTCCCGGAATACCGGTGCAGCTACTTCGCCGAACCATTTTTGGTCGCCGCCGGTTCGGATGGCGTGGTAGTAGGAGTAGGCGAACAGGCCGCACAAGCCATAACTCATGGGGCCGTAGGTCATATAGCGCATTTCCGCCGAGTTCGGGAAGCGCAGAGCTTGCAGGTTGTACTTCTTCGGGTCCAGTGTGTTGGCGAAGCTTTTGTAGCAGCACAGCTGCGGCACGAACATGACTGGCTTGCCCAGCTTTTTGGCTGACGCTGTGAATTTGGACACGACTTGAATCTGGGCCTCGGGAAAGACTGCGTCGCGGACTGGATAGATGTCAATCATCTGGATATCGAGGACATTGCTGTATTTGTACCAGGTCTCGTCCCAGCAGTTGACGATGGCGACCTTGATGTCGGGAGCTTCCTCGTGCAGCATGTCATAGAACGGCTTCAGCACCTCTGGCGTGATTTTCTTGGCCGGCTCGTCGTACAAATACCAGAAGCCCAGGGCGGGATGGTTCTTGTAGCGCCGAACGACTTCGCGCATTTTTTCGAGGCCGCCTTCTTCGGTCACCAGCTTGCGGTTCAAGTTGAACATCACCTTCATGCCGTGCTTCTCAGCCTGGCTCAGAATCCTGTCGTATCTTTCTTCGGACGAGCCATACGATTGGATCATGTCAAAGCCGGCCGCCTTCAGGGTTTCCAGCTGCTCGTCGTCGTGCGGGTCAGAGGAATAGACCCCCATCGGGAAACGGCTGAAGGAAAAAAAGTCGTCGCCAGTCAGAGCAGGGGCGAGAACACAGAAAATGGCGAGGAGAAGACTGGTGGTTTGTGATTTCATGGTACTCCTGGTGGCTTGCGAGTGATTGGAGCTATTTGAGGATGACATGGACAAACGGCAGCTGGGCGAGTGACTCGGCAGGTTGCAGGCGCAGAGTCGGGGCGCCAGCCTGGTCATGCTCGACTCGGACGACGGCGCCGACTAAGATGTCGTTGACCACTTCCGCCCGGCCATCCATTTTGCTGGTATAGACTAAGTCGCCGGGCATGACAGCGTCAAACATAACTCCATCAAGCGCATCGACAACTAAATCAGGCGGCGGCAGCAGGAGTTGCGGCCCCGCCGGGTCTGTTGCGGAGGTGGGCGCCAAGCCGCGCAGAAGGCCGGTCAAGTTGCGCTTGGGTATCTGGCAGGCAAGGGCGAATTTCGGGCTGGTGACCAGGGTGACGGACGCGGACGACGGCGCAGTGTCAGCAATCAGCCCGACCAGGCCGCGGTGGGTGGCGACGAGCTGCCCAGGCCGGATGCCGTCATTGTGGCCGCGGTTGATGACGATGTTGTCATAGAACTCTGCAAACGGATCGCGTTGGACCACTTCTGCGACGACGATGGTCAGGCTTTCGTTTTTATAGGTCAGGCGCAGGCGATTGCGCAGGAGGTTGTTTTCGAGTGCAATGCCGTCGTATTTGTCATCGATGGCGGCCAGTTGCAGTTTAGCTGCGGCAAGTTCCGCTCGGACGGCGTCAATGTCGTCGTTTTCCTGGTTGTGGCGCAGACCTCCCCAGGCGGCTCGGGAGACGCGCAGGCTCAGCGCTGCCAGGCCGCTGGCTGGCGCCATGACCAGCTGGGTGATGCCGGCCAGGCGGCGAGCTGGCCCGGGCGGCAGGCAGAACAGCACCGCCAGCAAAATGCCGCTGGCAGTCAGTACGGTGAAATGAGACGATAAGCGCATGGTGCGAAGCTATGGGGCAGGTGAAGTGTAGGCGTCAACGACAACACGGTTAATACCATAATGCCAAATCAACGAACGTCCACTGTCCAGCGGCTGTGAACGGTCACCGACATTGATATGAGGGGCGAGTTGTTTTATCCTCAGATGACGCTGATGACTCAGATTTTTTTAGGGTTGGGCGAGGGGCTTTGTTTAGGGGCGAGGGGCGATGTGGTCGGCTTAACTGTATGCCGCAGCAACCGTCTATTAACGTCCACTTCAGTCCACGTCCACTTACCGCTAATGTCCACTTCAGTCCACAGTCCATCGTCTACTAATGTCCATTAAAGTCCACTATAGTCCATTGTCCACTGTCCACTAAAGCGCTTTATCCGGGGTGCCTGGCACCGCAGCTTGCCGGAATTCCAAGTATCAATCGATCATCGATTACAAGTCCACTGACCTACTCCCCGCGTTTATTTTTCGGATAGTTGGGTTATATTATTTTTCCATCGTTATTTAAGTTTGACTGTCTCATTTATTTCCATGGTATTGCAAGGAGTGTTTTTGATGTCGAATCAGGTCGTTTACAATTTCAATGCTGGTCCTGCCGTTCTTCCTAAGCCTGTGATGTTGAAGGCCCAGGAGGAGTTTGTCAACTACCGCGGCTGCGGTTATGGCCTTGTCGAGGAAAGCCATCGGTCGCCGTTGTTCGAGGAGGTCATCCAGGCTGCTGAGGCCAATATCCGCAAGCTGATGGGGATCAGTGACGACTACGAAGTGCTCTTTCTGCAGGGCGGCGCCAGCTTGCAATTCGCTATGGTTCCCATGAATCTGATGGTGCCGGGCCGTAAGATTGCATTTTGCGACACTGGCGAATGGTCGCACAAGGCCATGAAGGAAGCGAAAATCCTTGGGGCGGGCATTGATTTGGTCTATGACGGCTCAACCAGCAATTTTTCCACGATCGGCGATCCAACGTCCTGGACCTTCCAGCAAGATGCGGCCTACGCCCATATCTGCAGCAACAATACGATTTACGGCACGGAATACCAGACCTATCCCGATACCGGCGCGGTGCCGCTGGTGGCCGACATGTCGAGCGACATCATGTCTCGCGTTGTGGACGTCAGCCGCTTCGGGCTGATTTTCGCTGGCGCTCAGAAGAACATCGGCCCGGCTGGCGTGACCCTGGTCATCATCCGTCGCGACTTGGCCGAGCGCTGCCCGGAGACAGTGCCGACCATGCTCCGTTACAGCACGCACATCAAGAGCAAATCCCTGTTCAACACGCCTTCGACGTTCTCGATTTACATGCTCCGGCTGGTGACGGACTGGATGCTTGAGCAGGGCGGCGTGCCAACCGTCCAGAAGTTGAACGAGATCAAGGCCGCCCGCCTCTACGCCGCCATGGACCGTTCCGGATTCTACCGGGGCACCTGCGATGTCGCTTGCCGTTCCAAGATGAACGTCTGCTTCCGCATCGGCGCTGGCGATGAGGGTCTCGAAAAGAAGTTCGTGTCCGAAGCCAAGGCTGCTGGCCTGATCGGCTTGAAAGGCCACCGCGCAGTCGGCGGTCTGCGGGCAAGCATCTACAATGCCATGCCCTTGGCTGGCATCGAAGCGTTGACGACGTTTATGGCGGAGTTCGCCCGCCGTAACGGCTGAGACGCCGCACCCCAAAAACTTTAACCCCTAAGGAGGGCGCCGCTAGGCATTCAAAATCACGGTGACGGGATTTTGGGATGCTGCGGTGCCTTCGTCGTTTGAGGAGAAAGCGATCATGACGATGTCTCGCAGCGTGGTTTTGTCGATGCTTTTGGCTGGCGGCCTGGCCTTGTCTGCCGCCAATCCGACCTTGGAGGCTGTGCCTCGGACTGATTGGGCCAAGGACTTGTCGGCCTCTTTGACCGCTCGGGCGGCACAGCAGCAGGACATTCCGCTGATGTTTCTGGGCGATTCGATTACTATGTGCTGGGAGTACGCCTCTGACCATCAGTATCCCGGCGGCAAGAATGCCTGGGAGCGCTATTTCAAGCCTCTCGGCGCTGTCAACTACGGCGTCTCTGGCGACCGCGTTGAGCATGTACTGTGGCGAATCACGACTGGCCGCCAGCTGGAGTGCCGTCCAAAGGTGATTGTGCTGCTGATCGGCACCAACAACTTCGCGACCAAGACGTCGGCAACCGACCTTGCTGCTGGCATTGAGAATTTGCTGGCCGTCATCCGCGCCGCCCTACCGGAAACTAAAATTCTTGCTTTGGGAATCCTGCCGCGCCAGGGCAACTACCCCATTGCCGAAGTCAACCGCCTTCTGGCCGAGGCCGCCCCACGTCATGGCGCGGACTTCCTCGATGTCGGTCAGACTCTTTTGCTGGGACGGGCGACCGTCAGCCGGGCCGTGTTCCGGGACGGCCTGCATTTGTCGCCGGCCGGCTACGAGCTGTTTGCCCAGACTCTCCTGCTGCCGGTCAAAAGACTTATGGGACTGGCGCCAGCGGAACGCGGCCGTCGCGATGACATAGTCGGGTTGGTCTATGAAACAGAAGAATGGAGCGAGCCGAAAGACGCCTGGCGCGTTGACCAGGGCGGTGACAACATTTGGACGCTGTGGACCACTGAGCCGGACAGTTGGATAAAGCGCTCCTGGGGACAGACGCTGCGCACCCCGGCCAGCATCAAGACTGATCGCGCTACGCCGGAAGAGGGCGCGCCGCCCTTGCATACGCGTCTGACCGACATCCCGGTCGGCGGCTACCAAATCTTTGTCAGCGGACCGAATCGCAATATCGCCTTGTCTTTGGACGGCAAGAATTGGACTAAATACTCTGGCGGCGAAGTCAGCCTGGGATTCTGGAATATTGCCGACGGCGTGTTTGAAGTGTGGGCAGACGACCGCTACGCCACTCCCGGCAACACCGGGCCATCCTATTATGACTATATCCGCCTGGTGCCAGCCGAAGCGCCCGAGATGCAGCACGTGACCGTGTTCACGCGTCCAGACGGAACGACCCAGATTTCCTGGCTGACAACGGCGACAACCCCACCCGCAGAGTTCCGCTTTGGACGCCAAGGCGCACCGCAGGACAGCGTCGTCAAAGAGAACGAAGCCAACCTGCGCAATCACGCTATCATCCTTGAGGGGCTGACGCCCGGGGTGACCTACGAAGGGAAAATCGTTTGCAAGCTGAGTCAGCAGATGGCCATGGAGTCGGCGCCCATAGTCTTTGTGGCTGGCCAGCGTCCGCAGCCGCCAGCGACAACGCCGCAGCGGATTGAGTTGCGCGTGCACGAGCCGGTCAAACCGCGGCAGGCCTGGCCGGTGACCTCCGGCGTTCCCTTCGCGAAAGGCATGCTGGCTAGTGCTGATGACGCACGGCTCGTTAATGCCGAAGGCCAGACAGTCGTGTCCCAGCGTGAGGTCACTGCGACCTGGCCAGACGGCAGCGTCAAGTGGCTGACTGTTGACTTTCTGGCGACTACTGCCGCTGATCGCGATGTGGTCTATGTCTTGGAAACCGGCCCTGGACTGGGGCTTCAAATCCTGATGGAGAAGCCGTGGGATGCAGTTGTATCGGCGCCAATCGCGAC
>Ga0209510_1002067_pt1 | contig 21285 bp, 14 predicted proteins | sample BiotimSIPDNA_FD_185749 | JGI IMG/M metagenome (GOLD analysis project Ga0209510, IMG submission 185749) | Anaerobic biogas reactor microbial communites from Washington, USA - Biogas_R1 time_0 SIP DNA (SPAdes) (version 2) | ecosystem: Engineered > Bioreactor > Anaerobic > Unclassified | place...
GATTATCCAATCAAATAACGTTCGGTTCTTCATGAAAAAACTGGGTTGGGTTAGATGGGCGTTTCTTTTTCGTGCAATAGCGTTTCTAATAAAAATCAGAAACAGTTATTGTTGACGGAAACGATATTGCTTTTTCACTAAGTTGATTTTCAATAACATGAACGCTTAGTACTTTAGTACTTAGCGAGAATGATCCCCTTGTGGGACAAAATCGTTCTAAAGCAATACTCCTTTCCGTCTGCTATGCAACTATTATGATTTAATTGGATAGTATTGTTTTTTGTCATTTGAATCTGCGCTATTTGCTTTCCAAGCAAATAACGCTTGTCTCTGCATGAAAAAACTCAGTTAGGTTTAGATGTGCGTCTTATTGATTTCCAATAAAAATATGCTTGATTCGGCATGAAAAAACTGGGTTGGGTTAGATGGGCGTTTCTTTTTCATGCAAAACATTTCATTATTTTCATTACGTCTCAATATCACTTTTATTGACGGAAATGGTTTTTTATGAATAACACCAGTATTGATGGAAATGATTTTTTATGAAGTTGAATTCTATATAGTCATTGTTGACGAAAAGTGTTTTGTTTTCTCACTCCGTTGTGTGCCACACAAGAGTCGTTCAAAAATAAAATCACTTTCCGTCTAATAATTCACTATTATGATTTAATTGGATAGTATTGTTTTTTGTCATTTGAATCTGCGCTATTTGCTTTCCAAGCAAATGACGCTTGATTCTTCATGAAAAAAAACAGGGCTGGTTTAGATGTGCGTCTTATTGATTTCCAGTAAAAATATGCTTGATTCGGCATGAAAAAACTGGGTTGGGTTAGAGGGCAGCTCTCAGTCAAAATTTAAACGTCTAAAATAAGGCGTGAAGCCAGCGTTTTTTATAAAGGTTTCTGCTTCTTTGATTGTTGTTAGTCCGTGTGATTTTAAAACATTTTCTTCAAGAACAATACTGTTGATATCATCAGCGCCACTATGTAGCCCAAGTTCTCCTAGCGAAGGCCCCATTCCGAGTAGAGATACTTCAATATGAGGAATATTATCTAAAAATAAACGACTTAACCCAATTATTTTTAGGTATTCTGGTCCAGTAACGTGGCGAATAGGAAAATGAGGGGTTTGAGGTTGAAATGTCCATGCGACAAAGGTTAAAAAGCCATGAGTTTGGTCTTGAATTTTTCGAATAACATTTAGATGTTCAATAATATCTTCAGGAATTTCATCACTTCCAAAAACAATATTCGCGCTTCCTGGAAGTCCTTTTTCATGACAAAGAATCATCGTGTCGCCCCACTCTTTTGCCGAGAGTTTTTTAGGGCTTAATTTTTGGCGCATTCGGTCGGATAAAATTTCAGCACCAGCTCCTGGGACAGAAGAGAGCCCTGCTTTTTTCAAGAGTTCGAGTAATTCAGGTACCGTTATTTGATGTGCTTTTGCAATATAGACAAGCTCTACGGGAGAAAAGGCACGAACATCCATTTGGAGCTCTTTTGTGAGCATTTCAAGAATCGTTATGTAATAATTCAGAGGGAGGTTAGGATGCACTCCTCCCTGTAAAAAGATTTGGTTTACACCTAAAGCTTTTGTTTCCAGTGCTTTTTGGCGAATTTCATCTAGAGAAAGAATATATGATTCTGGATTTTCACGTGAGCGGCAAAAAGAGCAAAAGGAGCATTGAATAGAACAGATATTTGTGTAATTGATGATTCTATAGGCGGTATAGCCAACAGTGTGTTGAGGAAACCTTCTTTTTCGAATTTCATTACCAGCATAAACTATTTCTGTCCAATCCACTTCTTTTAAAAGAAAGAGAGCTTCTTCTGGAGAAATGCGTTTGTTGTCTAAGGCTTTTTCAATGATGAAATTCATTTTTTATTTTTCTTAGATTTTGCTTCTTGTGTTTTTGATTTTTTTCCACCTAGAAAGAGACCTTGTTCTTTTTTTGGTTTTGGTTGACTTATTTGTTCAATTATTAATTCATCTACTTTTTTTATGGTATAATTGCCAGAATAAACAATTGATTTTCTTTGTGTATGAATTTTGATGGGCCAGCCTGGATTATATTCGTAGACATATATGTTACTATCTCGAATGTCTACTTTAAGTTTTTCCATTTCCTCTTTTATGTTCTTAAGTGAGGCGTCTCGTTTCTCATCGGATTCATACACATTACTAGAAAGTATTTTCTCAAATAAAGTCATTGTCATTTTTTTAAAATCAAAGAGTATCCATTTTTAAAGTGTTTTCAAATTGACATCTTTGATTATTGCGATTAATTACGTTGAAATAGAATTTGGCATCGGCTTGTATGGGAGCTCCCCCTAGAGGATTTGCCAATTCTTCTTTATAAAAAATAGTGTCTTTCACTTGAAACATTAATCCCATAGGATAATGGACTAATTGAATTTCTTTGAATACTAAATTGGTGATATTTTCTTGTGTAGAAAATAATCCTTTAATAGGCTCCATTATTTCTTTAAGTTTTGGAGTTTTATTGGAATCATCAAGAATAAGCGCGTCAAACATTTCTAATAAGCTCGCACGAAGTTCTTCCCAGTTTACAATCTCTTGAAAAGCGCCAGCATCATTTGTACGATAAAGCACGGAAAGGGTGTCGTATTTTTTTGCTATAGCTTCTGCGGATTTAGAAAGTTTTAATCCACTTAAAATGGAATTTTCTACTTGCCAATTTAAGAGATAGCCTTCTTGAGTGGAATCTTTAACTTCTAGTCGAACGGTATAAGAAGAATAGTCTGCTTTCGTAAGGGAGTCATTTCTATGTTGGACTTTATTTTGTGAAATATTAAAATACTTAACGTCCCCTTTTTTCCAGTACGCTATAAAAGACAAAGAGGAATCACTTTGAGCAAAACATGAAACGAAGAAAATAAAACATAGAAATAGGCTTGTTTTTTTAATCATAAAAAGGACTTTGAAAAAGTGTTAATTAAAATATAGCCTAATAAAGAGAATCTTTTTATCATTACAATATGATTTTTGAAGATATAGAATCTTTATTAAAAAAGTTCAATCAAATACAGATTTTAGAAACTGCTTTTAATCCTGTGGACCCTGTTTTATGGGGGTTCTTAAAAAAACAGGAACGCCTCTCAGTGGTTTCTGAGCGTATTCAACGTAAAATTCAACGAGCTTTAGCGCCTTTCTGGCAACAGCGTTTTATTAGTCTTGAAAATGAAGACGCTCCTCTAGTTCGTCATTTTTTATTGTCTCCTTCATTTTTTCTGCAAACTGATTTAGTGGTAGAAGACACTCCTTTCCCTAAAACGAATCCGAATCTTTTAACAGAGGCTTTGCAAACAGCGTCTTTACCAAAAAGTGTTTTAGATCGAACGCTCCTAAGCCTTTCCAATGGAGAGTTAAGACGGATTATATTAGCTCGCGTTTGGATGGAAAATCCAGAGTGGGTCTATTTTAATGATATTTTTGGCGGCCTCGATCCAACTTACCGTCCATTATTAGAAGAAAGCGTTTTAAAAATGGCTCGTTCAGGAGTGAATATGGTAATTCGTCTTGCTAGAGAAGAAGAATTAATGCCATCGATTCCTGCCTTTTCTTATGAGAATGGAAAGTTTGTTTTATTAAAAGACAAAGAAGAACAGTCATCGAATTCAGAACCAGAGCAAAAAATAAATTCTGAATACAGAATAGAATCGCTTAAGGCGGAGGCCTCTAAGGGAGAAGTTCTTTTTGATTTGAAAAATGTAAACGTTCGTTTTGGTGATACGGATATTATTCAAAACTTAAATTGGCAAGTTCGTTCGGGTGAACATTGGGTTGTGATGGGCCCTAATGGGGCTGGCAAAAGTACATTGCTTGCTCTTCTTTCTGCAGATCATCCTCAGATTTATAAAAACGATATTGTCCTTTTAGGAGAACGCCCTGGTAAAGGCTTAGATGTTTGGGCTCATAAAGAAAAATTAGGCTTTTTTTCTCCTGAACTCGCTTTACAATATCGTGAAGATTTAAATTTACAAGAGGTTCTTTGTACTGGGTTTTCTACATCATTAGGTTTGTTTAGAGAGCCTGTTTTTGAAGAACGTCAAAAAGCAGATACATGGCTTCGGTATATAGGGTTTGAAAACACGAAAGTCGCTTTTTCTTCACTAACACTAATTGAAAAACGTTTGGTTCTGATTGCAAGAGCTGCAATTAAGCCTCCCTCGGTTTTAATCTTAGATGAACCGACTCAAGGGATGAATCAAAAACATCGCGCTCAAATTTTTGATTGGCTTGATTTTATATCCTCTTCCACAACGATTATTTTGGTATCCCATTATCTTAATGAATGGCCAAAATGTATGACTCATCTATTAGATATGCCTAAGTTCTCTATGCCTTTGCAAAGTAATTTTTGATTTTACTAATTTATAAACATGAATGAAAAAGAAATATTAAAAGCTCTTGAAGTGATTATGGATCCAGATCTACATCGAAATATTGTAGAGCTTGGTTTTGTTCAGAATATACAGATTTCAGATAACGATGAAGTCTCTTTTGATTTAGTTCTTACCACTCCCGCTTGCCCTCTTAAAGAAAAGTTCAAAGTGGACTGTGAAAAAATAGTGAAGGGTTTAGGAGCCAAATCGGTTTCAGTCACATTATCTGGAAAAGTACAAGCGCCTCAAACAGAGCCATCAGAAAACTCGTTTTTAAAAGAGGTGTCCCATATTTTAGCCGTATCTTCTGGTAAAGGCGGGGTAGGCAAATCTACGGTGACCGCGAATCTAGCGATGGCTTTAAGTTTATCTGGTGCTCGAGTAGGCATTTTAGATGCTGATATTTATGGCCCTTCTATGGGTGTGATGTTTGGGATTGAAGAAGCGCCTCAAGTACATCCTGATAAAACTATTTCTCCTGTACTGGCTAGGGGAGGCATTTCCATTGTCTCTATGAGTATGTTTGCTGATTCTGATAAAGCAACTATTTGGCGCGGTCCTATGGCCAGTCAGATGATTCAGAATTTTTTACACCGAGTTAGGTGGGGAGAATTAGATTATTTACTAATTGATTTTCCTCCAGGAACAGGGGATATTCAATTAACCTTAACGCAGAGCTGCCCGTTATCTGGAGCCGTTGTTGTGACAACACCTCAAGAAGTCGCTTTAGCAGATTGCCGTAAGGGCCTTGCTATGTTTGATTCTGTTGGTGTAGCCGTTGTTGGCGTTGTTGAAAACATGAGTTACTTTATTTGTGACCAGTGTGAAAAGGCTCATTTTATTTTTAGAACTGGTGGCGGAGAGCGAATTACGAAACAGTATGGGGTTCCTTTACTTGGCAAAGTTCCTTTGGAGCCTTCTGTTGCAGATGCGGGTGATTTAGGTATTCCAGCGGTACTTAGTCATCCGAATAGTGTTTCTGCTACTGAATTTGTTCGAATTGCAGAACAGGTGGTTTGCTCTTTATCTGTATTGTCTTCGAATAATGAACAAGTGCTTTCGAATTATAATTATGAGTGGAGTGATTTATGATTTTACAGCCTGTGAAAATTTCTAAGACTCCAAAAAATGAAGTGCGTTTTGATTGGAATGATGGGTCTTTTTCTGTTTTTAATTTAAAAACGCTTCGTGCTTCTTGTCCTTGTGCTTTGTGTGTAGACGAGCATACAGGAGAACGAATATTAGATCCAAATACGATCCCTGAAGATATTTCGATAATAAATTTGCGCTCAATAGGTCGTTATGCTGTTGGAATTACATGGACAGATGGTCATCGTAGTGGAATTTACCCTTACCGACAACTTAAGGAATTGACGAAAACGAAGTAAAAAACCATATTTGGGTTGACTTCATAAATTTTTGGAGCGTTTGGAACGTATAGGTGCTTTATATATGAGTGACTTTAACGAATCTCTTTATTTTCGTGACTTAAATAGATATCCAACTCTTACACCTCAAGAGGAAGCTGTTTTACTCACGATCATCAAAAAAAATGAATCTGAAGAGATTCGTAACTCTGCTTTGCAGCGTTTGATTCGAGGTAATCTTCGTTTTGTAGTGAGTGTTGCAAGGAAATATCAAGGCCGTGGTCTTTCTTTACTTGATTTAATTAACGAAGGGAATTTGGGCCTTTTTAAAGCAGCTAAGCGTTTTGATATGGAAAAAGACGTTAAGTTCATTTCATACGCTGTTTGGTGGATTCGTCAATCCATTCAAAAAGCTCTTTTTGAACAAGTAGGTGCCGTTCGAATTCCTCCTAATAAATTAGCCCTAGTCAATCGTTTTAAAAGAGCTCTTGTTCAAAATGGGGGCGATTATGAATCCACTATTGCTCTAGAAGAATTTGCATCCTGCGAACGCGATATTGTGGAAGTCATGGAAAAAATAGTTGATATCTCTCTTGATGCTCCTATTGGCGATGATAGCTCCTCTGGAGGCGATTCTGTCAGTACTTTAATGGATGTTCTTGGCTCAGAGGGAAATCAAGAAGACGAACTTGAACGCGAAGAACGCCGCAAACTAATTCAGGAAACTCTTTCTTCTCTTCCTCAACGTGAAGAAGAAATATTGCGAATGTTTTATGGCTTAGATTCTATTGAAGACACCACATTAAAAGATATTGGTGAAGACTTAAAATTAAGTCGGGAACGCGTACGACAGATCAAAAATAAAACATTGAGAAAACTTCAGAAAAGTAAAGAGAATAAAGAAAAGCTGGCTGACTTTTTGGAGAGCTAATGCGAGTTTCTTCATCTCAGGCTCGTACCGCGGCTAAATTTTTCTTGACCTTAACGGGTGGCGTTTTACTTGCTTATTTCCTTTATTTCGGCTATCAAAAATTTGGACCATCAAAGATTGTTTTAGAGGGCGTTTCTTTTGGGCCTCCAGCAGGTACGGTTTTGGTCAGGGGAGATGTTCCTAACCTAGAGGTTGGTTTTGATCAATTGCCTTTTTCTACTCGTGATGAAGTGCGTCGAGCTTTTGATTTAATGCTACAAGGTGGATCAAAACAAGCCATAGAAATCTTTGATGCTATTTTAATTTCTTATCCAGAACTTTTCATGGTGGAGTGGGGTGTCCTACATGTCTTATGGGAGTCGGATTCTCTTTCCTCAAATGAGCTATTGCGACTCGAACATTTGATTCGCAGCGTGAAGAAAAAAGCAACTAGCGCTTCTCTTGATTTATACATTGATAGTCGTGAAGCTTATCGTTTAGGGAGTTTACCTCTAGCTCTGGATCTTGCTCGAAAGGCCACTGAAAAAGGAGCCTCTTTTCCTGATTTCCGTTTGTGGTATGGTGAACTCTTACAAGAGGTCAATAGATTATCGCAAGCGATCGGTGAAACGCGAGTGGCGATTGGTTTAACCAAAGGGACTTCCCAAAAAGCATATGAAAATCTCGCCTTACTTTATCATCAACAGGGCAATTTAGATAGTTGTACCTCTGTGATTGAGTATGCATTAACCAAGTATCCTGCAGACACGAAGCTTTTACTTCTACAAGGTTATTTAAGCGAGTATAACGGATCTTTTGATATGGCTGAAAAAAACTATCAGCGAATTCTAGCTTTAAATCCAAATTATAAGGAAGCACAAGCGGCATTAAATACTTTAGGAGAAAAATCTCCTCCAGCTCATTCCTCTAGTGCTCGAATTACCCCCAGAGATAAAGCTCAATTAGCTTATGATATTTTAGAACCATTAGTTGCGACTTATCCAGAGAATTTACCGCTACGGGAAGCACTTGGCTTAGCTTATTTGAAAGGGCGCTCTTTTGATAAGGCAAAACAACAGTTTAAGGAAATTCAAACAAAAGATCCTGAATACCCTGAAATTCAACTGCGTTTACAAGAAGCCTCTGTGACCTCTTTACGTTCAGAAAATGATGGTGCTTTAACGGAAAGCTTAAATCGAGTGATGGATAGTATTCGCACCACGATGCCTTCTAGTAAGCATGACTTTAGCACCATGCTAGGTCATTATTTAGTTCGCTATGGTGCTTCGCCAAAAGAATTTTTCACTCAGTATGCTGTGACTAATTTTAAAGAAATTAAAAAAAATACTTGGCAAGAATCTTTCTATGAACCTCCTTATTATCATCAGTATACAGTTCTATTTAGTAAAACAAATCAATTCTATGGCGTGCACGTTTTAGTTATTGATTCTTCTGGTAATTCCAATCATTTAGGCTCTGCTCCAGATATCTATAATAGGCTTTTGAAACAAAATTCACGTATTTCAGGCATAGGAATAGGCACTGGAGAAACGGATTGTAATGGGACTGTTATAGATGCTGCTGTTTGGGAAACTCTTGATAATTTTGAAATTCTTGCACGCTATGTTTCAAAACCTTCAGAAGTTAGAATGATGCGCCTAGATAAAAAACAGATTTCTGATAAAATGAAACTTTGTGATTATTTGTCTTATTTGAATAAATATTAAGGTCTTCTTTTTTGTATTTTCCTGTTATGCGTTCTTTTTTACATCATTACTTATGGATTTTAGTTAGCCTTTTCATGGCAGTCTTTTTTCAAGGCTGTACATGTTGTGCTTATTTAAATCACATGTTTAATGCGGAACGCGCATTCGAGGAAGCTTCTGATTTAAGAACCGCTAGACTTGATAGTATTCCAGGAGATTCTTCTCTACCAACGATGGAAGAACGAAAAAGATACGATCGAGTAATAGAAAAGGGGTCTCGTGTTTTAGAACGTTTTCCTAAAAATAAAAAACGGACTGCCGAAGCTGTTTTTTTAATGGGAGAGTCTTTTCGTCATAAGCAAGAGTGGAATAAGGCAATCACAAAATATGATGAGTTTGAACGCTATTTCGCAGATCACGATTCTATGCCTGTGATTCAGTATCAGCGGGCTTATTGTCTTTATCGTAATGGGGAATACAATATAAGCCGTTTCGCTTTGGAACCTGTTTTAGAAGCAGGCAAATCACATCCTTATTATTACGAAGGACAAAATCTATTGTCTTTACTTCAAGAAAAATCAGACATGCCCAATGAAGCTATTGCAGCGCTCGAAAACATGCTTGCAGATACGCTTGGCACTCCTTATATGAGGGCGAAAATACACTTTCGATTAGCTGGCTTATATTTTAAGATTGAAAATTGGGCAAAAGCAAGAGAACATTATTTAGCGAAAGAAATTAAAGAACTAACGGTTAGAGAAAAAATGACGGCCTCTATTCAAGCGGCTGAGTGTTTAGTCAATCAAAAAGAGTATCTGCCTGCAGCAGAAGAATATAAAAAGCTAATGGTGGAAAAAGATTATGAAGAAAGCCTGCCTGAATTCATTGTTCGTTGTGGTGAATTATTGAAACTGGGTGATAAAATTGATGAGGCGCGTAGTGCTTTTCGTAAGGCAATACATGATTACCCAAGAACCGATTATACTGCGAGAAGTTATTTCCATTTAGGGGATGATGAGCAAGTGCGTAAGCGTGCTTATGAACAAGCTCTTATCTATTATGACAGTAGTTTTGTATCAAGACCAAGTAGTACTTGGGGACGCGATAGTCGAGAACGACGAGATGCGTTAAGACGAATGCTTGCTTTACAAAATGCAAATGAAAAAATAAAAACAGATACTGTTGAAACTACTCAAAAGAGATTTTTTGATAGTGAGTTTCAGATTGCAGAATTGTTTTTATTTAAGCTATCCGAAGTAGATAGTGCTATTCAACGCTTAAATGATATTATTGTAAAGGCTGACGATAGTATTCAAGTGTTACGTGCTTCTTATGCTCGTGCGTTTATTTATGATGAATTTAAAAACGACCCCGATCAAGCTGAAATTCTTTATAAAGAAATAATTGAAAAGTACCCTAATACAGAATATGCTAAGCAGGCTCAAGTGAATTTAGGCATGAGAGTTACTGTCAAAACAAATGAAGACCTTGCTTATGAGCGCTTCCTAAAAGCAGAAAGTCTTTGGTTAGCGGCTGAAAATATTCCTCTTGAGAAAATGGCCGAAGTTGATTCTGCTTATCGACAAGCATTTACAGCATATGAGGCTCTTTATCAAGACTATCCAGAAACGCAATCAGGTATACAAGCCCTATTTATGAAGGGAATTTTTTATGAAATGAATCCTAATACAAAAGATAGTGCTGTATTTGTATTTAGGGAATTAAGATCTAAATATGGCCAAACGGCTTGGGGTAAAGAGGCCGATCGGCGCTTACAAACTAGAGTGACTATTACTGACGATGAACTAAAAAGATTACGTCAGCGTATTAAACAAAATGAAGAACATATTGAACGTTTGTCAAAACAGTATTACGAATCATTACAAGCGAAGAAAACAACGTCACCTACAGAAGAAGTAAAAACAAAAGAAGAAGAAATACTCGAAAACACATACAATAGCATGTATGATTTTGAGTAACGTTTTTTAATTCTTGTTTCGAAGTTCAATAAAACGAATGTTTCCCATAAAATCAGGGATAGCTCGGGTATAAGAAAGCCAAGGGTATTGAGAAATCTCATTTTTTAGAATTTCTTCTTGCTCAGAAGCGATTTCAAGCCAAATGACTGCTCCTAGCGCAAGTCTATTTTCAGTTTCTCTGAGAAGTCTACGAATGAGATCTAACCCATCTTCTCCGCCAAATAAAGCTAAAGCGGGATCAAAGAGACGAACTTCTTCTTGAAGGGATGCTTGATCTTTAAGTGGAATATAGGGGAGATTTGCCACAATCACATGAAGCTTGGATTCTGCAGGAAGAGCGGAAAGAAGATCTCCTTCAAAAAACGAAATTTTATCTTCTACTTCGTTTTGAGTGGCGTTGCTTATTGCAAGATCTAGAGCATCTTTCGAAATATCGACAGCAAAAATTTTAGCTGAAGGAATTTCCTTTGCAAGAGCAATGGCAATGGCGCCAGTTCCTGTGCCGATATCGGCAATCAGAGGCTCTTCTGGCAAAGAAGTTTCCTCTTTGACAAAATCTACCATCATTTCTGTTTCTGGCCTAGGAATTAAAGCCCTTTTATCACAATTAATTAAAAATCCACGAAATGACGTGTTTCCAATAATATGTTGTAGCGGTTCTCTTTTCGCTCTTCTGGCGACTAGAGGTCTTAAAATCGTAAGCTCATTTTCAGTGAGTGGACGATCGAAATTTAGGTATAAGTCCATGCGTTTCATTTTTAGGCCATGAGCTAAAATATATTGAGCATCTAGGCGCGCATCAGGGACTTTATTTTTCTTAAAGAATTCTGTAGTGACGTTTAAAATTTCAAGAACAGTACTCATACGCTAAACTTGCCTAATTTTTCTTGAGCATTAGCCATTTGTAGAGCGTCGATAATTTCTTGAATATTTCCAGTCATCACAGATTCTAAACTGTATAGAGTTAAATTAATACGGTGGTCTGTCAATCGATTTTGTGGGTAGTTATAAGTTCTTATTTTAGCAGAACGATCGCCAGTGCCTACAAGTGCTTTTCGACTAGCGGCTTCTTCTTGTTCTTTTTTTGAAATAGCAGCATCTAAAAGTTTAGAACGAAGCATATGCATGGCTTTGCTTCTGTTTTTTAACTGGCTTCGCTCTTCTTGACAACTCACAACAACACCTGTTGGAATATGAGTTAATCTTACAGCAGAATCTGTTTTGTTAATATGCTGGCCGCCTGCGCCGCTTGCACGATAAGTATCCATATGAATATCCGATTCTCGAATTTCCATATCGACTTCATCGGCTTCAGGAAGAATAGCTACTGTAGCTGCAGAAGTATGAACGCGTCCTTGGGTTTCTGTGTCTGGAATACGTTGCACGCGATGCACTCCGCTTTCAAACTTGAGAGTACCATAGACGGAATCGCCTTCAATAAAAGCAGAAATTTCTTTGAACCCACCAACGGTGCCTTCAGAAGCATTTAAAATGCTCATTCTCCAACCCATTCGATCGCAATAGCCTCGATACATTCTAAATAAATCGCCTGCAAATAAAGAGGATTCATCGCCTCCAGTACCACCTCTTATTTCAAGGGTGGCATTTCTATAATCCCAAGGCTCTTTAGGAACCATTAATATTTGAAGCTCTTCTGTAAGCTCGGCAATTTTGCTTTCTAGACTTTTTACTTCTTCTTTTGCACATTGATTCAGTTCTGGATCAGGATCGTTCAGAGCTAATTGCCATTCCGTAAGATCATTAGACATTTGAATAAATTCGCGCCCTTTGGTAGTCGCTTTTTCAATGCCTTTAAATGTTTTACGCAGACGAGTATAATTGGTTTGGTCTGCAATGACTTCTGGACGACTTAATTCAGATTCTAATTCTTCGTATTTTTGTATTAGTTTTAGGACTTTATCTTTCATCACCGCCTAATTTAGAAAAAAGAAATTTTAACTTTAAAACATGCAATGTGATTCCATAGGTGTTTTTCATACAGATTTTTCTTATAAATATGATGTAGCGCGTCAGGGTGTTTTTTTTCAGGGTCATCCTGGGATCATTACATTAAAATCTGGCTTTGATTTCGAACAAGCATTGCGGGATTTAGATGGTTTTGAGCGAATTTGGTTGATTTTTCAATTTCATCAAAATCAAGGCTGGAGACCTACAGCAAAGCCTCCTATTCCTCCTATAGATCGAGATCGTGTAGGCCTTTTTGCTTCGAGAAGTCCATATCGTCCAAATGCAATAGGGCTAAGTTGTGTCCGTTTATTGAAAATCAATGGCTTACATCTTTTTGTAGATGAATGTGATTTGCTAGATGATACTCCCATACTAGATATAAAACCCTACATTCCAAAAGTAGATTCGTTCCCTGATGCCAAAGCGGGTTGGGTGGATTTACAAGAATCCGTATTGTGGAAAATTGAATCGACATCTTTATTTCAAGAACAGCAGGATTGGATATTAAAGCAACTCTCTTGGAATATGGCCTCTTTTGCTCAGGTACAATTAAGTAGCTATCCTTTAGATGATACACGGAAAAGAGTCGTTAAAAAAAATAACGAAGCTAATGAAGCCATTCTGGCTTATCGGACATTTCGTATTTTATTTTCTTACAATGAAGAAAAAAAAGAAATTCTTCTAAAATCAATTGATAGTGGTTATACAAATGAAGAATTAACCTCAGAAGAAGATCAGTATAAAGATAAAGCGGTTCATCGATGTTTTAGAATGCTTTTTTATGACAAAAAATGTCAAAAACAAAATAAATCTATTTAAAAATAAAAAAGTGGCTAATTTGCAAAACAAAAAAAAGATTTTTACGATTAGATTAGCTTCTGCAAGTCTATCAAAAAAGTTTTGAAATTATATATTTAGAATGGTATAATTAAGGTTTTGTTAAATGATCTTCTCTTTTAATACATTCAAGAAAAAACTCTTTACGCGCTCCTTGGAATACGTTAGTATGAATGTTATGCGGTGTAAAATTTATTAGGAGCTAATCTATGAGTTTTGTTCATCTTCAAACGCATTCTGAGTTCTCGTTATTACGTTCTTCTTGTCGTATACATGAATTGCTTGCAGAAGCAATAAAGGATAATCAACCTGCAGTAGCTTTGACTGATCATGGCAACATGTTTGGTATTTTAGAATTTTATATGCAGGCTCGTTCATTAAATAAGAGCCGACAAAAAGAAGGCCTTCCTCCGATCAAAGCTCTTTTAGGCTCTCATATTTATGTAGCAACTTCAACTTCGATGACAAAAGAGGAACAGGGGTATCAGCGGTTAACATTAATTGCAAAAACAAACGAAGGCTATCGGAATCTCTTAAAGATTGTTAGTTATTGCTATGAAGATGCTGAACAGTGGAGTGAAGTCCCTGCAGTTCCTTTGGAATTCATTCGTGAAAAATCAAAAGGCTTAATCGCTTTAGCGGGAGACTTTTTTAGCCGTTTTGGCTCGGATGTTTTAAATCAAAAAGAAGATATTGCAAATCAATATTTAACGGATTTGTGTTCTATTTTTGATTCAGAGAGTTTATTCTTTATTGTACAAGATCAAGAAATTGAAGGGCAAAAAAAAGTCAATGCTTTTATAGCACAAGCGTCTCGCGATCTTCATCGCGGGCTTGTCGCTGTGAATAATGTTCATTACATTGAAAAAGGGGATGCTCCTGCTCACAAGGTCTTACGCTGTATAGCTCTTGCGGAAAAACTTCAGAATTTCAGTGATCCTTTGTTCCCAACAGATAAATTCTACTTCAAAACAACGGAAGAAATGGTCTCTGCTTTTAAAGAGTATCCTGAAGCGATTGAAAACACTGTTAAAATTGCAGAGCAATGTGATATTACTATCCAAACTGATTGTGGCGACCAATTCTGGCCGCAGTTTAAGTTCCCTGATGAGTTTAAAGATTCTGATGACTATTTAGGTTACCTTTGTAGACAAAAGGTATCCAATCGATATCCAGAGGTAACGCCAGAAGTTCAAGAACGCATGGAAACAGAGCTTGCTTGTATTCGAGAAATGAAAGTCGCGGGCTACCTTCTAATTGTGTGGGATTTTATAAACTGGTCTCGCGAGAATGGAATTCCAGTTGGGCCTGGGCGTGGTTCTGCAGCTGGTTCTATTGTCACCTATATTATCGGAATTACAGATATAGATCCTCTTCGGTTTGACTTACTTTTCGAACGCTTCTTGAATCCAGAACGTGTAAGCATGCCTGATATTGATACAGACTTTTCCGATCGAGATCGAGCTCGTGTGATTGAGTATGTTTCGGATCAATACGGTAAAGAGTGCGTAACGCAAATTGTAACTTATGGCGCCTTAAAAATGAAAGCCGTTATCAATGATGTTGGCCGTGTTTTAGGTATTCCCATTTCTGATGTGCGAGCGATTACAAAACTATTGCCATTAGATTTAGGTGCAACACTGGAGATGGCCAAAACGGGAAAAAATAAAAAAGGGGCTCCTTTAGAAGGGTATAATCCTGGGCCATTAAACGAACTTATTGAATCAAGGCAAAACTATCGGGATTTGTGGAATTACTCCGAAAAGCTAGAGAATCTCTCAAGGCAAACAGGTGTTCATGCGGCAGCGGTGATTATTGCTCCAGTGGCCATGTCTGATTTAGCTCCTCTTTTTAGAGCTCGCAAAGAAGATACGCCTGTGATCATGTACGACAAGCATTACGCTGAAGATATCGGTCTATTAAAAATGGACTTTTTGGGTCTTCGAAACTTATCCATTATTCAAGACGCTGTTGCTTTAATTAAACAGACCAGAAATGTCGATTTAGAGATTGGCCGTATTCCTTTAGATGATGCTAAAACTTTTGATTTATTAAGTAAAGGATTAACGGTAGGCGTTTTTCAATTTGAATCTCCAGGAATGCGAGAGTACCTTCGGAAATTGATTCCTGAACGTATTGAAGATTTAATTGCGATGAATGCTCTTTATCGCCCAGGACCAATTGAACAAATTCCTCATTACATTGCTCGAAAACGAGGCGAAGAACCTGTTGACTGCTATCACGAAGATTTAGAGCCTATTCTAAGTGAAACTTATGGCGTGATCGTTTATCAAGAACAGGTGATGCGTATCGCTCAAAAATTAGGCGGCTATTCGCTTGGTGGCGCTGATATTATTCGTCGAATTATGGCAAAAAAGAAGCCTGAAGAAATGACGAAATTAGAGCCTGAATTTATGAATAAGTGCTTAGAGCGTGGTTATAAAGCTTCTTTAGTTAAAGAAATTTGGAAAGTATTATTGCCCTTCTGTGGTTATGCTTTTAATAAAAGTCATGCGGCTGCCTATGCTTATGTGGCATATCAAACGGCCTACTTAAAAGCAAATTATGGCCCTGAATTTATGGCCGCTTCGATGACTTCAGAAATATCAAAGACAGAAAATATTGTGAGTCTCTTAAAAGAATGTTCTAAAATGGACATACCTTATTTAGGGCCAAACATTAATTCTTCATTTGCAACATTTTCTGTAGATGAGCAGGGTCGAATATTATATGGATTAGCAGGCATAAAAAATGTGGGTATTTCCATAGTCGAAGACATTGTTGAAGAGCGAACGTTACATGGAGAATACAAGGATATTTTTGATCTTTGTAAGCGCCTATTAAATTACCAGGCTTCTTTAAATGAAAAAAAATCGCCTTTAAGTAAAAAAGTGCTAGAAAGTCTTGTGATGTCAGGGGCTTTGGATGAGTTTCCTGGAAGTCGTTCCGCATTGCTTGCAACGATTGACAAGGCCATTGAAGTCGCTAATCGTTATCGTCAAAATATAGATTGTGGTCAGGTCTCTATATTTGATTTAGGAGATAATGACACTTGTATCCATACAGCAGAAGAATTAGAAGATGCTGAAGAATGGACTTATATCGAATTATTAAATAAGGAAAAAGATGTCCTTGGAATGTTTATCTCGGGGCATCCTTTAGAAGAATATCGCCCAGAACTACAAGGCTTTACTACATGCAGTTTAGCAGAAAGCGAGATTAATAATTCAGGATTACTTAAAAAAAGTATTACCATTGGTGGCGTGATCACTAAAATGCGTTCTTTTGAAACAAGACGCGGAGATACCCTTGGCTCGGGGATAATTCAAGATTTTCAAGGCGAAATTGCATTGTTTTTAACTTCTGATAAATGGGAAGCTTTCCGAGATCGTGTTTCGATTGATGACCGTGTTTTAGTGCAGGGCGTCCTTGAAATGCAACGAGATGATAAGGGCCTACAAGTGGTTGTTGAAAAAATTGTGCCTTTAGAAACGGTTCGTCAAAAATGGGTCAAGTTTTTACACGTTTCCTTTTCATCACTTGCCATCACGGAAGAAACACTTAGTCTCTTAAATGAAAAATTAAAAAGCTATGAACCATTCCCTGGTGAATCCTCTTGTCAACTGATATTTCATATTGAATCCCTTTCTGGATATGAGCATGCTTTAGTGGCCAAAAAAATTCGTTTTAAATACGAACAAGAATTACTTGTTTGGTTAAAAAAAGATTTTGGTGTAACAGATGTATGGGTGTCAAATAAAAATCGAAGCTGATTTATGAAACTCATCAAAAATAGAGCTCCTAAAAATAAATCGATGCAAAATATGGAACATCTGAATCAGAATAAAAAGTTCGTATTTTTTTGTGCTGGAGAAGATTCTGGTGATATTTTAGGAGCAGAAGCTGTTTCTGCGATGAACCTTTGGGGTGTTGAAGCAATTGGTGTAGGTGGCCCTCGCATGCAAAAAGAGGGCTTGAAACAAATGGCGTGTTTTGATGATTTTGCCATAAGTGGATTTAAAGATGTATTAACTCATTATTTCCAATTACATCGTTCTTTTGTTTTATTAAAAAAAATATTAGAATGTCCTAATTGTATTGCTGTTGTTCTTATCGATTACCCTGGTTTTAATATGAGGTTGGTGGAACTTTCTAAAAAGTATTCCAAACCTATCTTATATATTGCCCCTCCTCAAATATGGGCATGGAAATCCAAACGAGCCTATTCTCTACAAGATGTGACTTTAGGTGTTTTATACGATTTTGAACGAGAGGCTTATAAAAAATTTGATTGCCCTTCATTAAAAATAGAAAATCCATTTTTACAAGGTGCTGTTTCTTTAATGAAGGAAAAACCGAATAAAGGGAGTGACTTTTTATTCCTTCCAGGAAGTAGGCGCCATCAATTGCATCGAAACATGCCTTTATACATAAGAATTGCAAAACAATTGAAGAAAAAAAATCCAAATCTACAGATTAAATTTCTGGCTTCAAGAACAAGTCTCCTCAAAGAAATAAAAAAATGGAATTTTGATTTTGAACAAATGGTGGTTCCTGAAAATAGCGTAGAACGTGCAGCCTTATTTTCTAAAGCTCAGGGGGTAATCGCTACTCCTGGATCGGGTATTTTAGAAGCGTCTCTTGTGGGAACGAAGGCTTTGGCATGTTCAAGGATAGACCCGCTTACCTATGTTCTTGGTTCTATATTAGTTCGAACCCCATTTTTTACTTTACCAAATCTATTATTATCAAAAAGAATTGTCCCTGAATTTCTAAGTCTAGTTTCTTTCTTTTATAAAAAAGAAGTGTTGTCTATAGTAAAAGAATTAGAAGAATTAGAAAAAGAAGACTTTTATTCTAATGCGATGGCTCTTCATAAAACATGTGAGGGAGAGTCCATAAAATGCTTATCGCTTGAATTTCTTATGAATGTCCTCAATAGGGATTCGAAGTAGAGTCGGCTTTCCATAAGGTGAAATTAAAGGCTCTTCTGTCTGCAATAGCTGATTGACTAAAGAAGCCATTTCTTCACCACTTAGTTTTTCATTAGCCCGATAAGCTGTTGTAGATGCCCAAGCTTTGGCCGTTGCATCTAACGGCACTTTTGAAGATGGAGAATCTTCTTGTAGCGAATCTAAAAACTCATGAATACATTTTTCTGCGCGAGAAAAAGAAAGTCCACTTGGAATGCCTCGAATCTGATACGTATCTCCACCAAAAGGTTCAAGGTAAAAGCCAAGCTTTTTTAAATCAGGTAGGATTTCAACTAAAAGCGATTTTTCCACTTTACTCAGTTCAATTAATTCAGGAAACAAAAGTTCTTGAGAATTTATCATGTTATTTGAGCTTAGTGTTTTAAGCGCCTGTTCATATAAAATGCGAGCGTGTGCAGCACTTTGATCAATGAGTAAAAGCCCTTCCATATCTTGACAAACAATGTATGTTTCAGCAAGCTGTAAAAAAGAGGGGGTACTATACAAGGGAGCTTTTTCTGGTATCTCAAAAGACTTTTGAGATAGAGGTATTATTTTTCCAAATTCAGGAAGAGAAAATAAATCTTGAACTAAGGCTTCTTTAGGAGGATTTGGTTTTGCTTGAAAATTTCGCTTTAGAGTATCATTACTGATTTCGTTATTAAAAGAAGGCCATTTTTTTTCAGGCTCTTGAACGGTGCTTGTATAGGAACAGTCATTTAAGTGAATTATGGGGGCTCCACAAGCAGCGGATTCTTCTTGAAGTTTATTTCGAATGGCTCTATGTACTGTCGAATAAATGGCACTATCATTTACAAATCGGACTTCTTTTTTAGCAGGATGAACGTTTACATCAAAATCCATATCGGGCATATCTAAGAATAAGACACTTGTAGGAGAAATTAATTTCCCGTATGGTTCATATGCTTTTTGAACAGCCTTAATTACAGCAGGATTCCAAATAGGACGGTTTTTCAAATATAAGAAGTGACGATTCTTTTTCCCGTTTTGCATTTCTGAAGGAGAAATAAAGCCCGTGATAGAGATGTTATTCTCAAAATAGTCTAAGGGAATTAATTTTTTTGCAATTCCAGTGCCTATGGTCTCTGCAAGACGACTTCTTAAATCTCCTTCAACACCAGTAAAAACTTCTTTAGACCCGTTTCTATATTCAAAACGAATTTCAGGATGAGCGATAGCAATTCTTACGATCACATCTAAAATTCGGGTTGATTCTGCTGATTCGCTACTTAGAAAATTACGCCTAACAGGGGTGTTAAAAAACAGATCTTCGATGACAAAAGATGTGCCTTGAGGAGCACTAATTTCTTCAGTTTTTTTTAAATCGCCAGATTGAATCTCAACTTTCTGAGCGCATGGGGCATCTTTCGTTTTAGAAATAATGGTCATTTTAGAAATAGCGGCAATGGATGCCACTGCTTCCCCTCTAAAACCGTTTGTTCTTAAATGGAATAAATCGTCAGCGGAGCTTAATTTTGACGTTGTATGTCTTAAAAAACACAATTTAAGATCTTCTGGAGACATTCCTTCTCCATTATCGGTAATTGTGATTTTTTTCTTACCACCTTCTTCAATTTGTACTCTAATAAAGGTACTTCCTGCATCTAATGCGTTTTCAATCAATTCTTTAACTACTGAGGCTGGTCGTTCTATAACCTCACCAGCAGCAATCTTATTGATGATTTCGTCGCTTAAAATGTGAATTTTGGCGGTTTTCATGCCGAAAATATAGACAAAACTGTCAGAAGGCTACCTTTTTTTATAGAAATTGTTAAATTAAACTATATAAAATTACTTGTTTTTTGTTTACAATTTTAATACATACAAGTACGAGTGACGGGAATTCCTAAAAATGAGGAATATGGTAATGGTTACAAACTTATTGCTTCGAATTGTCCATATAGAACTTCTTTCGTCGTATTCAACGAAGGATATACTCGATTTAATTCGTATGGATTCCAGATTCCCGTCGAATTTACTCGATTCTATATGGTTTGAAGAAGGCGTTTTTGAGCGAGAACAACATCGTATCTATCTAGATGCATTAACAGAATGGCTTTTTTCCAGGGGAATTAATCCTGAACAGTTTATTGAGAATATGTTTAGTCGTTTTACCTCTTCTGAATATATGTCTTCACGAATTATTCTTCGTTCTTATCTACCATTTGTTCCAAAATTCTACGAAACAGATGATGTCCGTCGTTTAAGTTTGGAAACTCTCCCCGATCGCCAGTCACTGATTGAAGGGGCTCAAGTTATTTTTAATGATCCAGTGGAAAATGTTCGTAATGATATCATGATATATCGTTGTGAAGAAAAAGATAAGCTTGCTTCTCATTATATGCCTTGGATAGAGGCTTTAGTTCGCTACGCTCCAGCTTTTTTAACTTGCCCTCCATATGAATCTATTCAGACGCTTTGTTTTCAAAATACAGTTGCAGAAGTGCTTGCTAAGCACAATATGCCAATACTCATTGATAATAAAACGGTCTTATTACATGGCCGAGTGATTGGGCACGTAGTTCCTTTTTCTGAAGCCATTGAAAAATATGGTCTTTCTTGGAGTAATACGCAAGAAACTTCTATACCATGCATCAGAATAGATGATGATGTTACAGAATCTAATTCTGGAACTATTTTATTAAAAAGAGGCGCCTATTATGGTGCTCCAGCGAATATTGTTAAAATCTCTTATCAAGCGGGAGTGACTCACCCAGATCCTTTTGCTAAATTGATGAGTTCTCTTGTACGCCAAGAATTTGATGTTTGGCAGCCTGTTCAAAAAGCACATGAAGCACTTCTGAATGCAGCCAATGATTCTGTGGTAATTACTTACTATAAGAGTGACGATTCCATTTCTGTAAACGATCATCATTTAATGCGTAATGTACCAGCACGCATTTTGCGTAACTTACTTCGTGAATACACAGCTACGGGTCGTGAAGAATACGAAAATAGAGAGTTCAAAAGAGATCCAGAAATCTGTATGGATCCTTTAAGGCCAAACTTTGAAAGTCGCCTAAACCGTGTTGTAGCTCACGTGGAAAAGGTTTCGAAGTATTTTGAAATACAGCGTCATCGCCGAGGCGGTTTCCGTTTCAAACCAAATTGCAGAATA
>Ga0209510_1002068_pt1 | contig 21281 bp, 20 predicted proteins | sample BiotimSIPDNA_FD_185749 | JGI IMG/M metagenome (GOLD analysis project Ga0209510, IMG submission 185749) | Anaerobic biogas reactor microbial communites from Washington, USA - Biogas_R1 time_0 SIP DNA (SPAdes) (version 2) | ecosystem: Engineered > Bioreactor > Anaerobic > Unclassified | place...
TCATCGCCTCGGTTCCTGAGGGCGATGACAAACCCTACAAGTACCCCAACATTTACCGCGGGCTTGACGTGCTCATCATCAATAAGATCGACCTGACGCCCTACATTGACTTCCGCATGGATTATTTCCAGCAAGGTGTCGAAATGCTCAATCCCGGGTTAAAAACCTTCGCGCTGAGCGCGAAAACCGGTGAGGGATTTGACGCATGGATCGAATGGCTCACTCAGAAGGTCAACGCAAAGTAAGAAGAACTCATGCCCATACTCAATAAACGGCTCCACATCACCGGAATCGTCCAGGGTGTGGGCTTCAGACCAACGGTTTTCAACCTGGCTCAAAAACACGCGTTAACCGGTTGGGTGCTCAACAGCGCCCACGGCGTTGAAATTGAATTGCGCGGCGAAGAAAACGACCTGCAGGCTTTCATCGCGGAATTGCGTCAAAACCCGCCGCCTCTCGCGGTCATTGACAGCTTCACAGTCGAAGATGCTCCCGCGGAAAACTTTGAAGGCTTTCACATCCACCACAGCGAAGATGACGCCTCCGACTTCCTTCCTGTCTCGCCGGATCTGAATATCTGTCCGGATTGTAGACGGGAGCTTTTTGACCCGGCAAACCGCCGTTTCCGCTACCCCTTTATCAACTGCACCAATTGCGGTCCGCGCTTTTCCATCGTGACTGGCATCCCCTACGACCGCCCCAATACCTCCATGGCTGATTTTCCGCTCTGCCCGGACTGCGCGGGAGAATACCAGGACCCCGCTAACCGCCGCTTCCATGCCCAGCCAATTGCCTGCCCAGTTTGCGGTCCGCAGGTTTGGTACGAGGAAGATGGAAAGAGGCTGGCGGAACGTGAAGATGCCATCCAGTCCGCCCGGAACGCCCTCACTGAAGGCAAAATCCTGGCGGTAAAAGGCTTGGGGGGCTTCCACCTGGTCTGTGATGCCAAAAACCCGCAAACTATCGAAAAATTGCGCCTGCGCAAGCGCCGCAGCGGCAAACCCTTCGCGCTGATGGCTTTTGATGTGGAAAGCATCAGGCTTTACGCCCGCGTTAGCCCGGAGGAGGAGAGACTGCTCAACTCCCCGATGGCGCCGGTAGTCCTGCTCGAATCCACGCCCGCGGGCAAGGAACTCGCCCGGCTGGTCGCTCCGGACCAAAACCGTCTGGGCTTCATGCTGCCTTATACCCCGCTGCACCTCCTCCTTCTGGAGCCTGCGGAAGCCTTCCCGAAGGTACTCGTGATGACCAGTGGCAATCTCAGCGAGGAGCCCATCGCCTACACCAACGAGGACGCCCACGCGCGCCTCTCGCAACTGGCGGATGGATTCCTGCTCCACGACCGCCCCATCCATACCCGCATCGACGACTCGGTCGTCTCGATGATAGACGGCGTGCCGCACATCCAGCGGCGAGCCCGCGGTTACGCGCCTCTTCCCATTCGTATCCCTGCCGCTTCCCTGCCCGCGCTTGCCTGCGGGACGGAGCTCAAAAACACCTTTTGCCTCGTCCGCGAAGGCTACGCTTTCGTCAGTCACCACATCGGTGACCTCGAAAACCGTGAGACCCTGACCGCTTTTGAAGATGCTGTCCGGCATTACGAAAAGATTTTCCGCGTCCATCCGCGCCTCCTAGCTGCGGATATGCATCCTGATTACCTCGCCAGCCGCTACGCCCGCCAGCGTGCTGTAGATGAAAACCTGCCCCTGGTGACCGTTCAGCACCACCACGCCCACATCGTTTCCTGCATGGCGGACAACCAGCTCCCGCCGCGGGAGCCTGTCATCGGTCTGGCATTTGACGGCACCGGCTACGGTACAGACGGAGCGATCTGGGGCGGAGAGGTTCTCCTGGCTACCTGGGATAAATTTGAACGACCCTGGCACTTTGAGTACCTTTCTCTGCCCGGAGGGGACGCGGCTGTGCGCAAGCCGGCGCGCATGGCGCTCAGCCTGGTCCTTCAGGCAGGCATCGACCCTGATAGCTTTCCTTTCGCCTTTCATCATTCACTGGATGCGGAAGAACAAACAGCAGTCGCGAACCAGGTGCGTACCGGTTTCAACACACCCAAAACCAGCAGCCTCGGCAGGCTCTTTGACGGAGTCGCAGCGCTGATCGGGCTGCATCAGCAGATCAGTTACGAAGCCCAAAACGCGATCGCCCTCGAAACGATTGCCTCTCCCGATGAAAAAGCGGCTTACGATTTCCCGCTTCAGGACGGTCTGATTCTCGTTTCTCCGCTGATTGCCGCCATCGTCGCGGATCTGCGGAACAAGATCGCCCCGGGCATTATCTCCGCTCGCTTCCACAACGGTCTGGCAGCCTGCGCGGTGAACGTTTCGCGGAAGATCCGTGCCGATAAAGGCATACGCAAGGTGGCATTATCGGGTGGAGTGTGGCAAAATAAAACGCTGATTAAGCAGACCATTACTGCACTGCAAAGCGCGGAATTTGAGGTTTTTTGGTCCCGCAAGCTGCCGGTCAACGACGGCGGTGTTGCGTTGGGGCAGGCGCTGGTTGCGTTGAGCATCAGCGGAAATTTGAAGGAGTAACTATGTGTCTGGGAATACCAGGTAAGGTCATAAAAGTATATGAACAGGACGGAACGCCAATGGCTTCAGTCGATTTCGATGGTGTGGAACAAGCAGTCTGCATTGCCACGACCCCTGAAGCGCAAGTGGGGCAGTACATTCTGGTACATGCCGGCTTCTCTTTAAACGTCCTGAGCGATACTGAAGCCACGGAAACGCTCAAGATTCTGCGCGATCTGCGCGAATTTAATGCCAACCTGGACGAAGAAGCAAAAGTTCAATGACCGGATCACTCGATAAACTGAGAGACGCTTCGCTGACCAAAGCCATCATGGCTGAAATTCGGCGCATCACCACCCAGCCCTGGAATATCATGGAGATCTGCGGCGGGCAGACGCATGCCATCATGCAGTACGGGCTCGACCAACTCCTGCCAAAAGAGATCACCCTGATCCACGGTCCGGGCTGTCCGGTCTGCGTCACCTCCCTCGAGGCGATCGAACAGGCGCTCCAAATTGCCGCCCGACCGGACGTGATTTTTACCACTTTTGGCGACATGCTGCGCGTGCCCGGCAATCAGGCGGACCTCTTCACCGCCCGCTCTCAGGGAGCGGATGTACGCGTGGTCTATTCTCCTCTCGATTCCCTGAAATTCGCCCGCGAAAACCCCGAAAAGCAGGTTGTGTTCTTCGCGATCGGCTTTGAAACCACCGCTCCGACCATCGCCAGCACCATCCTTAGCGCGGAGAAAGCCGGGATTGAAAACTTTTCGATCCTGCCAGCCAACGTGCTCGTGCCGCCGGCAATGCGCGCGATCCTTTCGAACCCGGTCAACCGCGTTCAGGGATTCCTTGCCGCCGGGCATGTCTGCGCGGTGATGGGCTACCACGAATACCCGCCCATCGCTGAGCAGTACCGCATTCCCATCGTTGCCACCGGTTTTGAGCCGGTGGACCTTGCCGCGGGCATCCTCATGACCGTGCAGCAGCTCGAATCCGGTCAGCACGAAGTAACGAACGCCTACCCGCGTTTCGTGACCCGCGAAGGCAATCAAACCGCCCAGAGAATGATCGCCCAGGTTTTTGAACCGGTAGACCGCCAGTGGCGCGGTATCGGCGCCATTCCCCTTTCGGGATTAGGTCTGCGGGCGGATTATGCCGCTTTTAATGCCCTAAACCGCTTTGAACTCTCCCAAACCGCGTTGCGAGAATCGCCGCTCTGTATTGCCGGGCAGGTGCTCAGCGGAGTTGCCAAACCGCACGACTGCCCCGCCTTTGCCAAAGATTGCAGCCCGCTCCACCCCCTCGGGGCTCCAATGGTTTCCTCCGAAGGAGCTTGCGCGGCATATTATCGTTATCACAGGATCAGCGAATGATACAACCAGAGATGCCCATCATGGAAGGTCCCAACTGCCCCCTCCCAATCAGTGAAAGGGGACATATCGTCATCGGTCATGGCAGCGGCGGTCAGATGACCCACGACCTGGTACGGGATGTTTTCCAAAAGCGCCTGGCAAACACTATTCTCAACACCGCCAATGACGCCGCCGCCATCCCGGCAACCCCACCCGGGAAACGCCTGGTTGTTTCCACGGACGCCCATATCGTCTCGCCGCTGTTTTTTGCTGGCGGGGATATCGGTCGGCTGGCGGTCTGCGGTACGGTCAACGATGTCGCCATGCTTGGGGCGGAGCCCCGCTACCTGACCGCCACCTTTATCCTCGAGGAAGGTTTTTCCATCGAAGAATTGGAAAGGATCGTCGACTCATTCGCCGAAGCCTGCCGCGAGGCAGGGGTCGAACTTGTTGCGGCGGATACCAAGGTCACGGAAAAAGGCAAATCGGACAAACTCTTCATCAGCACCACCGGCTTCGGCTGGGTGGAAAGCGCCCTGCAAATTGGCGGCGAACAAGCCAAACCTGGCGACGCGGTCATTATTTCGGGTGCGGTCGGCAATCACGGCATCGCCGTGGCGGAAGCCCGCGGAAACCTGGGTTTTTCCAGCCAGGTTTGCTCGGATACCGCCCCGCTCAACCACATGGTCAAAGCCCTGCTGGACGCAGATTTGGACGTCCACGTCCTGCGCGACCCTACCCGCGGTGGACTTGCCACGACCCTGGTGGAAATTGTCCGCCAAAGTCAGATCAGCATCGAACTGGATGAGGAGAATATCCCTATCGATAAGCCCGTCCGCAAAACCTGCGAACTGCTGGGGTTGGACCCTCTCTATCTGGCGAATGAAGGCAAACTGATCGTCATCCTGCCGGCTGAACAGGCGCCGGCAGCCCTGCGCGTCCTGCGCGGTCAGAAATACGGCGAGGGAGCATGCGTCATAGGGCGGGTGTACGAGTCCTCCCGCAATCAGCTCTGGCTAAAAACTGCTTTCGGCACCACAAGGGTACTCGAAATGCTTGCTGGAGAGATGCTGCCGCGCATCTGTTGAGTAGGGGCTCGGCATGTTACCCCTGCGACTAAAACTGACAGCGCTTCTAACTTGCGGATTCCTTTTGCTCACCGCCTGCCAGGCGATACCGCCTGCTGCTGAGCCGCTTCCAAGCCCCTCCTCAACCCCGGAGCTTGCTCCAACGCGCGCCGTACCCACCAAAACGGCACCCAGCTTGTCTGTGGAACAAACACCATCTGTGATCCCGCAAATCAGCAATTATGCCAGCCTCGACGAAGATCTCTCCGACGAGATTGACTGGTTTATCCTCATCAAAGACGCTGACAGTGGTGAAAACCTCTTTGAACGCAACCCGGAGGCGGCTTTTACTCCGGCATCGATGATTAAAATACCCACGGCAATGGCGGTTATGAGCATTTTGGAAGACCAGGGACGCAGCCTTGAGGATTTGAACAATGTTGGCATTGGCGACCGCAACTTCACCAAACTGCTCGAAGCTATGGTCGTTCACAGCGAGGAGAGCGCGACCGACATGCTCGAGTACTTTGCCCGCGGCGAAAACCGCCTGCGCAAAAAGCTCGATGCCTGGGGCTTGACCGATACCAGATATGACCCGCGCGTCAGTACCGCCACTGATCTGATCACCGCGCTGGAATTGCTGCATCAAGGCAAGGCGCTCAACCCCGAAAATACCGCTTTCTTATTGGATTTAATGGGCACCTACACCGAAAACGACCACATCCTGCTGGGCAAGCTGAACAAAGAACTGCCCGAATGCGTTTTTCTAAACAAACGCGGGACTCTCTTGAACCCGACCATCGCCGCCGACATGGGCATCCTCACCTGCGGTGAGCGAAGTTGGTATCTCGTGGTAGCGGGCACGCCCGCCGCCGAATCCAAAGCAACCTTCGAGGACATCCAGGCTTTCATCGAATCCTTTGCGCTTGCCTTCGCTCGCCTGGTGAAACCCTCGCTCCGTTAAAGCGGACTTGAAGACCTCAGAAGTATTTGCGCCACTTTTGCCCGTATTTGATGCAAATTAGGTTGCTATTTGGCGGCATCAGGTAAAATGACCATTTGGTAATCCCAGTCTGGGAAAAAATAACATGGCAATCAGCGAATTCAACCGACCCTTCAAATATAAAACCATCCGCAGCAGCGCGATTGGCTGGGTGGCTTCGCATGCCCTGCATCACTGGTACATTTTCGTGATAGCCCTCATCGGAGCGGCAGGCAATGCCGCCCTGGCTTCTGTTCCTGCCCTGCAATATGGAATCGTCTTTGAGAATCTGACCAGCGGCAATCCCTTGCCCTCAATCTTCCTGCGGGCTGGCGCCATCGTTGGTATTTCTCAAACCACCCGCGGCTTGATGCAGTTCTTCCGCAACTTTGGTTTTGAGTTCGCTGCCCAGCGCATCGAACGCGACGTCCGCGATGAGTTTTACATCAGTCTGCTCGGCAAGAGCATGACCTTTCACTCCTTTCAATCCATCGGTGACCTGATGGCACGCGCCACTAACGACATCCGCGAGGTCAATTACATTTTCAGTCCTGGTCTCAATATGGTGCTGGGCTCGATCAACTTTCTCTTTATTCCGATCGGCATCGGCGCCTCCATTCACCCCGCCCTGCTCCTCACCCCGCTTCTTTTCTTCTGCCTCTACTTCGTGGCAATTGCCTATTTTTTGAAAATCCTCAAACCCATCACGGAGGAGGTACGTTCCACCTTCGGCACGCTCAATAGTCGCCTTGCGGAAGATATCGATGGCATCGAGACGGTCAAAGCCGCCTCCCAGGAAGAAGCCGAAATCGCTCGTTTCAAAGAAAACTCGAGGGCTTTCCGTGATGCCAACATTCGCCAGGGCGATATCGAAGCGCGTTTCATCCCCCTCCTGCTCCTTGCTCTGGCGATGGGTTTCGGCTTGTTACACGCGCTGATCCTGCACCAGCTGGGTCTGATTCCCCTCAGTGGTGTCATTTCATATTTCAGCGGGCTTTCCATGCTCGGCTTTCCGACCAACACATCCATCCGTTCCTACTCGCAGATTTCTCTCGGCATTGCCGGCGCCCGCAGGCTGCTCGCCGTGATGAACACTGAGAACAATCTCGACCAGAATGAATTCGGGCACAGCACAGTCATCAAAGGTAAGGTCAGCTTCGAAAACGTTTCCTTCGCGTATGACGGCAGCAATCTGAACCTGCAAGACCTGACCTTTGATGTCAATCCTGGTCAGACGGTCGCGATTGTCGGTCAGACCGGTTCCGGCAAAACCAGCCTCGTCCGTCTCATCAACCGCACTTACGATCCCCTCCACGGAAGCGTTAAAATCGACGGTCTCGACCTGCGGGAGTGGAAGCTGGACAGCCTGCGCGGGCAGATATCGATCATCGAGCAGGATATCTTCCTTTTCTCAAAATCCGTTGCTGAGAACATCGCTTTCGGAAAGCAAAACGCGACCCACGAAGAAATCGTGAACGCCGCAAAAAAAGCCCAGGCAGACGGTTTCATTGAAGAGTTGCCCGAGGGTTACGACACCGTCATCGGCGAACGCGGCGCAACCATCTCCGGCGGACAGCGCCAGCGGCTCGCGCTTGCCAGAGCATTCCTGACTGATCCCAAGATCCTGATCCTGGATGATTCGACCAGCGCAATCGACAGCAAGACCGAAGACGAGATTCAACACGCCATCAAACTTGCAAGCGAAGGCAGAACCACTTTCATCATTACCCATCGTCTATCCCAAATCCGTTGGGCGGACCTGATCATCGTCATGCGCAAAGGACGCATCGCCGCGATTGGCACGCACGAGCAACTGATGCAAACCTCGAAGCCCTATCGCAATCTCTTCGCGGAGGCAAAAGAATAATGGGCTTCCATCAGGGTCTCAGCGGCGAACTCTATGACCGGCAGTACTCTAACAAAGTCCTGTTCAGCCGAATATGGGATTACGCCAAGCGCCACCGCTCATTCATCATATGGATGACAATTTGCATCTTCTTGCAGGGGCTCTTCGCCGCCCTGCCGCCGCTCTTGATCTCTAAAGTACTTGATGAAGGCATTGCCGGCATCCCCGACAGGACTGCCTACACCCTCCTGGTGGCAGCTGTGATCTTTATCCAGGTGATGGATTTTGTTTACTACTACATCATCAGACGTCTGCTCACCAGGATCACGGCAGACATGAACCGCGATCTCTCGATCGATGCTTTCGCCTCGTCCATCCAGCAGGATATGGCTTTCCACGATCAGCTCTCCTCCGGGCGCATCGTCTCCCGCATCACCACCGACACCAACGACTTCTCCATGCTCATCCGCCTGACTCTCGATGTCGCTGGCAGCCTGGTCCAGTCCATTGTCACCATGATCATCCTCTTCAGCACCGAGTGGCGGCTCGCGCTGGCTCTGCTCGTCTTTGTGCCGATTGTCATACTGGTGGTTTACCGATTCCGCAAGCTCGCGCGCCGGGTGACCACAAAAGGTATGCGCGCCATGGCGAACGTGAACGCGACCATCAAAGAAACCATCAGCGGCATCTCAGTTGCCAAAAATTTCCGCAAGGAAGAAGAGATCTACAAGGACTTCAATGCTTCCAACGTCACCTCTTTCAAGGTCAACGTCCAGCGCGGTTTCGTCCTTTCGATCGTCTTTCCGGTTATGCGCACTATTAGCGGCATCAGCATCGCCGTTCTGGTCTACTTCGGCGCTCTCACCGTCACCCAGGGCTTGATCACTGCCGGAGCCTGGTACATGGTCCTCCTTGCGAGCGACCGCTTCCTGATGCCGATCCTGAGCATCACTTCCTACTGGACCCAGGTCCAGACCGGGCTTTCCGCCGCCGAACGCATCTTCGCCCTGATCGATACGGAACATTCCGTCATCCAGAGCGACAATCTCCAGGTGGAACGCCTCGAAGGCAGAATTGATTTCAACCACCTTAGCTTCAAGTACGCCACCGGAGGAAAGGTACTGGAAGACTTTGATCTTCACATCTCTCCGGGGGAAAATGTCGCCATTGTTGGGCATACCGGCGCCGGCAAGTCTTCCATCGTGCGCCTGATTTCCCGCTTCTACGAGTTCCAACAGGGCGAGCTGCTGCTTGATGGCATCGACATTCGTAAATTCGACCTGCCTTCTCTGCGCCGCAACATGGGCATCGTCACCCAGGTCCCCTTCCTCTTCGACGGCACCGTGGAAGAAAACATCCGTTTTTCCGCCCCGAACATCAGCCGCGAAGAGATCATCCAAATCGCTCACCAGATCGGCAATGGCGAATGGCTCGAGACCTTCTCCAACGGGCTCGACACGCAAGTCGGTGAACGCGGCGCCCATATCTCGATGGGGCAGCGCCAACTGGTTGCCCTGATGCGCGTTCTGGCGCATAAACCTGCCATCTTCATCCTCGATGAAGCCACTGCCAGTATCGATCCCTTCACCGAATACCAAATCCAGCAGGCGCTCGGGCTGATCCTCCAGCATTCCACCAGCATCCTCATTGCTCACCGCCTCTCTACGGTCAAATCCGCCGACCGCATCATCGTACTCGACCAGGGCACGATCATCGAAGAGGGCAGCCACCAGAGACTGCTGCAGCAAGACGGGCAGTACGCCGATCTTTACAACACTTACTTCCGCCACCAGTCGCTTCAATACGTCGAAGAAGCTGGTCAGATCCTCGGTAAGACTGAATCCGGCAAATCCCCCACCTGAAATCCTCTATAATTAGTAGTGGAGAAATGATGGCAAAAGTCATTGTAGCCATGAGCGGTGGCGTGGATAGCGCGGTAGCGGCAGCCTTGCTGTTGAAGCAAGGTTTCGATGTGCAAGGGCTCACCCTGCGCCTCTGGCATGCCTCCCGCGATGACAGCGCCGCTCCCGAAGCCGCAAGCCAGGTCGCCGCGCAGTTGGGCATCCCCTGGCAGCTTTTGGACGCCCGGGAAGCCTTCCGTCAAACGGTTGTAGAGGCATTTATTGCCAGCCACCTTGCCAACGAAACCCCCAACCCCTGCGTGCTCTGCAACCGCGTGCTCAAGTGGGCGCAACTGCTGAACTTCGCGGATTCCCAGCATGCTGAATTCGTCGCCACAGGTCACTACGCCCGCATCCGCAGGTCTGCCGACGGCAAAACCGAGCTTTGCCGCGCCGCTGACGCGGCAAAAGACCAGTCCTACATGCTCAGCGACCTCACCCAAGCTGAGCTCAGCCGCACGCTCCTGCCCCTTGGCGATCTGCGCAAGCCCGAGGTCCGCGCTATCGCCGAAAGTTTCAACCTGCCGGTCTCTGACCGCCCAGACAGCCAGGATATTTGCTTCCTGGACCACGAGGATTACAAGCAATTCCTGCGCGAACATTGCCCCGGCGCTGTTATCGCTGGTGATATCCACGACATCCTGGGTAATTATCTCGGTCAGCATCAAGGTCTGGCTTTCTACACCATCGGTCAGCGAAAAGGGCTCCCCGCCTACACCGAAGCCCTCTATGTCCTCGAAAAACAGCCCGACTCCAATACCCTGATCGTTGGCACTGCCAGTCAATTGGGAAGCGCGCGTTTCCTTGTGCGCCCGGTCAACTGGATCAGCGGCAGCCCGCCACCAATGCCCCTCCACTGCGAGGTGAAAATCCGCTACAGGGCGACCCCCGTCTCTGCAGCGCTCACCGCGGGGGAGGATGGAAGCGTCCTGGTCGCGGTTGATCAGCCCCTGCGGGATGTCACCCCCGGACAGAGCGCTGTCTTCTATGACGGTGAAAAGGTTCTCGGCGGAGGCGTCATCCGGGCAAATGAAAGGGTAACGAATGAAAAGCACTGAGATTTCCTTCTTACAGTTTACGGACGGCAAGTGGCAGGAGCGAAGCGGACAGGTTCCCCTTGAGCAAGCCGTCACGCTGATTGTCAACGGCAAACCCTGGATGGACTTGCTCTGCACGCCATCCATGATTCCCGAACTGGCAGTCGGTTTCCTATACAATGAGCGCCTCATCCATTCCGCGGACGAAATCACTCGCATCCACGTCTGCGACAGCGCTGATTTCATCGAAGTGGATACAGCCACACCCATCACCAAGCCCGCCACCTGGATCAAAACCACCGGCTGCGGCGGAGGGCAGACCGCCCAGAGGCTCGAGCAGCCCCAAAAACCCGACCTCAACCCCGTTTCCATCACCGCAAAAGCCCTCTCCAGCCTGCAGTCGGAATTTGTGAGATTACAGGACGCCCAGACCTCATCCCGCGGTGTGCACTGCTCCGCGATTTCTGACGGCGAAAAAATCCTCGTCCTTGCGGACGATATTGGCAGACACAACACCCTCGACAAGCTCAAAGGCTACGTCCTGCTCAGAGCGCCGGAGCTCAAACCCTCCATTCTGCTGAGCACAGGGCGCATCAGCTCCGAAATGCTCCAAAAAGCTGCCCGCATCGGCGCCTCCGTGATTGTTTCCTTTACCTCCCCCAACGCCTTCACCGTCAGCCTGGCGCGGGAATGGGGCATGACTCTCATCGGCTACGCGCGGGGCTCGCGTTTCAACGTCTACTCCCACCCGGAGCGTTTTTCGGACCTGGCTTGAAGTTCCAATGTGAAGACCCGCCTCAGACAAAAAGAAAACCGCACCGTACACGGTGTTCCGTAGGTATTTCTGGCTATTCTTGAGGAATAAGATATAATATCCAAGTGCTGAAGCGTTTAATAACTAACTCGCGTTCAGTGTCATACCCGTTTGGGTGATCGAAAAAAGATAGGAGAAAAGAAATGGCAGAAAAAAAAGGTTTATTTGAAAAGCTCTTTGGCAAAAAAGAGGATCCGAAGGCAGTGGAAGAAGCTGCACGCAAAGCCGAAGAAGCCAAACGTCAGGCTGAAGTAGCTGCGGAGAACGCCAAACGTGTTGAGCAGGCAGAACGCTACAAGGCAGAAGCCGAAGCACGCCGCGTGGCTGCTGAAAACGCTAAACGTGTTGAACAGGCTGAACGCTACAAGGCGGAAGCTGAAGCCCGCAAGGCTGAATATGAAGCCCGTAAAGCGGAAGCTGCGGCGTTCATCGGCGAACACACCGTCACCGCTGATGACACCCTCAGCCACATCGCTCTGAAATTCTACGGGCACGCCACGCCCCCCTACTACAAGCTGATTTACGAAGCTAACAAAGATGTCATCGGCGACAACATGAACGTCATCGTTCCTGGTCAGGTGCTTCGTATCCCAGCACTGCCCGAAGAACTGAAATAATTTGGTTATCTCATGGCAAGCAAATTTGACCTAAGCACTGTCTTTAAAGCAGTCACTAAAGCTCTCAAAGAAAATCAGTCCTCGCTGAACGCCGCGGACGAGTACAACGGCGACCATGGAACAAACATGGTAAAGACCTTCGATTTGATTCAAAAAGCTGTGAAATCAAAATCGGGTGAGTCTGTTTCCGACCAACTGGCGTTTGCCAGTCAGCAGTTGCGCGCGAAATCGACAAGCGGTTCAGCAAAGCTTTACGCTGAAGGTCTCGAAGATGCTGCTGAGCAGTTCAAAGGGAAAGAATTCAATCAGAAGTCGGCAGGCATGCTGATCAATGCCCTCATGGGCAGCAACCCTACAGCCGAAAAAGGCGCGGGCGATTTTCTCTCCACCTTGCTTGGCGGCATGACCGGCAGTTCCCAAAGCAAACCGCAGCCCCAGGCACAGCAACCTGCTCCTGAGCAGCCTGAAGATCTGGTGGGCAGCTTGCTTGGCAGTCTTGGCGGTGCGCAATCCCAACAGCAGCCGCAGCAAGGCGGCGGTGACCTGCTTGGCAGCTTGCTCGGCGGTCTTGGCGGTGCGCAAACCCAGCAGCAGCCGCAGCAAGGCGGCGGTGACCTGCTTGGCAGCTTGCTCGGCGGTCTTGGCGGTGCACAAACCCAGCAGCAGCCGCAGCAAGGCGGCGGTGACCTGCTTGGCAGCTTGCTCGGCGGTCTTGGCGGTGCGCAAGCCCAGCAGCAGCCGCAACAAGGCGGCGGTGACCTGCTTGGCAGCTTGCTCGGCGGTCTCGGCAGTGCGCAAACCCAACAGCAGCCACAGCAAGGCGGCGGAGACCTGCTGAGCACCCTGCTCGGCAGTCTTGGCGGCGGGCAGAGTTCCAGCCAGGGCGGTTCTGGCGGCTTGGATACCAAGGACCTGTTGAGTGCCGCGCTGGCGTATTTCTCCGCCAAGCGGAGAGGTCAGTCCAACATGCAGGCAATTATGCAGGCAATCTCAGCGGCAAGCCGATTTGGCGGCAGCAAAGACCGGGCGCAATCCGGCGCGCTTGTCGTCAATACCATTCTCAATATGATGGGAGCCAATTAGCTTCACATCGTCTTAATAACACAAAAAGCCCTCTTCGCGGGGGCTTTTTGTGTTATTTGCAACTGGTTTATTCGAGCGGATACTTATCCGCGACGCGCAGCAAATCAGCCTCGTTGTGTACGTTTTCCATCAGTTCCTCGAGGAGGTCGTCATTCCCGAGCATATCAGCGAGCTGACTCATGTTGGCAAGGTGTTCTTCTGGATTACAGGATGCCAACGTGAAGAACAGATTGGCATATTTATCCGGATCGCCCTCCACGAAGACCACCGGTTTTTCAACTTTCATGAATCCGATCGCGGTCTTAAAAACACCCTCTGCTCCCTGCTGCGAATGTGGCATCGCCACGCCCGGAATCAAAACAATGTAGGGACCATACTGTTCAACGCATTCAATCACTTTCTTTTGGTAGCGTTCATCGATTGTGCCGTCAGCCAGCAGCGGCTGGCAGCCAATACGGATAGCTTCCCGCCAATCGGCAGCTTCTTCAATAAAAATACAGTGTTTCTTTTCGACAAAATCATGCAGTAACGACATCTTATCCGGCTCCTTTTGCACATCATCCATTTTTTATGAATCTTACCACGCAGCTTGTAACAAGCGTGAAGTAAGCTGATTATTGGCAATTATGTTCAAAAATGCCTCCGATTTGAAGCGAAGGAGGCATTTTTAACAATTCTATGAGAATGTCAGCTGTATGTTCTGCACGGGTTTAGTACGTCACGACCCGCGGCAATTCCTTAGCCTGCATCACCCAGTCGGCAACCATCTTGGCGCTCGGTGGACGGCGGACGAGCTTTTTGGCTGCGTTGACCTCAAGGATTTTGGCATGAAGGTTATCAGGTCTGCGAGTGGCAAGCTCCACCACGGTGTCCACGCCGGCTTCCTCAAGCAAGTCGGAATATTCCTGTCCAACACCTTTAATGCGGTAGAGGTCAGAATGGTTGACCCACTCCAAAATCAGCTTGCGGTCGATGCCCGCTTTTTCAGCCAGGTCCTCACGACCCTTTGGGGAAGCGCCGACTTCCAGCAATTTGGCAACGGACTTAACGCCGACGTCGCGCAACTTTTTCCCGTATACAGGTCCGATTCCCTCAATATCTTCGATTTTTGGCATGTTCATCTCCTTCAAAATATTAAATAAATTTTCATCATTATAGCATAGCTAACACGAAATTTTCGTTTGTTGAATCTTAGCATCTTGGCAAACGCATCTTATTCGTTTACATCCCTAACAAATGATCTCTCAGGTATTAAGTCCTCCTAGAAGAAGTGTCGGCGTCAATTAGAGCATAAGGCAGGTCAGTCTGCGAAGTCTCTTTCCAAAACTGGGAACAATAAATCATTTGTTCGCTGATGGACGAATACCCTCTGCGCGGGCACCCGAGCCCAACCGTACGGCAGGGCTTTAGTCCCGCCACAGCAGGGTATCAGTCCCGCTGCAGCTCCATCTCGTGTAATACTGGAAGCCCTCTTTCACCGCTGGCTCCCTTTTCCCATGGGGAAGTCAAACGGGCAGAGGAAGCAGAGCCCTGCTTTGCGGATACTATACGCCGTACGAAAGGGACGGGAATCATTCCATCCGCATGGGCTTTCTGTGTGGTCGCGCCATTCAATTGAATCAAATCTATTAGGGATCTGGATCCCGGAAGAGAATGCTGCCATATTTCAGGCTTCTTCCTTTGCTAAATCATCCAGGGTCAGTTAGATGCAATTTCCCCTGATGTGTTAGCATTACGAAGCCTTACATCTGTCTAACTTGCCATATAATAACAGCATATGCGGAATACGAAAGAAAAAATCCTGGATCAGATTCTGCTGCTCCAAACTGCCACGATCACCCAGCTTGCGGACAGGCTGAATATCAGCGAGATTTCCGTCCGCCATCACCTGCAGAAGCTGGAGGCAGAAGGTATTGTGACCTCATCTGAAGAACGCCACGGCGTGGGCAGACCACGCTTCATCTACCGCCTGACGGAAAAAGGCTTTCAAAACGCTCCTGTCAACCACATCAAGTTGACCGATCTGCCCCTTACCACAATGGAGCGGGTTCTCGGCGCGGATACGTTGGCAGAGCTTTTCAAGCAGATCGGTGCAGACCTCGCGGAAGATTACTGGAATTCTCTCACATTTCACTCTCCCGAAGAAGCGCTCACCGCCCTGACCAAACAGCTCACGGAAGATGGGTTCATCGTGTCCTGGTCAAAAGATGGCGAAAACCTCATCCTCACCACGCACCACTGCCCCTTCCACTACCTTGGACAAAAACACCCCGCCGTTTGTACGATCAGCCGCGCTTTGTTAGAATCTCTCCTCCAGCGGGCGATCAGCCTCGAACCGGGAGTTTTAAGCGGGGAGGCAGCCTGCATCTATATACAAGAGGTCGATAATGGAAAGTAAAGCTAAGTTCACCTGGGAGATCGAAACCACTCATCCCGAAAAATACAAAGACTTGATCGAGGGATTGTCAGGCATCACCGATCCCGAGTTGGGTTATTCTGTCATCGAACTCGGCTTGGTGCGGGAAATCAAGCTCAACGAAGAAGGCGCCTACGTCCGCATGCTGTTGACCACGCCTTTCTGCCCTTATGGTCCGGCAATGCTGGAAGACACCCGCAAAAAAGTTGAAGAGATCCTCGGAGTTCCGACCAAAATTGAATTTGGCGTGGAACAATGGACTCCCGATATGATGGAAGACGACCTCCTGGACCCCAAGTGGGGCTTGTTGTTTTAGGTTAACGCTTCAGCAATCCTATCAGCTTCATTCCCAGCGCCAAGTCGTCATCGACTTTGTCTTTTCCGCTCTTAAGCGCCGTCATCGGGTCAAGATCGCCGTCCAGCAGTTTTCAGTATCGGCGGCGCTGTTTTCAGGGTCCGTTGAGGCTCCCAAATGCCAAACGCTGCCCTTCTAAATACCATCGAAACAGCGCCACCTTATGGTAAGATAGATCAATGATAAGACCTTTTATCGAAACTCTCCGTCCGCGCCAATGGACGAAAAATGCTGTGATATTCGCTGGGCTCGTCTTTGACCGCCAGCTCTTTATCCCAGGTTCAGCATTACACGTATTGGCAGCCTTTATTCTCTTCTGTCTGGTCTCCGGGCTCACGTACACCATCAATGACCTCATTGACCTCAAAGCCGACCGCCAACACCCACAAAAATGCCACCGTCCGATTGCTTCCGGACGCCTCTCCGTGAAACAGGCAGTCATGTTTGTCATCTTCCTCGGTCTGTTCACCTTCACAATGGCTTTTGTTCTCTCCTGGAAGCTCGGTCTCGTTTGCCTTGCCTACACGCTGCTCATGCTGGCTTATTCAAAATGGCTCAAACAAGTCATGATCATTGACGTAATGGTCATCGCCGCAGGCTTCCTTTTGCGTGTTTTCGCGGGAATCAGCGTCATCAAAGTAACCTTTTTCTCCCCCTGGCTCTTTCTCCTCACCGGGCTTCTTGCCCTGTTCCTGGGTTTGGGAAAACGCCTCGCCGAGCTAAGGCTGCTCGAGGGCAACGCGGGTGAGTTCCGCAAAGTGCTCAACGGTTACTCAGCGCCCCTCCTGAACCAGTATCTGGTTGTCATGCTTGCTTCGATCCTGATCAGCTACATGCTCTACACCTTCTCCGCCTGGCCCCAGGGACATTCCTACGGGATGATGATCACCATACCCTTTGTTCTCTATGGTATTTTGCGCTACATGTACCTGATTCAAAATTTCAACACCGCCTCCACTCCGGAGGAGGTGCTTCTCAAAGACCGACCTCTGCAAGCCGCTATCTTCCTTTGGGGGTTGGCTGTTTTACTGATTCTTTATCTCAGACCGTGAGGTGAATGATGCCCGTAAAAACCGCGAATGCCTGTGGAAAATTGATTTTGCTTGGTGAACATGCCGTAGTGTACGACAGCCCTGCTATTGCCATCCCATTGCTCAGCCTCAAGGTTTGCGCCACCGTCGAACCACTCATTGGTCAGCCTCAGGGCAGCATCCAGATCAAAGCCGCCCCTCTGGGGATCGATCAGGACATTGATGATCTTGGGAAAGCGCATTTTTTGGCGCAGACTCTCGACCTGCTCTTCGATTACCTTGGGCTGCTCAAGCGCCCCACCTGCCACCTGACCCTCAGCTCCGAGCTGCCCATTGGGGCTGGGTTAGGTTCCAGCGCTGCTATTGCCGTGGCGCTGCTGCGGGCAATGTCCGCTTTTCTTGGATACACCCTCAAGCCGCAGGAACTCAACACCCTGGCTTTTCAGTCCGAACAGGCTGTCCACGGACGACCATCAGGCATTGACAATACCGTCATCACCTACGAAAAGCCGGTTTATTACCAGCGCGGAAAAATGATCGAATTTTTCCAACCAATTCGGGAATTCACCTTCGTGGTTGCTGATTCCGGGGTGCGCAAGTCCACCCGCGAATCAACTGGTCAGGTCGCGCACGACCTCGCCGCCAATCCCACCTTCATCCAGCCCCATTTGGATGCCATCGCGGAACTGGTCAGAGAGAGCAAACGTTCCTTCCAGATCGGCGATATCGAAGCTCTCGGCAGGGCGATGAACGCCGACCAGGAGCATCTCTCCGCGCTGCGCCTCTCCTGCCCGGAACTGGACGCGCTGATTCTCGCCGCCCGGCAGGCTGGCGCCCTCGGCGCCAAGCTCACCGGTGGGGGCATGGGCGGGCACATGCTCGCGCTGGTCACACCCGAAATACAAACCGCTGTCAGTGAAGCGCTCAGCGCTGCAGGCTCGCCGCGCGTGTTCTTGACCCAACTCCGCCCCGAGGATTAAAGCCCGGTGACCGTGCCACGCCTCACCTTTCTCAAATTGGGCGGCTCGCTGATCACTGACAAAGACCAGCCGGAAACCGCACTGACTGACCAGATCGATGATCTGCTTGCTCAGATCGCGGCTTGGCGCCAGGTGAACCCGGATCGGCGGCTCCTTTTGGGTCATGGTTCAGGCTCTTTTGGGCACCATACCGCTGCCAAATTCGGCACGCGCGAAGGCGTCCGCAGCCCGGAGGAATATCTCGGCTACCAGCAGGTCTGGTACAGCGCGCGAAGCCTGAACCAGATTTTTCTTTCCCGGGCGCAGGCGTTCAGCCTTCCGCTGATTGCCTTTCCGCCTTCCGCCTGCGTTTCCGCCGAGAATCGTCATATCCAGACCTGGAATCTCCATCCGATCATCCGAAGCCTTGAAATGGGCTTGATTCCCCTCGTTTACGGAGATGTCGTCTGTGATGTTGCCCTCGGGGGCACGATCCTTTCGACCGAGGATCTCTTTGTCCACTTGGCAGGCTCGCTGCGACCAGAGCGCATCCTCCTCGCGGGCAAAGTCGATGGGGTTTTCGCGGATTTCCCGCGCAATCAGCAGCTCCTGCCCCGCATACCCGCCGATTCCGATTTCTCTGTTTTTTTGCACGGCTCAGCGAGCGAAGATGTTACCGGCGGAATGGTCACCAAAGTCCAAACCATGCAGGCATTGTGTCGTTCCCTGCCCGGGCTTTCTGTGCAAATTTTCTCCGCCGCCGCTCCTGGAGCGCTGCGCAATGCCCTGGATGGCGGCGCAATCGGCACAATCATCGGCTGATATCCCCAGTTCGACCGGATTACACGTATAATTCCCGCAGAGGCATTGAATGATTTACACCAGACAACAGCTTGAAGAGATTGAAGACCAAACCCTTGCGCCATACGGCATCCGCAGCAAGAATTCCAAAGGGCGCAAGTATCCTGAGGAAGAAGCCGACTATCGCACAAGTTTCCAACGCGACCGCGAAAGGGTCATCCACACAACCGCTTTCCGCCGTCTGGAGTACAAGACCCAGGTCTTCATCAATCACGAAGGAGACTATTACCGCACCCGCCTGACCCACTCCATTGAGGTCGCGCAAATTGGGCGTTCGGTTGCCCGCACGCTTGGCGCCAATGAAGACCTGGTGGAAACCATCTGCCTCGCCCATGATATCGGGCACCCCCCTTTCGGTCATTCAGGCGAAACAGCCCTTGCCCGTCTGATGAAAGAGCACGGCGGTTTTAACCACAACCAACAGTCACTGCGGGTGGTCACGCAGCTTGAGAATCGCTATCCCGACTTCCCGGGGCTCAACCTGAGCTGGGAAGTCCTCGAAGGAATGGTCAAACACGAAACGGATTACGACATCGCCGACGCCCAGGATTACGATCCTGAACTGCGCGGCAGCCTTGAAGCTCAAATCGCCAACATTGCTGATGAACTGGCATATACCTCCCACGACCTTGATGACGGCTTGCGTTCCGGGATGATCACCCCCTCCCAACTGGACGGCATCGCCCTGTGGGAAATCGTCAACGAAAGCCTCGGACGCCGGCGCAGCGAAACGCTCGATGACCTCTCACGGCATCAAATCATCCGCCGCCTTATCAGCTTTGAGATCACTGACCTTATCCAGTCCATCGACCGCTATCTGCGAAAAAGCGGCGTCAGTTCTTCCCTCGACCTGCAAAAACTGCCCTTCAATGTGGCAGGCTTCAGCGAAGATATGTACCGCCGCAACCGTGAGTTGAAAGATTTCCTTTTCAACAAACTCTACCGCCATCACCGCGTGGTGCGCATGTCGGGCAAAGCTGAACGAATTATCACCGATATCTTTACCATGTATCAGAGTACCCCCGCCGCCCTGCCCGAATCAGTCCAGGAGTTCATTCCTCAGCGCGGTCTTGAACGCGTTATATGCGACTACATTGCCGGGATGACAGACCGCTTCGCGATCGACGAACACCTGCGGCTCTTTGACCCACAATCATTACCATAGGAGTAAGTTATATATGGCTCTCTCACCTCAAATCATAACACCTGCCGGCAAGGCAAAACTTCAGGAAGAATTGGCTGAGCTCAAAGGACCCCGCCGCGAAGATCTTGCCCGTCGATTGAAACAAGCCATCGAAATGGGCGACCTTTCCGAAAACGCGGATTATCATGCCGCCAAGGAAGACCAGGGATTCCTCGAAGGGCGCATCCAGCAGATCGAAGCCATCCTCGCGACCGCGATTGTGGCGGAAGATACGGACATCAACACCCACGTTGTGCAAATTGGTAACACCGTCACCCTGCAGGAAGGAAACGAACCCGAAGAGACCTACACCATTGTCGGTGCGAACGAAGCCAATCCCCGCCAGCGCAAGATTTCCTACGAATCTCCGATGGGGGCTGCCCTGATGGGTCATAAAAAAGACGAAACGGTTACGGTTCATCTCCCAAATGGCGAGTCGGTGATGATTAAAATCATCAATATTGCCTGACCATTCTCCGCAAATCAAAATAAACGGGTCTCATGCGCATGAGACCCGTTTTGTCTGATAAATGCTTAGGGAAAGATTATTTCCGGTAAACTGCCAGCTCCACAGTGCTGCGCTGGAAGTAACTGTCTTCCGGCAGAGGCATCTCGCCGTACATGACGTCCACGATCCGTCCTTCAAGGCGCAGCGTTGCCGTCTCGAGCACAAATTGCTTTCCAGGTTCAGCCAAAATGGGTTCTCCGCGGATCTCGAGACGCTGCAGCGTGTTGGTGTCCTCAAAACTGTGCCTGCTCATCAGCACTTTCGTCACGGTCTGAATGTCATTTTTATCAAAGAGCCAGACTTCAAACGCGGAAATTTTCTTGGGCTCGCCTACGCCGATGATGTCCGAAATGCTGACACCGCATTCGCCCAGAAACTCCCCGTTGGGAGCGTCAAAAGTAAAGGATTCATCATAACGGTCATCGCCAAATGCGTAAGTTGACATGAATTGAGCAACCGGCTTTTGCGGAGCAACGCCGCTGGACTGCTTGCCGTTGCCAAAAAACGGGGGCTTAAAGACCGACTGGCTTTGGGCGGGCGCCGGAGGAGCGGGTTCGGCTGCCGGGCGCATCGGAACAGCGGCGGGCTGCCTCACCGCAGCCGGCGCGACACGGTTCCGGGAAGTATCCTCATCCCATGACGAGCCTTTCTCTACCGCCCGCTCTTTGAAATAGAAGCGGTACGCTAAATACGCGCCAACCCCCAGGATCGCCAGGAGCGCAAACCCCAGCCATAA
>Ga0209510_1002070_pt1 | contig 21261 bp, 14 predicted proteins | sample BiotimSIPDNA_FD_185749 | JGI IMG/M metagenome (GOLD analysis project Ga0209510, IMG submission 185749) | Anaerobic biogas reactor microbial communites from Washington, USA - Biogas_R1 time_0 SIP DNA (SPAdes) (version 2) | ecosystem: Engineered > Bioreactor > Anaerobic > Unclassified | place...
TTTATATTTTGAGAGAGGTAATCAAGAAGACTTGTGGATTAGAAATCGTTCAGCAATTAATAAACCGGATATTTGAGATCTACCGGTTACCCCAAAATTCCATAACGATTACGGGTATTGAAGATTTAATGGAGGTTAAGAATATGCTTGAAACTAAGACAAAAATCTGGGAAAAGGAGATTCTGGAGAAAGGCAAAGAGGAAGGTAGAGCGGAAGGTAGAGCGAAAGGTAAAGAGGAAGGCAGATTGGAAGGTAAAGAAGAAGGTAGAGTGGAAGGCAAAGCTGAGGGTAGAGCAGAGGGTATTGTGGAAGGGATCGAAAAAACTGCTATTAACATGATTAAAAATGGTGAGACTAATTCAAAAATAACCCTCTATACCGGATTGTCAGATAAACATATTGAAGAATTGCGAGACCGCATCAAAAAAGAAAATTTACAGTAAGTTCCGACCTGGAGGAGCTAAAAGCTGCATTTATCTGGCAGACATAAGACTTGTGGATTAGAAATCGTTCAGCAATTAATAAACCGGATATTCGAGATTTACCGGTTACCCCAAAATTCCATAACGATTACGGGTATTGAAGATTTGATGGCGGTTAAGAATATGCTTGAAACTAAGACAAAAATCTGGGAAAAGGAGATTCTGGAGAAAGGCAAAGAGGAAGGTAGAGCGGAGAGCTTAGAAAAAACTGCTATTAACATGATCAAAAATGGTGAAACTGATTCGAAAATAACCCTTTATACCGGACTTTCAGCTAAACATATTGAAAAATTGCGCGACCGTATTCAGAAAGAAAACATCTAATAAACACTCTCATTTAATTTCAATTCTCTTAAAAATATACCTGGCAGATTTTATGATATAAATTCCACTTGTGTTACTTTCCGATAAAGATCTTCCTGAGATATTCACTTTTTTTGTTTTAAAAGCCTTACCTTGAACCGAGTGAACGGGTTTTGCCGGTCGAGGCGGCTTAACTGATACATTATTTAGCTGGAAAACGATCTCTTTCTCACTGATATCTATGGTCTCGCTACGTAAAAAATAGAATACAATTGCAGTTGCTTCATATTCCCGACCCTGGGGATCAAATTGATAATCGGTTATGGTATATTCATCCTCGCTCAATTTGTAATTAACAATGATTTTATCTTCTGATGAAGAAACCTCAAGAACCGATGCTATACGGTTTCCCTCGAAAGCAATAGCAATTGAATTTTCAAAATATAAGGAATCTTTTTTCCAAAAAGGAAAATTTCCTGTTTGCGGCAATTCGCGGGTATCAGCGAACACATTAGCATCTATGTAATTATCCCAAGCTTTAAAGCTTCTGAAAACCTTTGGTGTAACCGTATCTGCTGACTCAATATTACCCAATCCTCCATACTTAATAAAAGTAAGATCTACAATTTCTTTTGAAGATGCATTTGAAAACAAGACCGAGAAAATAAGTGCAATATATTGCAATTTGTTAAGCACTTGCTTTTTATTCATGAGTGTTTCCTTTGTGTGTGATCGGCTCTCTTTTATTTAATGTGGCCTGAAGATTTTTGTAAATAATTTTAATCACGATTTAAAATATAAATATTAGTAGTCGGTCTTCCCGATAAAACAGCAGAGCTCTTCCTTCCGTTGAGCAAAAAATTGTTCCGGTTTTCCAAAAGCATTTTTCGGTTTCCAAAATGAATCTGATATTTTGATAACAAATGGTTCGATTTTTTACTGTTCTTGATTAACCGGTTTTGCAGGGGATATGATTTCAAATTCAGTGTACTTATACCCCTGTCGTAAGTTCCTATCCACAGGACAGAATCTTTGTTCAGTACAAGCGATGTTATCAGATTGGATGTAAGGCCGTCAGATTTACGTAAAATATTCCATTTTCCATTCTCATAACAACCCAGTCCCTCATTAGTACCAACCCATATTCTTTTCTTGAAATCGATTACAATGCTCGATACATTTCGTAAATCAGACTCTATTTCAACAGCAACTATATTATCTGATGGTTTTGCAATGGTGAATATGCCTTTGTTTGTGCCTATCCACAATCCGCAGCCTGAATCATAAGCAAGAGCTCTAATATCGAATGATTGTTCGAGATTACCTACGATCCAGTTTTTGTCTTTATAACATGCCAAAGTTCCATTTTTACCACCTATCCATAATGAGGAATCGGCCGTAGCTAAAATCGTATTAATATGGCTTGAAGCGAATCTGCAATTACTGCTGGAATAAAGTGTATCACTTCCATTCTGGATTATACCCTCTGATGTAGCAAACCAGATTTTTCCATACACATCCTCAGAAATTGCATTGATTTCACCTGGTGGCACAAAATTATGACCTACCAGATTCTTATCTCTTATACCATTTATTAGTTGTCCATAAACAAAAACACCGTTTTTTTCGATAAAGTAATAAACGCTGTCAGATGTCTGGAGCATACCCCTGGTCTTACGGGCGTAAGGATGTGTCCAGGTTCCATTTGAAAATCTGCTCAATGTATTCCCACATTGTGCCCAGATGGTTCCATCCTTATCAGAGTAAATATAACCGATGTTATTACTTGCAGGTGAATTCTCGCTAATCTGTTGTAATTCACCCCAAACGAGCTTTCCAAAAAAATAGGCTCCACCCACCCATGCAATATTCCCATTTACCGGAGCTACGGTTCTGATTCTGATATCGCTCTGTTTATATCTATGTTTTACAACCCATTTCTCATTTTCAAAAACCATTAAATCCTGACCATACGCCCAAATATCACCCTGATCAGACACAGAAAATTCCATTACCCCGATATTTAGGTTTCCACTATCAGTGGAAAAAAAACTCCAGTTATCATCTTTATATAAACCAACTTCTCTTATTGCAGTAACAAAAAGTCCATCCTTGCCAATTGCCATTTTAAACGGGTCAACCAATGGAATCTCAATTGTTTTTTGATATTTTCCATCCGTATTAAATTGAAAGATCTTGTTTTCAACTCTAACATACACACAACTGTCTTCAATTCCAGAAACTATCTCACTAACATATTTATTCTCTTCGATAAGAGAGTCAAATGCAATTACATGTTTGAAAGAATCCCCTTCCTGCTTTAGTATTGTTTCGGAAAGAGCAATCCAGAGATTCCCGGTAAGGTCAAAAGAAAGATCAATAATCCTGCTCTGGAAACTATATTTCAGTTGCCAGCTTCCATTTATATAAGATGCAAGAATATTTTTTGAAGCAACACATATATTTTTTGACCTGTCGGATGCAAGATAGAAATCGTAATCTGAAAAAAAACCAGTGCTTGAATCAAAAATCTGCCGCTCTCCAGTATTTGTGTTCCAGCGTATTATTCCGGTGTTAGAAGTAGCCATCCAAAGATATTCCCCTTCGATCAGAAGGTCTGTTAACTCGTGGCGGTTAATATGATTAACCCATAAGCTATTCGGGAATACCATGGCCGGAATCAATACCAGTATCCACTTGATCATGTTAGTTTTAATCATTATGTCCTTTGCGCCTTACGCCTGCCCGATAATACTGATAGTCGATTATGAAATATTCCCTGCAATTGGGTTTATACTTACTAATAATCTACTAAAAGAAACACAAATAACTAAAGGAATCAGTAATGTCAAATTTGATTTTTAAATTCAGAACTGAAAAAATCAAGTCACAAAGCTCCAATAACCGTTTTTAAAATCCAAAGCGATTCCGTTGTTGTTTCAGCTTTTGAATTTTTCTGCTACAGTTCCTGTTTCGAAATTCGGATTTCGAATTTTTTAACGTTTGAAATTAAAGAAGATATCTGAAGCTATTTACCGTTTCATTTCCATCAATTGTAGTCTTCAGCAGATAGCTGCCTGGATTAAGCCTGTTGAGTGGAATCTTTATGACCGCTGTTCCCGATTCCTGTTTTACCTGCTTTGTCAAAACCCTTCGACCATCGGTGGAAAATACCTCAATTTTCATCTTGCCAAAGGGACGAGAAACTCTGATAGAGCAGTCAGAGGGATTAAAGATAATATTTTCCGAATGATTTACTTTGCTCTTAATGATATGGACCGGATCTTTTCCTCCCTGAAAACGGGCTAAAAATGAGACATCACCTGCAGGCATGGTAAAAGTATACACTTGCGATGACGAGACATTTTTATCTGAAGAATCATACCAGCCAGTAAAATTTTCTCCTGAATTCGGTTTTACTTTTAAGGTGATTGAAACGCCTTCTGGAAATGTGTTTCCATCTTCGGTAATCATTCCTGCTTCAGGTTTGTTTGACAAGACTTTCAGCTTATGCAAGGGCTTAAGCAGAGAAGCCAGTTTTGCCATATCGGTGTGGGATTTGAGTTCCTCTATTCCTTCACAGACAAATTTTGCCATGAAATTGGCTCCCATCTCCTGGAAATGAGTTCCATCAGAGGAACCATCTGGAAAATTGGGGTATTCTCTGGCATCCAGGCCCAGATAGATAAACTTTGCACAGTAGTTCTGTCCCATTCTTTTCTGCAGGGCAACCGACTTTTTCTCCAGGTCGATGAAAGGGACATCAAGTTCTTTCGAAACATTTAACATGGCTCCCCGATAGTTGTTAGCTCCTTCACAAAAGACCTCCCTTACATTTGCTCCGTTCCATGCATTCATGTTCATCGGGCTGACAAATACAGGGATTGCACCTTTTTTCCTGGATTCATTGACATACTTTCGCAGATATTCTTTGTATTGTAAGGTGTCGGTGTACCTTTCCTCTTTAGTGAAATCCCTGTCGTTATGCCCGAACTGAATGAACACGTATTCGCCACTTTCTAATTTTGAAAGAACTTCCGCCCATCTTCCTTCCTGATAGAAACTTCTTGAGCTTCGGCCACCAATCGCCCTGTTATTGACAGTTACCGATCCTGAAATAAAAAAACGATCTAAAACCTGTCCCCAGCCAGCCTGAGGATATTTCGATGAAGCATAATTACAGACCGTAGAATCACCGATAATAGTGATTTTCAGTTTGGATTGAGCAAACACCAGAGCAGAAACAGTGGTCAAGCTGAGTACCAATAACACCTTTTGTATCGATTTCATTTTTGTACCTTTTTACAGTATAAGTACTATCGGTTGGTTTTATCGCAAATTATAAATCATGGCAGAGTTGCCTTTTTTACCCTGTTCATAATCATCGGTTAAACCATATATGATGTAGCATCCGGAGTTCATCCCTTTCAGAGTGGAATTTAATTCATTTCTATCGATTCTGGAATTAAAACTCTTTTCAAAAATCTTCTTTCCATTCAGTGAAAATATGGTAATTCTGCCAGCAGTTTGTTTATTATTCAGTTTATAGGTTGTTTTTCCTGCAGATCCAGATAGATTGATAATTGAGGTCTCCGAGGTATCGTATGGTAGTTGAGGACCATCAGTAGTAAAAGGCGAAGCCGGCAGTCCTTCTGAATTTACAAGATTTCCGATTGGGTTGGCTCCGTATGCATATCTGACATTTACCGGCTCAGTCACTGAACTGCTCGATACTGTTACAGTGTCTCCATGAATAACTGCATCAGCCCAGCTATAGTTGTTATCCTTGCCTGCGATTGCAAAGCCAGTCAATTTATTGTCCGATGAAGGTTTCATTCCGCTTCCACAGTGAATAAACAAGCAGTGGATTTTTGATCCTTCTATAATACTCCTTATAAATAATGGCCCTGAATAAACCAGTTCCTTCTCACCATATACCAGAGCTCTGGCTGGCAATGCGAGCCTTCGGCCGGCCTCCTGCTTGTTGCCGAAGTGAAGGCTGTCTCCAATATCGATTAAAACAGTCAAAGCGGTGTTATTGATTGCAAGGCCAAGCCGTTGTGCTTCTCTTATTACCGCAGAACTTGCAGATTCATTGGGGTCGGTTTGAACGGATCCATAGTTAGCTAATTGAACGATGTAAAACGGGAAATCACCAATATTCCAGATCTTTCGCCAGCCGCTGATTAACTGATTCAGTCTTTGGTGATAATATTTGTACAGCCCATTGCTTCTGTCCTGCTCTCCGTGCATCCACAGTGTGCCCCTGAATACATAACCTTCGACAGGCTGCACCCAGGCGTTATACATGCTTCCAGCATTAGAATCGATACTCTTGATTTGCGGATCATCTGCAACTGTGGCCGGATCCAACCAGCTGGCTATGGTAGTTCCACCTACAGCAGTTACTATCAGTCCTACAGCAATACTGTTTTCCAGGGCTTGCAATATCTCTTTCCCAAAAAAGAATCCTAATGCTGATAATTTACCGATCTTTTCGGGTGTTGTGCAGGTCTCCCAAACATTATTGGTTACTCCTCCAGGCTGTCGTATTGTCAGAAATCTAAGCAATGGAAGAGAGGTGCTGTTCATAATTGATTTATAATGAGGATAATAGCTGACTCTGGTATCCATGTTGGATTGTCCGGCGCAATGCCACACTTCTCCTACATATATATCGGAAAGTGTTATGGTGTTCTGGCCCTTTATGGTCATGGTGTATGGCCCACCGGCATCCATCGAATCCAGGGTTATAGTCCACGATCCATTTTTGGCATTAGTACTTTTTGATTGCCCATTAAATTCAATTGTAACAATTTCATTTTCTGCAGCAGTGCCCCAAATACGTGCCTGAGCGTTTTGCTGAAGTACCATCGAATTTGAAAAAGTACTCGGTACTTTAACGTTTGAATGTAAGTTGGTCCAACAAATCAGAATAGAAATACAAGACAGAAAAGCCAGATTTTTATTCATAACGGTTACTTCCTTTTTCAGAAATCAGCAACTTTTATTCAAAATAGGTTAAATCCAGTTTTTTTTCACAAAATAGTTGTATCTGGCTTTATTTCAGTACATCTTTTTGAGCCCACATATTATCATTATGATTGTGTTATCTTCTGAACGGGTGTGAAAGGATGTTTTCATTTATTTGACTCAATATTATCGGTACTGAAATTGATATTTTTAGCAATTGTTTAAATATCAATTTGTTAGGGAGATTTTTTTCCTCACAGCGTTTTCATTTGAATACATTTGACGGAACTTTTTTTCTGCCTCGTCTTTTTTTCTGATTATATTGGCACTAATCAGTTATTAAGAGGGTGAGAATGCTCAATATCTTTAACTATACCGATTTTCGCAAATATCTGACTGATTATTATGAGGAAAAAAAGAAGGAAAACCCCAAGTTTTCCTATCGGTATCTTACCTCCCTGGGGGGTATTAATGCGGGAAATTTCGCCAAAATGCTCAAAGGAGAGCGCAATTTCACTCTGAATTCGGCGATATCACTATCCCATGCTCTTAAACTCAATAAAAGAGAGCGGGATTATTTTCAGACCATGGTACTTTTTTGCCAGGCTAAAAGCCACGAGGAAAAAAAACGCCATTTCGAAGAGCTGATGACATTCAAGGAGTCTTCTGTGCGTGTTCTGGATGCCAATCATTATATGTTCTACGATAAGTGGTACTACACAGCAGTCCGGGAATCGCTGGCATTCTTTCCTTTAACCGATAAAAACTTCGCTCTACTTGGCAAAAAAATCGTTCCTTCAATTAGCGAAAAGCAGGTCGAGAATGCCATCAGACTTCTTGTGGAACTTAAACTGGTGGAAAAAGATCAGCAAGGATTTTATAAAAGGACAAACGCTCTTCTTAGCACCGGCAGTGACATACGCTCACTGACTCTTAATAACTTTATCATCAACAATATGATGCTAGCCGCCAAGGCCATTAACAACGGATCAAAAGATTGCAATTTTTCCTCTGTAACCTTCTCTGTATCAAAGAAAGATTTTGAAGAAATCCAGGATGAGATAAGAAGAGCCAGACGCAAAATTATGGAAATTGCCCAATACTCTGAAGATCCTGAGAGAGTCTATCAGCTTAATGTTCAACTATTCCCCATGACCGAGAGTAATAGTGGAGGTGAATCATGAAAGATTCTCCTTTTGGTATTATCTCTCTCATTTTTTTTGTGTTATTGGTTTTCTGTTCAGAGAAGGTATCTGTGACCAGTCAAGGGGGCGGAGGTTCGGAAGTGGAAGTAGTGGGACATGTTGTATTCCCAGGCAATGCTCCGGCTCCATTTACACAAGTTAAACTGATTCCGATAGATCACAATCCGGCTTTAATGGGTGATGTGGCGGATTCCCTAATAGATACCAGTGATGCAAACGGTCAATATTCGTTCGAGAATATTCAGCCAGGCCTCTATAATATTCAGGCTGTACAACTTGAAGACAGGACTCGTATGCTGGTTTTCGGGGTTGAAGTAACAGGCGATACCACATTCGTACCATCCGATTCGCTTCAGGACCCAGGATCGATAAAACTGATCCCCGGGATCGAGACTACAGAAGGTTATGTCACTATTCCCGGTACAGACATTGTCTTACTACTTGATGGAAAAGAAAGCGAGATCCTTTTCGACTCGGTACCGGCAGGAAAAATCCCGGAAATCCGGTATGTTACAGGTGAAGATAGTGCAATTATAACAAAACAGGATGTGCTGGTAAAATCATTGGATACCACAATAATCACCAATTTTACCTGGAGTAATAAAAGAAGTATTTACTTGAACACAACCGTATCTGGGGCAGGTGTTGATTCTGATGTGCATGATTTTCCGGTATTGATCCGTTTGACCGAAAGCAATTTTGATTTTTCTCAGGCAGCAGAAAACGGGAAGGATATCCGATTTACTTCACGCAGTGGAACCCCTTTATTACACGAGATCGAGAAATGGGATGGAGCTTCCCGGTATGCTGCTATTTGGGTGAGAATAGATACTGTTTACGGGAATGACAGTACTCAATCTATACTTATGTACTGGGGTAATCCGGATGCTCAGGATTATTCAAATAGTAAACTGGTTTTCGATACGGCTTCGGGTTTTCAGGGCGTTTGGCATCTGGGTGATGAACAGGATGATCTTATCCGCGATGCAACATTTAATGGCTATGATGGATCGTCGCCAGATACTGCCCGGCCATCAACAGGTAAGGGTGCAATTGGCAATTGCCGAACCTTCAATGGGATATCCGACTTTATTACCATGAATAATACTGCGGAGAGTAAAATCGATTTTCCTGATAACGGAAATTATTCAGTAAGCGCCTGGGTTTCACTGGACACTTTAGAGATTAAATCACGTTGTATAGTTTCAAAGGGATATGAACAGTATTATCTCCGTTCATCCAGTTTTTCGGTAGACATCATTAATACCTCACCATTATGGGAATTCGTAGAGTTTAATGATGAAGAGAAAGCCTGGGAGGTTACAAACACACCTGCAACAGAAAAACAGTGGGTGCATCTGGTTGGAATCAGGAAGGGAACCAGGCAATATCTCTATTGTAATGGTGTAATGATTGACAGCACAATCGACAGGTGGGTTAATGAGAGTGCTGAAAGAAAAAGTTCAAATGATCTCAATATTGGCAGATTTGCAGAGGAAGTCGAGATTCCTCTTGCTCTGGGATATTGCTATTTCAAAGGAAGTATTGACGAGGTAAGGATTGTCAGTACTGCTGTGAGTCCGGAATGGATTCGGTTGTGTTATATGAATCAGAAGTCAGAGGATAAACTGGTCTTTTTTAAATGATAATTGTAAAAGGAGGTCTTCGGCCGAGACTTTTCCTTTTAATTTATTTTAAATTGTTGTATTTAGCTATACAAAGGAGTCAATTATGCATTCAAAACCTCTTTTTGGTAAGTGTTTTCTAACACTGTTTATTTTTATCGGTGTAGTTTGTTTTCAGACAAATGCTCAGGCGCCCAGAATCAATCCAAATGATTTTGTTATTAATGGAGAATCTTTTTATGCAATGGGTAACTTTGGTTCTGAACTTTCCAAATTGGCCAGAGCGGATGGGGTCCTTGGCCCAAATGAAAATTTCAAGAATATAGCCGTATCCGGTGCCAATATTTCTCAAATCCTGGGACAATACAGAAGTTGTAATCCCAAGCCAACATATCTGTTAACCAGTGGTGGTGGAATAGACATGATGGGTAGTTGCGGAGGGAATCCGACTCCACAATGTCAAGTAATAAGCACTTCACTTAATACTTTGCGGGATTATATCTCAGAAATGAAAAACAGTGGCACCAAAAAATTTCTTTATTTAAGCTATCCTGAGGTTTTTGGTTTTGGTGAAGGTAATTTGAAAAACAATCTTCCAGTTTTCAATCCTGAAGCCGAAAAGATCGTCAAAGCCAGTACTGACCCAATATGCACCTGGGTAGATTTACGTGCGGTATGGCTGGGAAAAGAACAGCAATATTCTAGTGATGGTATTCATATGTCAGCTCAAGGCGCTACGGCTTCTGCCCAGGCATTCTGGGACGCAATTAAAGCGGACAATTGGGCATTTTTTGATACCGGAGCCACATCTATTCCAAAAAAAGCTGTAAATAACCACAATACTGCACCATTACAGATTCTGGGACAGATTGTTAAAAATGGAAAACTGTCGGTTTCACTTTCTATCGATCAACCGTCAAATATTACAATTCAACTGACCACAGTAACGGGCCGCAGAGTATTAAGCACTCAAAGCTATGCTGCAAAAAGCGGTAAACAGACAATCGCCCTGCCGGCCGGAGAACTTGCCAAAGGTATTTACTGCTGTGAAGTTCGTGCTGGAAAACTGAGTAGTCAATCCACAGTATTTGTTCTTTAATATTACCACTTAGCTATCTCACAGAAAAGTGAGATAGCTATAAATAATGGGGTGAAATATGTATCGATGCATAAATTTTTGCCTTTTTTTGTTGATAAGTGTCACACTGAATGCTCAGACAATCAAAGTACAGGGCACTGTTACCAATCAGAATGGGAAACCTGTGAAAGATGCAGTTGTTACCCTTGTGCAACAGGATTTGAAGGACACTACCGGTTCTGACGGCAAATATTTATTTAACAAAGAAGATGTAGCTGTGTTGTTACCAATAGTGCCTCAATCTGATAAAGTCACCTTTAAAAGAGGTATGTTGGAATTTCGAATTACCAACAACTCCACAGCAAATATTGAATTTTTCGATCTGAATGGAAGCTTGCTTAAAAAAGTATCTTTTCAAAATACTCCTGGTATCCATCGGTTAAACATTGAGGATTATTTTCAGTCTGTTAACATGATGGTAATCAGGGCATCCATTGGACAATCTGTGGCTACATTCCGTTACCTGCCGCTGCAGAAAGGGAAGTACGCATTGACTCATTCAATGCATCATAGCAAGTCCGCTGGTAGAACTCTGGCCAAAATCGCATCCGATCTGGATTCAATTAAAGTAAGTGCTGATGGTTACAAGGATAAAGCGGTTACTATCTCCTCCTATGATACAACTGTCGATATTTCTCTTGATACTATAGGCGAAGTGCTCTGTGAAGGATGCGGAAAGAGCGATTTCCTCACAAGTGGTAAGAAAAGTATTGACGTCGATGGCTTAACACGTGATTATATACTAAAAGTACCTGAAAACTATGATCCAAACAAACAGTACAAGCTCATATTCTGCATTCATGCCTGGGGTGGAGATATGGATGGGATTGCCAATCAAGGATATTACGGTCTGGAAAGATTGGCAAATGGATCCGCAATATTTGTCTCTCCAAACGGTACGGAAGAAAATGGCCAGGCTCGCGGATGGTTCAACACCGGTGGCAGAGATATTAAATTTATGAAAGCCTTGATTGAACACTTCAATGCCAATCTCTGCATCGACCAGAAACGAATCTTTTCTACTGGTTTCAGCTTTGGTGGTATGATGTCCTACGCAATAGGATGTAATATGGCTAATGTGTTCAGAGCAATTGCCCCCATGTCAGGTTCGTTCATTAGCGGATGTGATTCTACCGATAATAAAGATCCCATAGCGGTATGGATGGCACATGGAACGACTGATAATGTCGTTTCGTTAAGCAGTGGAAAGACTGCTCTTAAACATTTCATAGCAAAGAACGGTTGCAGCAATGAGACTGTTCCTGTTAATCCCAGCCCTTGCGTGGCATACCAGGGATGCAAGGAAGGGTATCCAGTTATTTATTGTGAGTTTAATGGAGGGCACGCTCCCCAGAATTGGGCACAGCAAGCAACCTGGGATTTTTTCAGTCAATTTTGAAAGGACGTAAATAGTTATAATTAGAGATCTTTTACTTAACCATAATCGCACCCCCGTGCGTTGCTTCTTTTCGAAAGAAAAGGAGAGCAGCTTTGCCTAAATGGCAAAGCTGTTTTTATCTATGACTTTGTTTCGATTTTAAATAAAAAAAGAAAAGCCATCGATGAACCGTGAAGGAGCAGCACTTCAGCGTACATTTACAGGCGTGGGTTGCACGAACTGTCCTTGCCAATGATACCTGAGGCAACTCCCCGGTTACATCGATGGCAACTTTATATTGTTTTTTAGGCTGGATGGTGTCTATCCCAAAAACCATTTTTTCTTCGATCTGTTGCGGATGCACTTATTCGAAAGCCAGTCTGTATCGATATTATCTGGTTATCATAGCCGCATCTAATTCCTGCGGCTCAGCGAATTATGGGTGAAGGCTTGAATTCCGCAGCAGACACCAGAAAAAATAGAGGTGGAGGTTTAAGATGAAAGTAAATGCTGTGATTTTTCTTCTCATGTTGGCTACAGTTTCATTTTCGCAGGTTAAGGTTAACATTTCCGGAACTGTAAAGGATATCAACACAAATGAACCGATAAGCGGTGCCAGTGTCAGGCTATCTGTTTTAGATCTGACCACTACAACTGATTCTGATGGCAATTTTAATATTACAAAAACCTCTATCCGAAGTAACAGAAAAAATGACATCAGCAAGAATAAGGCAAAGGAAGCTAAAGCCTTTTTTTTCAGGCAGGAAGTAAAAGGGCCTGCACTTATACGCATATTCGATCTTTCTGGCAGACATCAAAAAACCGTTTTTTCAGGTACACTGGAAAGCGGATCCTGGCAGATAATTCCTCCACGGTTATTACCGGGTGTTTACTTTTATACTTTTGATACACCGCAAAATCGGTATACTGCCCGTATTCTCATATCAGATGAGAGTTTTGCCTCACCCGATGGATACCTTAAAAAAGTACAGGGTGATTTTTTTGAATCAATGCCTACTGCAAACGCAAAAGATGAACCTCAGATAAAAGATACCATAATAGTGGAAAAAGAACTTTACGGTTCGGCACGCGTTCCTATAGACTCGTACGAGCAGGATCAATTGATAATAGCTCTGGAAGACTTAGTCAGTTCTGTAAGAGTTTCAACCTATGTACCGGACCCATCATGGACCTGTTTTATGCCAGATGGTATTCCACCACCAGAGTTGGGAAATGAGATTTTCGAAATTTCTCTTAAATACAGCACATGTCATGATGTGGGGTTAACCAAATTTGGTCAGCGTTATCAATATGACATCAATGGAGGTGAAATAAAGGGTGAACGCATAAACGCGACAATTCTCGATGGTGGATTAGATTATGAACTAGTACTGTCCAACGGATCGGTTGAAGTAGAGCAGATTAATATCATTCGTACAAAGGATAATAATACTCCGATATTAATGCGTAATGCAGGTGTATCACCTCTAAGAGAAGTCCCGGTTCGTGTAGTTCTGGATTTCGAAGCTCCTAATTCCAGTTCATATAACTGGCTTAACAGTGGAAAATTTGCATCAACCCGTATTATCGACTCTGCTGCAAAGACGATTAAAATGAAAGTTTTTGACATATCAGCTGTGGAATTGACCCAATCCAGTACATTGATCAAAGATCCGGAAGGTGTTCCAAATCAGACCTGGGATTGTGTGAAGATAACTGGACGTCAAGGGCAGAGTGTGTTCACAGAAAACGTTGCGCTGGGTAATTCAATTTCCATAGGAAACAGTAAACGCGGCTCACGTAATATCATTCCTATCACCGGTGGTACAATGAGCGGTCGGGTTAATGGAAAGATACTCCCTGGTGGTGCAGACTATCAGCTAAATGGACTGGATGCACGGTATACTCTGGAAACTGATGATGGCGAATTGATTATTGTAAGGAATTGTGGCTCAGGAGCACTCATACCGGTCTTTGAGACAAAAACTGATGGACCCTATTCATTTTTGAATGAAAACAAGTATCTCAGTTCCTCTCCAGGCATGGGTGCAGGTGGGGTATCTATAACTTTCTATGAAGCTGAATAATACCTGGTGCCGACGATTTTCAGTGTCCTTCTTTAAACGCATGTTATACGGTGCGAAAGCACCGTTTTATACCACTTTGTTTAGCGTGAATCGTCCGATTAAGGGATTATTTGTTTTACTTTCATAAAAACGGTATATTTGACATTATAGATTAATCATTTTTCTTAGAAGTGGTAATGTTACGATGAACAAGTATTTTAATGCTATACTGTTTGCTGCAATCCTGGTTTTAAGCTGTTCAGAAAATAACAATGTAAACAACCCTGTTGTTACTCCACCCGAAGTAATGGATAAAGAGGGAACAATTTCAGAAGACCAGATATGGTCCGGGAAAGATACGGTTTACCAGGTAGTTTCCGATTGTTACATCGAAGCTGAGGTGACCTGGGGAGAAAAAACGGTTGTCATCGTCGATCCGGAAGCGGTAATAAAAATCCGTAACGGTGGTGTCCTTACCATTGAAGAAGGGGTTACTGTTAGATTAAATAAAAAGTCTTATATTGAGGTCGGTAAAGATTCGCATGGAAAGCTAATAGCCAATGGATCTTCTTCTGCCCCCATCTCATTTGAAGCAGATAGTGGTGCAAAGGTATGGGGAAAACCCGCAAAAGGGGGGATTGTTCTGGGTGATTCTGCCGAAGATATTAAGCTGAACTATTGTTCGATTAAAAAGGCAACTGCCGGTATTTTTGTTAAAACCGGATCTCCAACCATAACCAATTGCCAGATCTCTTCATGTGAGGGTGATGGTATCTATTTCGACAGCACAGCTGGTCCTTCCGATTCACTTGATTTTGCAAAAAATAAAATCTCCGACTGCGGTGGATATCCTCTCACTTTACCTGCAAAAAAATTATTAAACCTTTCCGGCAGTATCTCCTTTTCAGCATCTGAAGAAAGCAGTGGAATCAAGGTGTTGGGAACTACTGTTGAAGATTCAAATGCTGTCTGGAAAAAAATGGATCTGCCCTACATTTTTAGTGGAACGACCATGATTGGATCATCTGCTGGAAAAATCAGTAAGGTAACAATCATGCCCGGAGTCGTATGCAAATTTGAAAAAGATGCCTGTATTAAAGTCGGTGACTTCCGCTTTGGCTCTGGAGAGTTAATTGCTAAAGGAACTGAATCGGATTCGATATACTTTATCAACAAGTCACAAGGTAGCGTATGGGGAGACAGTATAAGTGGTATTTGGATAGGTCCGGAGACACCAGCCGGCGCAAGATTTGAATACTGTTCAATACAAAACGCAACTACAGGTATTTTCGTCTGGCTTATGGGAAGGATTACTGTTTTAAATTGTCTGATTAAAAATTGTGAAGAAAATGGTGTGACTTTCAAAGATGGTGGTGGGATTGTTGATTCATCCTCATTTCTGAATAATACTATTGTGGGAAACAAGGGATATGGAATCAGTATTACTGCAGACCAGCTTGCGAACCTTTCCGGTACTGGTAGTGTTGCTGATAATGGAAAAGGTGGAATACTGGTGACAGGGTTTGATGTTTGGAATAATGGTACCTGGAAAAAGCATGATGCGCCCTATATTGTAGATGGTGTTATAAACATCGGAGGCACAGACGGAGTTACGATTAATATTAAACCAGGCACAATTTTCGAATTTTTGAAAGATTCCTATATCCGGGTAGGGAATTCTTTATCGGGGACACTTATCGCCAAGGGCACAAATGATTCACCGATCAAATTCCGGTCTTTTAGCGGGGATGAATACTGGGGGCAAGACAGTTCAAACTGCGCAGGGATTATGATTCAGAATCTCTCAGAACCCGAAACAGAATTAAGATATTGCCAGATTGAAAATGCAACAAGCGGAGTCTACATAGATGCAGAAGCAAAGATTAAAAACTGCACCTTTGAAGACAATCAGAATTATGGCATAATTCGCGATAAAAACGCAGAATCGGCTTCAATCTCTGACAATTCCTTTAGCGATAACGGCCTGGATTCCATATATGTAGTTCCGTAATGGGTTCCGGATCTCATCATCCTCTCCAGCCCTTAAGGGGCGCAGTATTTTAGCACCTGGCTACGCCCGGTGTGTGGGGTTCGCGTGTAATAAACAATGCCCGGTGTGTGGTACGCGTTAAATTAACAATGCCCGGTGTTGGATTCGCGTATAATTAACAACGCCTGGTGTGATGTTCACATGTAATTGGCAACGCCCGGTGTTATATTCATTTTTTCAATATTCAATATTCATTCATGCCCACCTCCGGTCAAATCCGAGGCGATTTGCGATAATGAACAATTCTATTGTCTACCTCAACCACTGATTCACAAATTCCTCTGATATTGATAGCTCGTGAATTCTCTGTTTTTCATCATTGGTCCAGTCCTGCCTGGCCCAGGGAAAACCCAGCCTGGTTATAAAACCTTTCTGAAGTGCCCTTATCAGAGTTTCATGATCGATGCTCCGGTTTATTTCCTGCAAACCAATACTTTTTGAGTGTAAAAGAATCTGATGTTTTTCCCTCTCGGCTTCACTTTCGTTCAAATACAATGGCAACTTGCGGAAATCATCTGAAAACGGGATGGATCCATGCTGAAGCACTCCCTTTGTTGATCGTCTCTGAGCAGAACCCACAAGCTTTTTTCCATTAACCATGATCTCATCTCTATTTGGAGCAAGAAAGCAGGGGAGTTTTACCTCGCGTTTAAGATTAAGAAAATCTTCATAGGAATCATGTGCCTGGCAGGGAATCCCCAGGGAAAGCAATCCGCTTAACAGACATTCGGTGATAATTCGGTAACTTTCTTTAATCGTTGATCCCATAGCAGCTAAATTGTTAGGGAAAATGCAACTGTAGGTGAGGTCTTTATCATGGAGCACAGCTCTTCCACCGGTTGGCCTTTTAATCCAACTGATCTTATCTTCCTCTATTCTTCTCAAATCAAGAACATCAGCGGGTTTTTGCATATACCCCAAAGTTATTGTGAGCTTTGCCCAGAGATAGAACCGCACATAAACAGTGCTGGAGTTAAGGCATTGATCCAGGAGAAACTGATCGGCAGCCATATTGAAAGCAGCACTTTGAGGAGTATCGACAATAAATCTGATCATAGTTTTGGCTTAAAATACCACAAAAATCCCGGCGCACAAACTAATTTGTTTTAAATCTGATTAGGACGATTATTTGACGTGAATACCATCCGAATCAGGTTAAACAAAATTATTCATAATCGTTTCTGGCGCTATTGCCTGACCTCATAAAAAACACATTGGCTAATCCCGCGGGTTTTTTGCATATAAAACCATCGTGAAAAGAGCGAGGACGCTGGGAAGGCAATTTCGGGCGACACCGCCCTTTTATCTCTTCGCGGGCAATGGCTTCCACCCAAGTCAGGTTTATGGCTGGATGTAGACAGTAGTAGGTTGACTTTGCTAATTCGATTCAATTGAGACATTTTTCAAGAGAGGAATTATGGAAAAACTTGCGATCGGAATTGATCTTGGCGGCACAAACCTCAAAGGAATCATTTTGAATGAAAAAGGTGAGGGAAGACATCTGACCCGAATTCCTACCGAGGCTGACAAAGGAGGAGCTCATGTTTTAAAAAATATCATACATCTTATAGGGGAATTAGTCTCTAAAGAGGGGTCAGACAAAAATATAATCGGTGTGGGAATTGGTACACCTGGTTTTGTTGATGAAGAAGGGGTGGTATCAGGAGCAGAAAATCTCCCTGGATGGAAAGGTACACGGATTTATGATGGCATTGCCGAGAAATTCAACTTCAAAGTTACTGCTGCTAACGATGTGACTGTAGCAACGATGGCTGAAGCTAAATATGGGGCTGGCCGGGGGGTACGAAACCTGGTTTGTTATGCTCTGGGTACTGGTATCGGTGGAGGAATAGTAATAGATCATCATCTTTATAAGGGAACCCATGGTATGGCCGGTGAACTCGGGCATATTGTAGTGGAAACCAATGGTATTCAGTGTAACTGTGGCCTGAAAGGGTGTGTAGAGCGTTATGCATCTGCGACAGGTATAGTAAATCTGGCACTCAAACTTTGTTCAGAGGCGGCAAAAAATAATCCAACTCCCTTTGTAGTTGAAGTAAACAAAGACCCGTCAAAAGTGACTTCAAAGATGGTTTATGATTTTGTTAAGCAGAATGACCCGGTAGCAAATCAGGTGAATGAAATTGCCTGTGATATGCTGGCCCGGGCAATAGGAATTACTCTTAACACGCTCTCCCCTGATCGTGTCATTCTGGGTGGTGGGGTGATGATGGCAGGACAGGTGATTATAGATACTGTGTCCAAATATGTACCGCAGTACTGCTGGCCAATGATCTGGGAAAAATGCGACCTGGTAATAGCTGAACTGGGTGAAGATTCGGGAGTGCTGGGAGCAGGAGCGATGGTATTTGATGAGTTTGGGTGTTGACCTGATAGGCTTTTAAGCGGTACTTTTTTCCTTAAAATTACTGAAAATAGAAGTGTACTGATCGTTTTTGAGCGGTGCACTTCAATACAACTCTTAGGCACTCCGCAGGTCATTATACCAGAAATAGTAATATTCGTGAATAGATCCCCTTCCCTGTGAATTCTGCTGAACTCCTGTTCGAATTAGTATTTTAGGCTTTTATTCTAATCTCTTCTTACAGGCCTGCTCTTTGTGGACAGTAATAAACCGATTATCAGAATCTCAGTTCGAAACATTGTAGAATTTATCCTTCGCAGTGGCGATATCGATTCTTCGGGTTTCTCTGGTCCTAAGAGAGCCGCTGAAGGTACAAGAATCCACCGAAACCTGCAAAAAAGCCGTAAAGGGAACTACAAATCTGAAGTTTCTGTCAAACAAAATATCGATTTCGGTGATGATTTTACTCTGGCTATCGAGGGAAGAATCGATGGAGTTTTGGAAACCGATGGGCAGTTTTGTATAGAGGAGATAAAATCGGTTACCGATCCGGTTTACTCAATCGAGGAAAACCAAAACCCGGTTCATTGGGCTCAGCTGACCTGTTATGCCTATATTTTTTCTGCAAAAGAAAATCTGTCTTCAGTAGACCTGCGATTAGTCTATTGTGAAGTTGAAACCGAAAAAAATAAAGAGTTCACCAGACAATACACCTTTACAGAACTGGAAACTTTTTTCAACGATCTTATAGAAAAATATGAGCCCTGGGCCAGATTCAGTTTTAACTGGATCTCAAAAAGAAACGATTCACTTAAGGGTCTTGTTTTCCCTTTTCAAAATTATCGAGCAGGTCAACGGGAGCTTGCAGTTTCGGTATATAGATCCATTAAGAATGAGGGAAAACTTTTCGCAAAAGCACCAACTGGTATTGGCAAGACGATTTCAACCTTGTTTCCAGCGCTCAAGGCAATGGGTGAAGAGCACACCTCCAGGATTTTTTATCTGACTGCAAGGACCACCAACAGAAGTGTGGCCGAAGAAGCCCTTGCTCAGTTGAAAAGGCAGAATTTACATCTGAAATACATTACTCTGACAGCGAAAGAGAAAATCTGTTTTAAAGAAAAGAGTTCCTGCACACCTCAATACTGCCAGTATGCTCATGGTCACTATACCAGGATAAATGATGCTATCTGGGATGTAATTCAGAATAATGATGAATTGAAAAGGGCGGTTATCGAAGAGTTCGCTTTAAAGCATCAGGTATGTCCTTTCGAGCTGTCACTTGATCTTTCCTTATGGTGTGATTGTATTATCGGTGATTATAACTACGTATTCGATCCGCAGGTTTATCTGAAAAGGTTTTTCAGTGATAATGGTGGTGATTATACTTTTCTTATCGATGAGGCTCATAATCTGGTGGACCGGTCCAGGGAAATGTTTTCAGCACAAATACAAAGATCTGCCTTTAAACAGATAAGAAGCTTTTTCAAAACGTCTCATGCAGGTATTTACAAGCAATCGGGACGGATCAGTAACCGCATTAATGCCCTGGGAAAGATGGTTGGCGAAAAAGAACTATATACAAGTAAAGAGATTGATTCCAAGCTTTGCCTTGTTCTCCAGGCATTCATTGAGGAATGTGAACAGTTCCTGAAAATAAACAGAGGATCGGATAATGATGATCTTCTTCGATTGTATTTTGATGTACTTGCTTTTCTAAGAACCGCCGAGCTTTTTGATTCTCACTATCTGTTTTTGGTACAGAAACTGGAAGGTGATATTTTTGTAAAACTTTTCTGTGTGGATCCCTCTTTCATGATGAGTGAAGTTTTAAAAAGAGGGAAATCATCCATCTTTTTTTCGGCAACACTCTCCCCTCTTCCCTACTATCGCGAAATTCTGGGTGGCAGTCCCGATGATACTCTGATCAGTCTGCCATCACCCTTTGATATTAAAAACCGGTGCTTTCTTGTGGCTACCGATGTTTCCACCAAATACCAGAACCGTGAAAAAAGTTATTCCATACTGGCAGATTATTTAAGGCATGTGGTCAGTTCCAAAAGGGGAAACTACCTGGCTTATTTTTCCTCTTACAAGTATATGCTTAGCGTGTATGATATCTTTAAAGAAAAGAATCCTGGTCTTAAAACAGTCATACAAACATCAACGATGTCCGAACCTCAGAGAGATCAGTTTCTGGAGAATTTCCAATGTGAACCGCAAGAGACATTGCTGGGTTTTTGTGTTTTGGGCGGAGTGTTTTCTGAAGGAATCGATCTTAAGAGTGACCGTTTGATTGGTACAATCATAGTGGGAGTCGGTTTGCCACAAATCTGCCTTGAAAGAGATATTATTAGAGATTACTTTCAGGAAAATAAAAATTGTGGTTATGAATATGCTTACCTTTATCCGGGAATGAACAAGGTGATGCAGGCAGCCGGTCGGGTAATCCGTTCAGAACAGGATAGGGGAGTTATTCTGCTTATCGATGAAAGATACAGTAATTATCAATACAGAAATCTTTTTCCAGCGGAATGGTTTCCCCATAACCGGGTTTTTGTTAATACTTTGGGTGATTATCTGAAGCAATTCTGGGATGAAAAGAATAAATGAAGCAAAACCTTTTTACCGGGAATCATAATAATCCGGTGGGTTTTGTACAGATGACGCATCAAT
>Ga0209510_1002076_pt1 | contig 21220 bp, 21 predicted proteins | sample BiotimSIPDNA_FD_185749 | JGI IMG/M metagenome (GOLD analysis project Ga0209510, IMG submission 185749) | Anaerobic biogas reactor microbial communites from Washington, USA - Biogas_R1 time_0 SIP DNA (SPAdes) (version 2) | ecosystem: Engineered > Bioreactor > Anaerobic > Unclassified | place...
CCACCCCCATCGACGGCAGGCTGACCGATTATGCCGCCTTCTCGGAGGAAGGGAAGAAGGGCGTCCTCCTTCTGCTGTCGGACTCCACCAATGTGGAGCGCCCCGGTTTCACCCAGTCGGAGCACACTCTGTCCGGCACCATCGACCGGCTCTTCCGGCAGCACCGGTCGAGGCGCATCGTCATTTCCGCCTTCGCCAGCAACCTCCATCGGGTGCAGCAGGTAGTGGACGCGGCGGCCCGGTTCAACCGGAAGGTCGCCCTGGTGGGGCGGAGCATGGTGAAGAACGTGGAGCTCGCCCGGGAGCTGGGCTACCTTCACACCGACGAGAAGACCATCGTGGACATCGAGGACATTTCCAAAGTCCCTCCCGGTTCGCTGGTGGTCATGACCACGGGCAGCCAGGGAGAACCCTTCTCCGGCCTTGTCCTCATGAGCCGTGGAGAGCACCGGGTGATCACCCTGACGGAGAAGGATGTGGTGGCCATCTTCGCCACCCCCATCCCGGGGAACGAAAAGACGGTGAGCAACACCGTCAACCGGCTGTTTGCCTGCGGCTGCGAGGTGGTCTACGAAAAGGAGCAGGCCATCCACGTCTCCGGACACGCCGCCCAGGACGAGCTCCGGGTCATGCTGAACATGGTCCGGCCCAAATTCTTCGTTCCCGTCCACGGAGAGTACCGGCATCTCGTCCGCCATGCCAAGCTCGCCCGGGAGATGGGGGTGGCCCCGAAGAACGCTTTCGTCCTGCAGAACGGGGACGTGCTGGCCCTTGAAAAGGACAAGGCTGTGGTGAAGGACCGGGTCCAGGCCGGAGGCATCATGGTGGACGGCATCGCCCTCGGCGAGATGCAGGGAAGCGTCCTGAAGGAACGGAGAGAGCTTGCCGAGGAGGGGACTGTGGCCGTTTCCCTCATCCTCACGGGGGAGGGGACTCTCGCCTCGCCCCCAGTCTTTGAAAGCAGGGGTTTTCTTCACCTCGAGGACGCGGCGAAGTTGAGGGAGGACCTCACCCTCTCGGTGGAGAAGGCGGTGGAATCCCTCGGAGCGAAGGCGGTTTCCGACCGGGACCTCCTCGAAACGCGGATAAAGGGCAGGATGCGGGACGCCCTCCGTCGGTTCGGGCGGGGACGGCCGGTGATCCTTCCCCTTGTCACCGTCCTCGGCGAACATCCGCTGCCCGAGCGGCCCAAGGCCTCTTCCCAGGGCAGGGGACGGAGGAGGAAAAGCTGATGGAAGCCCTTCCGGCCGTGTTCCTCGGGCTGGTCCAGGGAGTGACGGAATTCCTCCCCGTGAGCAGCTCCGGGCACCTTGCCCTGTTCCAGCAGCTCTTCGGCATCAAGGAGGCGGCTCTCTCCTACGACCTTCTCCTTCATTTCGCCACCATGCTCGCCACCCTTGCCTTCTTCGGCAGGGACATCGCCCTTCTCCTGTGCCAGTGGTGCAGGGGATTCCTTTCCGCCGGAAGCAGAACGGCTGAGGGATGGACCTTCGGGTGGGCCGTCATTGCCGGAACGGTGCTCACCGGGGCAATAGGCCTTTCCCTGAAACCGCTCGTCGAGCGGGCCATGACCCTCCCTTGGGCTGTGGGGGCGGGGCTCCTGGTCACAGCCGCCGTCCTCTGGTACGGCTCGTCCCTCTCCACGGACCTCTGCGGTCGGCCCGTGTCCCCCGCCAGGGGTCTCCTTGTCGGAATTGTGCAGGGGATCGCGGTCCTGCCGGGCATTTCCCGGTCGGGGTCCACCATCGTCGCAGGCATGAAGACGGGACTCTCCGCCCCCTCGGCCTTCCGTTTTTCCTTCCTTCTCTCCCTGCCGGCGATTTTCGGGGCGACCCTGCTGGAGATGAAGGATCTCCTCCAGGTTCCGGACTGGTCGTCCAGCCTTCCGGCAGGCTGGGCGGCAGGAGCGGCGGCCGCCTTTTTCTCCGGCCTCGTGTCCCTGGCGGTACTCCGCAGGCTGGTCACCCGGGGGAAGTGGCGCCCCTTCGCCGTCTACTGCGCCCTTCTCGGTTTCCTGGCCCTGGCGCTCTCCCTTGGGAGGTAACGGCATGGCCGCATCGTCTTCCGCACGATGGTGGATCATCGTCGCCTCCCTGGTCCTCGGATCCCTTCTCGGGGTGTATCTCCAGAGGTTCGCCTTGACCGAGCCCTATTTCAGGGATATTCTTTCAACCGGCTTCAACGTGTCGGATGTGAACCTTGCCTTTGCCGACTTCGGCTTCAGGTTTTCCCTGAGGTGCAACCTCGGGACCCTTATCGGGGGCGTCTTCGGACTATGGGCCGCCCGCTAGAACTGGTCCTCGCCTCGGGGAGCCCGAGACGGAGGGAGCTGCTCTCCTCCCTGGGGTGGCCCTTTTCCGTCCTGGTTCCCTCCGTGGACGAATCCCTTGTCCCCGGGGAACGTCCCGGGGATGCGGTGAAGCGCCTCTCCCTGGAGAAGGCCGTGACCGCCGCGAAAGAGCGCCCCGGCAGCTGGGTCGTGGCGGCGGACACGGTGGTGGCCCTCGGAAACAGGATCCTGGGGAAACCCTGCAGCAGGGAGGAAGCCCTGGAGATGCTCATCCTGCTCAACGGCAGGACCCATTCGGTCTTCACGGGCGTTACGGTGGCGTCCCCCGGGGAGACAAAGACCGCCGCAGAGAGGACGGACGTCCTCTTCCGGGAGCTTCCCGAATCCGCCCTCCGGGCCTACGCGGAGAGCGGGGAGGGAGACGACAAGGCAGGCGCCTATGCCATCCAGGGACTGGGCGCCCTCCTCGTGGATTCCATCAGGGGAGATTATTTCAACGTGGTGGGCCTGCCCCTCTGCAGGCTCAGCAGAATGCTTGAATCCCTCGGCTTTTCAGTGGCCGACCAATGGAGGAAAACGCCATGAAGAAGAGAATATTCCCTCCCGAAGGAGCCCGGATCAACCTGGGGCTCTGCGTCGTCCTCGCCCTGTTCCTCCTTTCCGCCGCGGCCCTGCTGCCCCGCATGGGGGCCGAGCGGGCGTCACGGAATGCGGGGATCGTCCTTGACTTCCGGGACGTGGCCTCCCTTGCGTCCTCCACCGGCAGGACCGCGGAGGCGGCCTGGGGGGAAATGGCCCGGAAGGGCGCCACTGGGCTGATGGTCTCCGAACTGACGGGCGCCCAGCTGTCCCTCGGCGTCCTGCCCCTCTATTACGGCCCCGCTTCGGGGCTGCCCGAAGGGGCGAGGAAGGCCCTGGCAGCACCTCTTTCCTCCGCGGCTCTCTTTTTCCCGAAGACCTTCCCCGCCGGCCGGAAGGCCCTGCCCAGCCTGGCGGCCCGTTTCCCCGGGATGCGTACGGCTGAAGCCGACGGAGGAACGGCGGTTTTTCTTCCCCGAACCCTGGAGGAACTGCTCCTGACCGGCGTTCTTCCCGACATGGACGGCCTGCTCCTCGCTGAAAAGCTGCAGATTCCCGTGTTCTACCGGGTCGCCCCCGCTCTTCCGGGGGATACGGCCCCGTCGGTAGCCGCCCTCGACAAGCTTCTCGCCGATTTTCCGTCCATCCGCACTCTCGCCCCCGCCGGGGAGACTGCCCTCGGCTTTCCCGACCTGAAGCCCCTCGCCGGAGCGGTGAGGAAGGCGGGCAGGTCCGTGGCGGTGGTGGAGTTCTCCCGGCAGCTCGGGGCCCCCCAGCTCAACTGGCTTGCCTTTCCCGCCCTGCTGCCCCTTCACAGCGTGACCCACGAGGAACTCCTGAGCAGGAACATCTCCCGGTCGGCCCTTTTCGAACGGCTTCTCCGGGCGGTCAAGGAACGGTCCGTCCGCCTGCTCGTCTTCCGTCCCTCCGCCATGGAATCTTCCGCCGACCCGTACGGCACCTTCCTCGGCGAGCTTGGCGACCTCGCGTCGGGACTTTCGGCCCACGGCATCGCCGTCTCCTGGCCGGAACCCTTCTCCCCCTGGAGGACGGGAATAATCGGCGCCGCCGCCCTGGCTCTCGCCTTTGTCTACTCCCTCCTCCGGTATCTCCAGCGGTTTTTCCTTTTCTCCGGAGAAGACGGCCGCGAGCGGACAGGCAAAGTCACGCGGAAAGGGGTCGTTCTTCTCGGCGCTGTCGTCCTGGTGACGGCCTTCGCCGTCCGTTTCGTTCCTCCGGCGGCCAGGATCTTCGGGGCCCTGGCGGCGGTGTTTGTGGTCACCGAGGCGTCCTTCCTGGCCCTTGACGGCTGGAGGCGTCCCTGGGCGGGGCTCGTGGGGAGCTTCCTGTTCGCCGTGGCGGGGGGACTGGCCATCGCCGCCTTCTTCAGCGAGCCCGCCTATATGCTCCGTCTCCGGGCCTTTTCAGGCGTCAAGGCGACTCTCTTCCTTCCGCCGCTCCTGGTGCTGCTCGCCGACCTCAGGCGCAGGGAACACCCCGAGTCCCTGGGAGAGATCTTCCGCCGCCCCCCTCTCTGGGGTGAGCTCTTCCTCATCGGCATTCTCCTGGCCGGAGCTGGCCTGGTTCTCTTCCGCAGCGACAACGTCCAGTTCGTCCCGGCCTTCGAGGTACGCATGAGGGAGTTCCTCGAGCGCATCCTCGTGGCCCGGCCCAGGAACAAGGAGATCTTCATCGGGTACCCGTCATTGCTGCTCTGGTATTACGTCCGCAAGGCCGACCTGTGGCCCCGGTACAGGGAAGTGTTCCGCATGGCCACCGTCCTCGGTTTTTCGTCGGCGGTGAACAGCTTCTGCCATTTCCATACGCCCCTGTATTTCATTCTCTTCAGGCAATTTAACGGATTGTGGACCGGCGTCCTCGTGGGTATGATGGGAATTGTGCTTCTCAGGTTCCTCATTCTTCCCCTGTGGGAGAAATACGGGAGGATGGTGACGGGGTGAACCGGCGCTACCGCGCGGTACTCTGCGGCTACTACGGATTCGGCAACCTCGGGGACGAGCTCCTTGCCTCGGCCCTGGTGGAGGCGTTCGAAAAAAACGGCGTTCCGAGAGAGGAACTGGCCATACTCTCCGCGTCTCCCGCGGATACCGGGCGGTCCCTTTCCCTGCGGGCCGTGAACCGCTGGAAGACTCTGGAGGTTTTCCGGCTCCTCCGGGAGAGCGACACCCTGCTCCTCGGGGGAGGAGGTCTCTTTCAGGACGTCACGAGCGTCAGGTCGTCCGCCTATTACTGGGGAATGATCCGTCTCGCGTCCCTTGCGGGCGCCCTGCCCTGGGCGGTAGGGCAGTCAGTGGGCCCGTTCAGGACTCTCTCCGGGATGTTCTTCGCCCGCAATGCCCTGGGAAAATGCGCCCTTAGAAGCGTACGGGACGACCGGTCCGGCGCACTGCTGAACTCCTGGGGGCAGAAGTCCTCCAGGTCTCCCGACCCGGTGTTTCTGCTGGGGCGGCATTCCTCCTGCAGTGAGCGGAGCGACGGCCATTTCCTCGTGAACATCCGGCCCTGGGGCGGAAGCCTCCCTCTCCGCACGGTGACGAAGGCGGCGAGGATGGCCGCCGAGAAAAAACTGCCGGTGGTGGGAGTGGGCCTCTCCGAGGAGGATGTCGCCCTCATGGAGCGGCTTGCGGGAAGCCGGATCTTCCGTCCCCGGAGAATCATCCTGCTCTCCGCTGCGAACTGGCGCACCGAGTCGGAACACCTTTTCTGCAACGCTGCGGGCGCTGTATCCATGCGATACCATTTCGCCCTTCTCGCCCTTCTCTCCGGCGTTCCCCTGACCCTCTCCGCTTATGATCCGAAGGTAGAGGAGTTCGCCGCCGAATGGAAACTCCCCGTGTGGAAGGGGGAGGGGCGCCTCCCGTACCCGGTCGTTTCGCCGGAACAGGAGAAGACCGTCTACAGGGCGGATCTCTTCCTCGAAGAATTCAGCCGGATGTGGCGGGAAGCCCGGCGGCTCGCACAGAGAAAGGGGGCTGGCCGTTCATGAGCCCTGATGTGGGTACTCCGGCTGAACACGCTTCAGCGGTCCGGAGGGACGTGGTCCGGATGATCGGCGTCGCCCGGTCGGGCCACCTGGCCTCTTCGCTCTCCATCGTGGATCTTCTCGTCTGGCTGTACTGGGAGGTTCTCTCCCTCAGGACGGACGAGCCCTCCTGGGAGGGCAGGGACCGGTTCGTGCTCGGGAAGGGGCACGGATGTCCCGCCCTGTACGCCGTCCTGGCCAACAGGAGTTTCTTTCCCCGGGAAGAGCTGTGGAGCTACCGCCGCCTCGGCGCCATGCTCCAGGGATTCCCCGAGGTCCGCAGAACCCCCGGCGTGGACGCTCCGGGCGGATCCCTCGGCCAGGGGCTCGGCCTCGCCAACGGCCTCGCCCTCGCCCTGAGGGAGCGGGCATCCGTTCCGTCGGTCTTCTGCCTTGTGGGCGACGGGGAGCTCCAGGAGGGAGTTTTCTGGGAGTCCGCCATGACCTCCGCCCACTTCTCCCTGGACAATCTTGTGCTCCTTGTGGACAGGGACGGGCGGCAGATGGAGGGGGCCACCGAGGACATCATGTCCCTCGAGCCGCTCCGGGACAAGTTCCTCGCCTTCGGCTGGGCCGTGGAGGAGTGCGACGGCCACGACTTCGTCTCCATGAGGGAGGCTCTTGCCCGCCTCGGGCCCCGGCATGGAAAGCCAGGGTGCATCGTGGCGCACACCGTGCTCGGAAAGGGCGTTTCCTTCCTCGAAAACGACCCTTCCGGCGGACGGATGGTCCTGGGACGGGATTCCATGGACAAGGCCCTCCGGGAACTCGAAAAAGGAGGGGACTGAACGATGCCGGCCCAGGAAAGAAGCACCAGGGACGCCTACGGGCAGGCCCTGCTGGAACTCGCCGCGGCGGACCCTTCGGTGGTCGCCGTGGATGGCGACGTGGGGTCCGCAACCCGGGCGGCGAAGCTTGCCTCCGTGCATCCGGACCGGGTCTTCAACGTGGGGATGGCGGAGCAGGACATGATCCTCACCGCTGCCGGACTGGCCCTCGGAGGAAAGAACGTCTACGTGTCCTCCTACGCCTCCTTCCTCGTGGGGCGGGGGTACGAGCAGATCAGGTCCGCCGTGGCCATACCCGGTCTTCCCGTGAAGATCGTGGGGAGCCACTGCGGGGTCACCGTGGGGGAGGACGGGGCATCCCACCAGATGCTCGAGGACCTGGCCCTCATGAGGGTGTTCCCCGACATGACCGTCCTCGTGCCCGCCGATTACGTCTCCGCTCTCGCGCTGCTGAAAAACGCGGTCTCCTCCCGGGGGCCAGTGTACGTCAGGCTCGGCAGGGCCCCGGTTCCGGACGTCTACGCCGACGGGGACGAAGGCTTCCTTCCCGGAGGGGGAAGGGTGCTCCGGGAGGGGACGGAAGTGACGGTCTGCTGTTGTGGTATCATGGTCTCCGAGGCGCTCCGGGCTGCGGAAGTGCTGGCGCGGCAGAACATCAGCGCCGAGGTGATCGACTGCTACAGCGTATCCCCCCTTCCCGTCCAGAGCATTCTCGACTCCGTCCACAGAACGGGGTGCTGCGTCACCGCGGAGGAGCATTTCGCCCGGGGAGGCCTGGGCGAAGCGGTCGCAGCCCTCGTGAGCGGCGCCTACCCCGTCCCGGTGAAACAGGTCGCGGTGTTCGACAAGTTCGGCCAGAGCGGTTCTCCGGCGGAGCTGCAGGAGTATTACGGCCTGACGGCGTCCCAGATCGTGAGCGCCGCAGTGCAGGCCTGGACCATGCGCAGGAGGTAAGAAATGGATATTCGCCTGGCAGGAGTCACCAAGGTATTCGAACCGGACATCGTCGCCCTCGAGGACATTTATCTCTCCATCGACAAGGGGGAGTTCGTCTACCTTGTGGGGACCACAGGCTCGGGCAAGACCACCCTCCTCAGGCTCATCTCCCGGGAGTACATTCCCACCAGGGGCCAGATCACCGTGGGTGACGTGAATCTGCGAAAAATCGGACACGGCAGTCTTCCCTTCTACAGGAGGGACGTGGGGGTCGTCTTCCAGGACTACAAGCTGCTGCCCAACCTGACGGTGTTCGAAAACGTGGCCTTCGTGCTGGAGGCCATGGGCATTCCGCCGAGAGTCGTGCAGAACCGGGCCAACGAAGTGATCGACCAGGTGGGACTGTGGAGACGGCGGTTCCTCAAGCCTCCCCAGCTTTCCGGGGGGGAGCAGCAGCGGGTCGCCATCGCCAGGGCCATGGCGAACTCACCGTCCATCTTCCTCGCCGACGAGCCCACCGGAAACCTCGATCTCCGGACGTCCGAAGAAATAATGCGCCTTCTCCTGTCCATCAACGCCGCCGGAACCACCGTTCTCGTGGCCACCCACGACCAGTACCTCGTCGATGCCTACCGCCAGCGCCTCGTGGAACTCCACAACGGACGGCTCAAGCGCGACGAGAGGAGAGGGAGGTATTTCATCGATGGCGAGCTTTAAATACGCCCTGCGGGACACCTTCCGGCTCATCTGCCGCCACTGGGGCCTGAGCATCCTCACCCTCATCACCGCTGCCTCGGTGCTCTACATCCTCGGATTTACCGCCCTCTTCGCCCTGAATGTTCGCCACCTGGTCTCCCGGATCGAGGGAGGCCTGGTGGTGCAGGTCTACATGAAGAAGGGCGAAAAAACGGACGACGTCTACGCCAGGGTGAAGGCAAACCCCACGGTCACCAGCGTCAGAGCCATCTCTCCCGAGGAGGCCCTCGACCGCCTCCGGGCGAAACTGGGAAACCAGGCCAGGGCCGTCACCCTCATGGGGGAAAACCCCCTGCCCTGGAGCCTGGAGATCCAGGTCCAGCGGGCGGAGCACATCACGCCCCTCGTCCGGGACCTCGTGGTCTTCCCCTCAGTGGAGGAAGTGATCTACTCGGGAAAGCTTGTGGAGCGCCTTTCCACCATATCCCGGGCATCGGCGGGGGTGTCGGCCACCATCCTCGTCCTCGCGGTGACCATCAGCGCCCTGGTGATCTTCAACACCATCCGTATCGCCATCTACTCCAGGAAGGAGGAGATCGAGGTCATGCTCCTCATCGGGGCCACCAAGACCTACATCTCCCTTCCCTTCGTTTTCCAGGGGATGTTCCTCGGCGCCGGGGGAGCCCTGCTCGCCGTGGCGGGCCTCTGGGCCACCTACGCTTCAGCGGTGGACGCCGTGCGTTCGACCCTTGCGTTTCTTGATATAATTGTCAACCAGCAGGTCCTGATCCATTTCTACCTCCTTCTCTTCGCCACGGGCGCGACCATGGGCTGGATGTGCAGCTGGCTCGCCGTGAGCCGCTTTACTTCGAGGGCGCTCCGCCCCCGCTGACTCCGACGAAGGGAGCTGACCACAGTGAAGAACCCGCGAACAGCCTGTTTCCTCCTTGCGGCCGCCATTTTCCTCGCTTCCGCCGGGCCCCTTTCCGGCGCCTCTGGCCTTGACAGCAGGATAGCCCAGGAAGAGGCCCGGATGAGGATCCTGGAAAAGCAGATCTCCGAGCACCAGAAGCGGGCGAAACAGATGGGGGAGAAGGAAAAGGGCGTGCTTACCCAGCTCAATTCCCTGGACCAGAAAAAGAAGGTGACCGAACAAAGGATACGGGTGCTTGAACTGAAGCATGAAAAAGTGAAAAACACCATCGCGGGACTCAGGGCGGAAGTCCGGCTGACCGAGCAGGAACTCGCGGAGATGATGCAGATCCTCGAGAACCGGCTCGTGGACATCTACAAGTACGGAGGCGTGGCGGAATTCAACCTCCTTCTTTCCTCCACCACGGCCCACGAGGCCATGGAGACTTCCTACCTGCTGAACCGCATCGCCCTCCAGGACCAGGCCATGATCGGCGAAATGCTCGAGAAGAAGGACCGCCTGCTTCAGGCCGCCGCCCGGATGGAGCAGCAGGAAAAGGAACTCGCGGACAATGCGTCCCGCCTCAACGGCGAGAGAAAGACGTTCCGGAACGAGATCAACAAGAGCAATGTCTTTCTCGGACAGGTGAGGCAGGAGCGGTCCCTTCACGAACAGGCCGTGAAGGAGCTTCTCCAGTCGCAGAAGGAAATACAGCAGACCGTGATGGCCCTCATGCGGAAAAAGAGGGACGAGGAGTCCCGGGACAAGGGACGGTCGGCCCAGTATACCTACCTGCCGTCGGGAGGGCAGCTTTCCTGGCCCGTCCAGGGGCAGATCACGAGCACCTTCGGCTCGAGGGTGCACCCTGTCTTCAAAACGAAGATGATGCATACCGGCATGGACATCAGGGCCCCCAGGGGGACGCCCGTGAGGGCCGCCGGGCCCGGCGAGGTCCTCTTCGCCGGGTGGCTGAGAGGGTACGGACAGGTGATCATCATCGACCACGGAAACAACCTGTCCTCCGTCTACGCCCACCTCTCGACCATGTCGGTCCGGGAAAGCTCGGCGGTCAAGAAAGGACAGACCATCGGGGCGGTGGGCAGTACGGGAACGGCCACAGGCGCCCACCTTCATTTCGAGGTGCGCGTGGGCGGCGATGCCAGGGATCCTATGCGGTATTTGAGAAAATAGAAAAGGAGAAGGACTATGTCCGAACAGAAAACACACTTTCGAAAAAGAGTTCGGGACTGGCTCGGAGGCATCGTTCTCGGAGCGGCGGCAGCGGGGCTCATCGTATCGGCGGGTGCGGCCGATCTGGGCGATTTTGAGCGTATCGCCCCCTTCGATCCCCAGGCCATGTGGCTCATGAAGCAGGCCCGGGCGATCATCGAGACCTACCAGGTGGATTCCGCCGAGAAGCCGACCGAGGAAGACAAGCTGCTCTACGGCGCCATCAAGGGGATGGTGGAGGCCTGGGGCGATCCCTACACCCGCTTTGTGGACCCGGGCCAGCTCAAGGAAGAAGAGATCGAGATGGAAGGGGAGTACGGGGGGCTCGGGATTTACATCGGCCAGCGGGACGGCAAAACTCTGGTCATCAGCCCCATCGAGGACACCCCTGCCGACCGGGTGGGCCTCAAGCCCCAGGACCAGATCGTGAAGATAGAGGACGAGATCATCCTCGGCTGGGATTCCCAGCAGGTGGTGAAGCGCCTCCGGGGCAAGCCGGGCACGTCGGTGACCATCTGGGTCCGGCGGGAAGGGGAGGAGGAGCTCCTGAAATTCGAGATTGTCCGTGAGAACATCAAGCTCATCTCCGTCCGGTCCGAAATGATGGACAAGAACCTGGGGTACGTGAAGATCAGCCAGTTCAAACAGAAGACCGCCCAGGAAGTTCGGGGCGCCTTTTCCGCCCTGATGAAGGAGGGGGCGAAGGGATTCGTGCTGGACCTCAGGAACAACGGCGGCGGTCTCCTCAACGGAGCGGTGGAGATCTGCGACATGTTCCTCAACGGCGGCCTGGTGGTTGGAATGAAAGGCCGGGTGGACAGGGCCAACGATGAAATCTACGCCAACCCGGGCACCCTCACGAGCCTGCCCATGGTGGTGCTCATCAACGAGGGAAGCGCATCGGCCTCCGAGATCGTGGCCGGCGCCCTTTCCGACCGCGGCCGTGCCGTTTCGGTGGGAAAGAAGACCTTCGGCAAGGGATCGGTGCAGACCCTGTTCAACCTCACCGACGGGTCCGGGCTCTACGTGACCATCGCCCGGTATCACACCCCTTCCGGCAAGGTGATCGATCACGTGGGGCTGGAGCCGGACATCGAGGTCGAAGGCGAGGTCACCAAGGAAAAGGAAAAGGACGAGCAGCTCAAGCGTGCCCTGGAAGAACTCAGGAACATTATCTCCGGAAAAAGCGCCCCTGCGGAGAAGCTGCCGAAGGCATCCTGACAGAGGGACGGCTGAGCTTTGAAACATGGAAAAGACCTTCGGGGTCTGACAGTTGGTTTGTGTCTTCTCACTGCCGGGGCCTGCATGATCCTTTTAGTTTCCGGCGGGGGGAAAACCCTGCCGGAACCCGTGCGGGAAGAGGCGCCCCACAGGATTGAATTCCCGGCTGAAAACGGAGACTATCCCGGCCGGGAGACTGTCGGCGGCGAAAAAGAGGAAATCACCGTCCCGTCAGGGGAAAACACTGAGAACGGCCCCCGGAAGCTGGGGCCGGGGCCCTATGTTGCCATCGTCATCGACGACTTCGGTTTTTCAAAAGCCATCACGGACGGATACGGAGAGCTGACACTCCCTCTTACATGGTCCATAATCCCTTTCCAGTCCCACTCTCTTTATGCGGCCGGGCGGGCGGAAAAGGCCGGTATTCCCTACATGATCCATATGCCCATGGGTGCCGGCGGAGATAAAAAATGGGATGAAAAGACGGGGGTTCTCGACTCGGGCATGTCAGACGAAACGGTCACGCTGCTTCTCCGAAGGGCCCTGGCCTCTCTCCCGGGAGCCCTCGGCATGAACAACCACAGGGGGTCAAGGGCGACACGGGACGAACACCTCATGGAAACCGTCATGACGGAGCTGGCCTCCACCTCCCTTTTCTTTCTCGACAGCAGGACATCCTCCGCCTCGGTGGCGTATAATACAGCCCGCACCAAGGGCATACCGGCGGCCTTCTGCTCCATCTTCCTCGACCATGAATCGTCGGAGGAATTCATGGAGAAACAGTTCCAGCGGGGCCTGGACCTCGCCGCGAAGAGGGGATGGGTGGTCATGATCGCCCACACCCGGCAGGGAACCCTGGATTTTCTGAAGAAAAAAAGCGACTTCCCTCCGGACAAAGTGACCTTTGTCACTCTGCCGGAACTTATGCATGTCCTGTGGGATCGGAGCGGCATGTCATCCAGGGGCTGTCGTTCCGGAAGAAACGTATTTAAGGCAGGCCGTCGGTACAGGGCGGTCAATGAGGGGGATTTTTCGTGAAAGGTCGGGTCGAGGTCATCATCGGCGCCCAGTGGGGCGATGAGGGAAAAGGAAGGGTCGTTGACGCCCTCGGGGCGAGGGTGGATGTCATTGCCCGCTACCAGGGAGGCGCCAATGCGGGGCACACGGTGATCGTGGAGGGGAAAAAATACGTTTTTCACCTCCTGCCCTCGGGGATGCTCTACCCCTGCAGGATTTGCGTCATAGGCAACGGGGTGGTCGTCGATCCCGAGCAGCTTCTCAACGAACTGAGGGAACTCCAGGACCAGGGGAAGGACCGGGCGCGGCTCGTCATCAGCGGCGCCGCCCACGTGGTCATGCCATACCATAAAAAACTGGACACCGCCCAGGAAAATCAGCGGGGGAAGGGACGGAAAATAGGCACCACCGGAAGAGGCATCGGTCCCGCCTACGTGGACAAATACAACCGGTGCGGCGTTCGGGTGGAAGATCTTCTCGACGCCGATTCCCTCCGGGAAAAGCTTGAATACAACCTTGACGAGAAAAATTTGTTCCTTTCAAAGATCTACGGCGAGGAACCGCTTCCTTTCGACGAAGTGTTCGAGCAGGCCGTGGAATGGGGCAAGGCCCTGGCCCCCTACGTGGGGGACGCATCCCTCGTCATCGACGAGGCCATCCGGGAAGGCCGGGGCGTTCTTTTCGAAGGAGCCCAGGGAACCCTTCTCGACGTGGACCACGGCACCTATCCCTATGTCACCAGCTCCTCGCCAGTGGCCGCTGGAGGATGCGTGGGGCTGGGCGTGGGACCCTCCGCGGTGGATCGGGTGATCGGCGTGGTGAAGGCCTACTGCACAAGGGTGGGCGAAGGTCCCTTCCCGACGGAAGATACAGGGGAGAACGGGAACCGCCTGAGAGAAAAGGGAGGAGAGTACGGAGCCACCACCGGCAGACCCCGGCGCTGCGGCTGGCTCGACATGGTCGCCCTGCGCTACGCTGTGAGGGTGAACGGCATGTCCTCCATAGCTCTCACCAAGCTTGACGTGCTCACGGACTTCGAGCGGATTCCCGTCTGCACCGGGTACGAGATCGACGGAAAGACGGAAGAGCATTTCCCCAGCGGAGTTCACCGCCAGTGGAAGGCGAAGCCGGTGTACGAGTACCTGGAAGGGTGGAAGGAAGACCTCTCGGCGTGCACGGAATTCGACCAGCTTCCCCACCAGGCCAGGAAATACGTGGAATTCATCGAGAAAACCTGCGGCGTTCCCGTCAACCTCATCGGGGTCGGTCCCGGAAGGGACCAGACCATCCTCAGGAATTTCTAGAAGGGAGAACTTTCCCATTCTGCCCGTAGAACTGGATCTCTGCTCCTCTGCCGACCTTGAGGGAATCTGCTCGGTGGAGGAGCGGTCGTCCGTATCTCCTTGGCCCCGGGAGGTCATCGAGAGCGACCTTTCCGGCGACAGCCCGTATCTCTACCTGTGCGCCAGGGCGGGCGGCCGCATCCTCGGGTTCGGTGCCGTTCTCAGGAAAGGAAAAGCATCCGAAGTTGCGAACCTCGCAGTGCTCCCGGAGTTCCGGAGGCGGGGGGTGGGCTCCCAGCTTCTGGCCGGTCTTGCGGAAATCGCGGAATCGCTGGGAAGCCTGCGGATGAACCTCTACGTGAGAGAATCCAACACGGGGGCGGCGAAGCTCTACCGTCTCTTCGGCTTTTCAGTCCTCGGACGGCATGCAGGCTACTACGCCGACGGAGAAGACGCTCTCCTCATGGAATCGGCCCTCCCCCTCCGCCTTCCGGCGGATGAAGACGGGAACTTCCCTCCCGGGGGCTGATCTCTCCGGGCTGTTCACCACGTGGGCTCGAAGACGCTCGGCTCGTACTCCCTGACCTTCCGCCGGATTTCTTCAAGTGATTTCCGCACCCGCTCTCTCCGAAGCCGCTCCGCCTCGTCCAGGTACTCCTTCATGTCCCCCGGGGCCCCCTCCCGGGCTTTCACTCCCTGTTTCAGCGAATCAAGGCCGGCGGCTTTCTTCCCCTGCCCCTTCCCGGAAGAGGACGTGCGCCGGGAGAGCGGAGCTTCGTCCCTGTCCGGGGAAACCGGTTCCGGGTACTCCTCGTCGCCGGAACGTACGACGCCATCTGAAGGAGGAACCCGGTCTCCTTCAAAAAGAAGAACGGTCCTCCTGTTCCCTCCCCCGGGGGAGAGAGGCTCCCCGGAAGGAAGGACCCTGAGCATCGCCCCCAGCAGAATGAATACCACCACGGCTCCCCATGCGGCCACGTTCTTTCTCATGTCGCCCTCCTTCTTCCTGATATTATAGATCAAAATTCTTCCCGGCATTCTTCGCTGCATGAACAGGCCGGGAAGGTTCGTTTATGCCGTGGACACATTGACAGGCAGATTTCCGTCGTGCTATCATTTCGTTATTTGCAGAAATGACAAAAGGTGGTTGAGCCATTGTGGAATCACTCCTTTCCATCTCAAAGGCACTCGGTGAAAAGAACAGGCTCCGGGCCTTCCTGGCGCTCATGGACACGGAAGAACTCTGCGTCTGCGATGTGGGGGACTTCCTCGGACTTGCGCCCGCGACCGTCTCCCGCCACATGAGCATCCTTCAGCAGGCCGGGCTCATTGAATCGGAAAAAAGAGGGCGGTGGGTTTTCTACCGTATGGGGACCGCCGTCGATCCCCGGCTGCTTGAATGGATACGGCACTCCGTTCGGAATGTCGGTTTTCCGGCGCAGGACAGGGCAAAAATCAAAGAAATCGTCAGGCTGCACGGAGAGAACAACCTCTGTGACGCCAGGGGGAGGAAAACAACTGAATGAAGGAGAATAGAAAAGGAGCTGGACCGACAATGGATGACATCCGCAACTACGTGAAAGAACGGTACGCAAAAGCGATAAAGAACAACACCTCGTGCTGCGGTTCTGGAGGGTGCTGCTGCGGCACGGGCACATCCGACCTCCTGAGCATGACCCGCGGCAACTACGACGGCGCCGTGCTTGAAAAGACGCCCGGCCAGATGGCAGACCAGTCCTTCGGGTGCGGGAATCCCTTCACCGAAGCCCGCATCCATCCGGGGGAGACCGTCCTCGACCTCGGAAGCGGCGCGGGGCTGGATCTTTTTCTTGCATCGGAGATGACCGGCCCTTTCGGCAGGGTCATCGGGCTCGACATGACCGACGAGATGCTGGCGACCGCCGCTGAAAACCTCAGGGGACTGGACAACGTCACCCTCGTGAAGGGGTACATCGAGGACATGCCCATCGAGAGCGGCACGGTGGACGTGATCATCTCCAACTGCGTCATCAACCTCTCCCCCGACAAGGGGAAGGTGCTGAAGGAAGCCTTCCGGGTGCTCCGTCCCGGCGGCAGGTTCTGCGTCTCCGACACGGTGTTTCTGCGCCCTGTGACGGAGCGGGCCGTGAAGAACCTCGCCGCGTGGTCCGGGTGTATCTCAGGAGCGCTGCAGGAAACGGAGTACGCCGCTCTTCTGAAGGAAGCGGGATTCATTGAGATCGAAGTCCGGCGCACGAAGGTCTACGAAGTACCCGACGCCCTGGCCGCCATGGCCTTTCCAGAACTCTCGGCAGAAGAACGGAAGGAGATCAACGGTGCCCTTGCCAGCGCGATCATTCAGGGCAGAAAAACCTTGGTGAAACCCGAAGAGGGGCGCGATTACACGATCCGCCGTGCCGAAGCCGCGGATGTCTCCGCCATCGCGGCGCTTCTGGAGGAGAACGGACTTACTTCCCTCGGAGTGGCGGAGGCTCCCGAGAACTTCCTTGTCCTGGAGCACTCCGGCATCGCCGCCGTCGCCGGCATGGAGATCCAGGGGGACGCGGGGCTGCTCCGTTCCCTCGCGGTGCGGCTGAAGGACAGGAAGAAGGGCTTCGGCGAGCGGATGACCTCGGCCGTCATCGACCGTGCCCGGGAACAGGAGGTCCGGACGGTGTATCTTCTCACCGAAACGGCGGAGCGGTTCTTCGACCGTGTCGGCTTCACCGTCGCCCGGAGGGAGGATATCCCGGCGCCGCTGATGCAAAGCTCAGCGCTGGACAGGGTGTGCCCCCAGGGCAGCACCGTTCTGCGCCTCTTTCTCGAATGAAGGGCACTGGATCGAAGTCGACAAATAGGAAGGAGAGTGGCTGACGTGTTTGAAAAGATTCTTGTAGCGACGGATCTCTCGGATGCTTCAGAGCGGGTGACCTGCAGCCTGGGGGAGTTCAAGACCATTGGAACGAAGGAGGTTGTTCTTCTTCACTGCCTCAATATTCGTGACGTGGGGACGCTTGCGTCGCAACTTATCAAAGCGGCGGAACCGCACTTCCGAAAACAACAGAAACTCTTGGAGAATCTGAACTTTTCCGTCACCCCGAAAATAGCGCTGGGTCTGCCGCAGATCGAGATTAACCGCCAGGCCACCGAACACGACTGCTCCCTTATCGTCGTCGGTTCCAGGGGAGGAACCATGGCGAAGGAGATTCTGCTCGGCGGTGTGGCGTCGGAGGTCGTGCATGGGGCGTCGAAGCCCGTTCTCATCCTGAGGATAGGAGTCAATGAAGAGAACGGGGATGCTGTCTGCATTATGGAAAAATGCTCGCCGCTCGGACACATTCTCTTTCCGACCGATTTCTCTGACAACGCCGAACAGGCGTACGCCTATCTGAAAAAGTTTGCTGAAAAGGGTGCGGACAAGATCACACTTCTTCACGTCCAAGACGAAGTGCGCATCGGAAAGTATCTCATGGAGAAGCTCGACGAGTTCAACCAGATCGATTCCGGCAGGCTTGAGAGAATGAAGGAGGAGCTTTTCCGCTGCGGAGCGAAGGAAGTGAACACCGAGATTGTCTTCGGCAACCCTAAGAAGGTTATTGTCGACAAGGTGCAAAACAACAACTACTCTCTGGTTCTTCTGGGCAGCCAGGGGAGAGGATTTATCGGCCAGTTTTTTATCGGGAGCGTAAGCCTTGCGGCGGCGAGACAGTCGAAAATACCTGTCCTGCTTGTTCCTGCGGCAGTCTGATGAATTCGTCGCGTTCGTTTTTTGGAATAAACAACCAAGTATAGCGCTTTCGACATTATTCAAAATTCACAAGGAGGTTCTCACGGCAACCATGGAAGAAAAGGCATTCATCACGAAAGAAGCGAAAGGGCTCGGTTTCTTTGAAAAATATCTCACCGTCTGGGTCGTTTTGAGCATCCTCGCAGGAATCGGGCTCGGAAAGGTCGCCCCGGACTTCGCGAAGGCCCTCGATGGAATGGCCCTTTCTGTGGGAGGCGCTCCGGTGGTATCCATTCCCATCGCCATATGCCTCTTTTTCATGATGTACCCCATCATGGTGAAGATCGACTTTTCCGAGGTTGTGAAGGCGGGAAAGAGCATCAGGCCGGTGGGGCTCACTCTCTTCATAAACTGGGCGGTGAAGCCCTTCACCATGTACGCCATCGCCGTCTTCTTCCTCGGGAAGGTCTTCATCCACTTCATCGGTCCCGACGCAGTGGACCTGGTGCGGCTTCCCTTCGGCCTCGACCTCGAGCCCGGGGCGATCTACGGACTCGGCAGCGTGGTCCTTGAAAACGGCGTCCGGATGCTTTCCGTCCCGCTGTGGCGGAGCTATCTCGCCGGCTGCATCCTGCTCGGCATAGCCCCCTGCACCGCCATGGTGCTGGTGTGGGGGTACCTCGCCAGAGGGAACGACGGCCACACCCTCGTGATGGTGGCCATCAACTCCCTCTCCATGCTCTTTCTTTACGGGCCCCTGGGAGGGTTCCTTCTCGGCGTGGGGCGGATCCCTGTGCCATGGCAGGCCCTCGCTCTCTCCATAGCCGTCTACGTAGCCCTTCCCCTGGCGGCGGGCTACATTTCCAGGAGGATGATCCTCAGGGCAAAAGGAGAGGCCTGGTTCCGGGAAAAGTTCCTTCACTTCCTGACGCCTGTCACCATAACGGCCCTTCTCATAACCCTGGTGCTGCTGTTTTCCTTCAAGGGTGAGGTCATCGTCGCCAACCCGCTGACGATCCTCTGGATCGCCATACCGCTCTTTCTCCAGACGGTGCTGATCTTCGGCCTGGGCTACTGGCTCTCGAAAAAGATCGGCCTGTCCTACCAGGACGCCGCACCGTCCGCCATGATCGGCGCGTCCAACCACTTCGAGGTGGCCATCGCCACGGCCACCATGCTCTTCGGCCTCTCCTCGGGTGCGGCCCTCGCTACGGTGGTGGGGGTGCTCATCGAGGTGCCGGTGATGCTGATGCTGGTGAAGTTCTGCAACAATACGACGCACTGGTTCCGGCAGAAGAACTAGAATCACTTCCAGGCTGAAGAGGGCGGAGTGCGTATCCCCCTCTTCAGCCTGTTCATATTTCTCAATAAACCTCAAATACAACATACAGCAAAGGATGATCAGACCCGATGGAGCAGAATCCGCAGTCCCCGGCATCGAACAAAAAGCCGTTGATCAAAGTAATGGCGGTCCTTCTCATCTCCATAGTCATAGGCGGGATCTGGCTCGTCAAGAACAGGGAAAAGGAGGTTCTTCGGGAACTCTCTTCCGCCCCCGATCGAAATCCCGATTTCGCGCTCTACATAACGGAAGCGATCGACCTCGAAAAGCTGAAATCGTACGGACTGCCGATCATCATCGACTTCGGCGCGGACTCCTGCGTACCATGCAAGGGAATGGCCCCCGTGCTCAAGGAATTGAATGAGACGCTTCAAGGAAAGGCGATCATCAGGTTCGTCGACGCCTGGAAGCATCAGAACCTGGCGGAGGGGTACCCTCTCCGGGCGATACCGACCCAGTTCTTTTTTGACAGGGAGGGAAAGCCTTTCACTCCCCCGGAGTCGATAGGAGTTCCGATGCAGATGTATGCCACCAGGGATACGAACACCCATGTCTTCACCGTCCACGAGGGGGGCATGACGAAGGCGCAGCTTCTCTCGGCGCTGAAGGAGATGGGCGTGGAATGATCGACGGCTGGCTCGCCGCACTCTCGGAATCCATACGTGCAGGCACGGCGCTTGCGCCGCTCCTCGCCCTGCTGGCCGGAGTGGCGACATCAGTCACTCCCTGCGCCCTGACGAGCGTTCCCCTGGTGATTGCCTACGTTGGGGGAACGACCGCAGGCGACCCTCGGAAAGGGTTTGCCCTGTCAGCGGTCTTTTCGCTCGGCATGGCGCTGACATTCACAATTCTCGGCGCAGCGGCGTCTCTGCTTGGCCGGCTTATGGGGACGTCCTCCTCGTGGTGGTACATCGCCCTCGGAATCCTCATGCTGCTCATGGGGCTGCAGATACTGGAGATATTCAACTTTCTTCCGTCGACGAACCTGCTGTCGAAGAACACGAAACGAGGATACGCCGGGGCCTTTCTGGCGGGCGTTCTGGGGGGCTTCTTCTCGTCCCCCTGCGCCACGCCCGTCCTCGTCGTTCTGCTGAGCATCGTCGCCGGAAGCGGGGAAGTCGGGCGGGGAATACTGCTGCTCCTCCTCTATTCCCTGGGGCACAGTGTCCTCGTCCTGGCAGCGGGAACTTCGGCCGGCTTCGCGGCGAAACTCGTCGCGAGCGAAAGATACGGTGTCTTCAGTACCGTGTTGAAATACTGTCTCGGCGCGGGTGCGCTGCTGATAGGCTTTTTCATGTTCTACCTGGGCTTCTGATCCGGACAGGAATTCAAGAAAGAAGGAGTGCAATGAATACGTTCGTCGATTCGCTTCAGTTCTTCGCGTTTATCTTCTTCGAGCTGACGGTTCTCTTCCTCGGGGTGAGCACGCTCATCGGGCTGATCTTCGAGTACGTCTCCGACGACGAGATCCGCCGCCGTATGTCTTCAAAGGGGCTTCTCGGAAACTTCCTCGGCGCGGCCCTCGGGGCCATAACACCCTTCTGCTCCTGCTCCACCATTCCCATGACGGTGGGCTTCCTCCGCGCCGGAGTGCCTTTCGGGGCGACGATTTCCTTCGTCCTCGCCTCTCCCCTCCTGAATCCGATCATCATGGCCATGTTCTGGGCGTTGTTGGGGTGGAAAGCGTGTCTGACGTACGGGGCCGTGACCTTCGTGGTCGCCATGGCCGGCGGAATGCTGCTCGAATTCTTCGGCCTCGCCAGTGACGTGAAAAACGTTCGCGTCAGCGGAGGGCACGGCGCCCGGAAACCGCTTCCCTCGTTCGGGGCGAAGCTCCGCCGGGCGTTTTCGGGTGCCTGGGCCGACTTTCGGGGCGTCCTCGTCTATCTAGTTGTCGGCGTCGGAATCGGCGCAGTCATTTACGGCTACGTTCCCAACGACTTCATCGTCACTATAGCCGGGCCGCAGAACCCGCTGGCGATACCGGCCGCGGCGATCATCGGAATTCCTCTCTATGTTCGGGCGGAGACGGTGATTCCCATCGGTGTCGCCCTGACGCAGAAGGGGATGAGCCTCGGGGCGGTGATCGCGCTCGTCATCGGAGGAGCGGGGATGAGCATTCCGGAGATGAGCATGCTTGCGGGTATTTTCAAAACCCGTCTCGTGTGCGTCTTCA
>Ga0209510_1002078_pt1 | contig 21201 bp, 23 predicted proteins | sample BiotimSIPDNA_FD_185749 | JGI IMG/M metagenome (GOLD analysis project Ga0209510, IMG submission 185749) | Anaerobic biogas reactor microbial communites from Washington, USA - Biogas_R1 time_0 SIP DNA (SPAdes) (version 2) | ecosystem: Engineered > Bioreactor > Anaerobic > Unclassified | place...
TACATTATCAACTGAGCCGCTGGTACGATAGCAATGGAATATTGGGACGTTACACGCGGGCGTCGCCAAGTGGTAAGGCATTAGCCTTCCAAGCTAACATTCGTCGGTTCGAATCCGATCGCCCGCTTTTTTTGATACCTGTTGGTACAATAACCTCCCAAAATTCTCAAGCTAACATTCAGCGGCTCACAATTTCGCCAGAGAGATCCTGGCAGAAAGTGTATTAGCTTCGATGAAACTTTCAGACGCAATTGAAGGCTTTTTTATCTGCAAAACCGGCAACCGCAAGGGCGATTTTTCACCTAAAACGATCAGGTTATATCAGCATTTACTGAGGAATCTTACGAAAACCTTAAATGACCCAGAGATTGAAACGATCACTTCCCGGGATCTTGAAAGGTTTATGGCGGGTCTGGCTAAGCCAGAACGGGGTTTATCCGCATATGCACAAGACAATTATTACAAAGCGGTTCGATCATTCTTCAATTGGGCTGTCGACTCAGTAAATGCACAACCCGCGCACAAGACACTCCGTCAGCCGATTGTGATTGCTGAACCCGTCATCCCCTTTTCAAAACAGGATATAAAGCGGATCCTGGCTGCCTGTGAGTTTACAACCCGCACATGTCCAGTGAGCCGGAAGCCCTACACTCAATCAAGGCCAACAGAGACGAGAGATAAAACGATTATTTATTTGCTTTTGGATACGGGCTTGCGAATCGGTGAGCTCTCGCGCCTTACCATGGATGATATATTCATGGATCACAATACATTGCGGGTAACTCCCTACCACACTGGTAAGAAATCGCGCCCCCGTGAGGTGCCTTTCGGAAGGTTAGCCAAACGATGGCTCTGGCAATTTATTACTGAGCATAAACCAGCAAACGATCGTCCGGTGTTTGGGCTTACTACCACGGGGTTATCCAGGTTGTTTACGCGGCTCGGTAAAAGTGCTGGTATGGCTGGGGTTCATGCCCACAGATTCCGTCACACCTTTGCGATTGAATACATCCGTAATAGTGGGGATATATTCTCACTTCAATACATCCTCGGTCACTCGGACCTCACAATGTGCCGTCGGTATCTTGCGATTGTTAAGGCTGACGCTCAAAACGCTCATGCCCGGGCAAGTCCAGTGGATAATTGGTTGTGAGTAGTATTCGTTATACTGAGGATCTTGTGCAATTTTTGCCCAGGTTATCGGTTATACCGTAAACTATGCCAACTAATAAAGTTAGATTACGCCATAACGAAAAGCAACCTGCGCGTTTATTGCACAAGTTGCTTTTGTCTTACCCCGATGTTTACTCTATCATGACCAGACGGGGTACGCGGTCGGGATGCCTAAGCGTGTCTGGTTCTGTAAAGAAACGGAAACCTTCTGGCAGGTCGCCGTCTAAATGACCTCACCGTAACCAGAACGATGTGCGGGATTATCATGAATTACCGCAACTAAGGTGCGCATTGTTAAGAGGCGTAGTAGGTTCTATTGTGGAGCTGGCGGGAATCGAACCCGCGTTACCTGCAATCTAAGCAGATAGTCTGTCTGTCATGCAAGCCGACGCCTGTCAGCCCCAAAGTTATAGCATCAAAAACCACAAAGGTCATGTATTAATTTTATCATTATTAATACATAATAGCTTTCTTATGTACCCGTTTTGCCATTTTGTTGACATAACAGCCCGCATATGAGAAGTTCGTTCTCATTTCTGATACACAATTCAGTTTGTCTATCACGGCCGCGCCTTATCCGTGACATAGAACCCGCGCCCCTTGTAATGTACAGTCACCGGTTGCCAGACTTTGCGCAATGTAGGCGTTTGGCAGTCAGGGCAGACGGTGATCGGGTCGTCGGTGTAATGCTGGAATATCTCGGTCTGCTTCAGGCAATTGTCGCATTCGTAGACGTAGACGGGCATATTACCTCACATTACTATTCACAATCACCTGCAATCCCTGCTCCCTATCCCAAACAAATGCTTGCGCTTGTCTTACTGAGCCAATAAAGCCCTTCTCGGAATGCCATGCATCGGTCGCGGTGATAGCGGAGATCCTTCTGAAAACAATTCCATTTTTTGTTACTGAGCTCTCAGTATGTAAATGCCCCATGTGGAACTCCCTGAAGATGGATTTTCCCCACATCTCAGGTGCTTCAATCTGCATAAGCCCTTCCAGACGTTTGCCCTCATTTTCCCCATGAGCGAATCCGATAAGATTGTCTCCGTAAAGGTGATACTTCCGGGGGGTTGGGGAAAGGTCAACGTCTATTGTCTCAGTATGAGCGTATCGTTGGGATAGACCTACAACCGCTGCATAAGACAACATTTGGTCGTGATTCCCAGGCACCCACATCACCTTCACCGGTGCAAGCGCATGGCATTGTTCAACCGCCCAAACAAGCAGCTCAACACCTTTTGTGAACATTTTTTGCCACCGTGTGTCGGAATCAAGCTGAGTACCTGCAGTGGTTGTAACCGTCGGCGTGTCGAAATGGAAGAAATCCTGACCGATAGGAAACAAGATATATTCCGGATCTCCCAATACACTTACCTTGCTCAGTATGTCAGTTACAGTTTCTTTCCACAATTTTTCAGCGATTTTGAGATCATAATCGTCTTGACCGGTCTCGTCACCCCATGCCAGCTTGCCCAGGTGAAAGTCCATGATCGGTAACTCCAACATGTAGTCGCCAGGATTATGCTTATACTGAGTGAGTTTTGTGGGAGAGAGTTTTTTGAACACCTCGATAATTTGGTCTGATGTCAACTTCCCACCAAGTGGCTTCACCGTGAGCGTCACCGAGTATTTCCGGTTGGTGTGCAACTCGCCTTCACCTTCAAGGTTCTTGATGGTCACATCCCATGAACCACTTACTAATTTGCACGTCACCACTTCCCATAGCATTGAATCAAAGCCACATTTCTTCATTACTGAGGTCGGCGACGCGGCTTCATCGTCGCTTAGGTAAATGTCGCGCTTGATGGTCTGAGACTGATCCTTGTTGAAGGTAGTTTCTTCCTGGGAATATTCCTGGCTGGTCTTATTCAGCCGTTCCATCATGCCCAGGTGCAGCTTAATCCCCGCTAAATACTTCTTGGCATTGTTATACGCAAGCTCCTTGCCATACAAACGCCGCATTTTCTCCTGGGCGTTGCCTGGCGCGTTGATCACCTGTTCTTCGAATGCATTCACTCAGGAAGTCTCTTTGGTATAACTTCCAAATCTAACCACAGGCTTTTTGTACACATCCCTGAATCGGATGATCTTGCCCGTCCACGGATCTATTGCCAGGATATCGTTTTGCGCATCAAGTCCAATCCCGAATATCCAGTGCATGTCTTGTTCTTCGGTTGATTCGTCAAAGTCGACCAAAATGATTGGATAACGTCCGGAGCGGATTGACGCCTTGATCTGCTCGTCACTCACCCACCATTGCATGCCCTCATATACGACGCCGGGGAATTGCTCTTGCGCCTTTTCCCAAATAATCAGATTGCCGTTGGCATAGCCCGAGTGTTTTGTGCGCCATTCATTATTGCTGACTGGATTCGTCAGATAACCCAAAGCGTTCATCGCCATCGTCTCACACATTAGAGCGCATCCATTAGCACCTAACGTGGATTTTGTGCCGAGTGGTTTGTCCTTCCAGCGCGGGTCATTCTGCCAGTAAACCGCGCCGAAATATGTCCCGTCAAAAGTTGGCGGCGTTTCACCAACGATAACCACCCACTGAGTATTGCGGATCCACTGGCCAGCACCAATCCGATACCAATCCCCTTGCACCTGGTACACGTCCCGCTCATCCCCGCTATCAAGCCAGTATGGTTCCCGTGGATAAACTTCGCCATTGACGGCTTTGTACACACGATATTTGTTTGGCTTGACGGTCACAATCCGAATCCTGAACAAAGGCGTCTCAGTGGCGGGTGGTTCGATAGGAGTTTCATCCCCAATTGCAGGGGTAGAGTACAGACATTCCGCATCAGCCCAATCCAGATCGAGATTGTCGGAATACCCGTTTAGTCGTCCGGTTGACGAGTATTGCCAAAGACACCACTTCTTCCACGGGGACGGCAGTCTTGGAACGGTAACATAATAATTCGCAACCCACAATCGCCTTGATGCCCAACGGGTTTCGTTTTGCATGACCTCAAGCCACTTCGAGTACGAGGTGTAGATACCGATCTCAGTGTCAAGAGTGCTCTCCAAAATCGGAATGTAAGCGTTGATTTCACTTCGGCTTTGATACTGAGCTTCAACGTCCACCCACAGTCCCGCCTCAATCCGCTTGCCGTCCAACGCCTGTTTCACCAGATCAGCTTGTTCCTGCAAGCGAGTGTTCAATGGGAAGTGGTAACCGCCAATGCGAACACCGCGCTCAGTAAATGCCAAATAATGGCGCTCAAAATAGATGTCTTTCGTCCAGCCAAACCCAATTCGCAAAATGACAAAATCAACCTGCTCTGCGATCTTGTCGTAATTGATCATAGCAGGATCCTGGTATTTGCTGATATCTACTCCAAACGGGTGTGTCATTACTCACTTTCTTTCCAAAGCCAACTAAGCGAAATAGCCTCTGCCCCTGTCAAGCAGGAATCAGGCAAGCGTTCCGGGTCAATCGGGGCTGAGGTCAATTCAATTTCCGCCTCAAATTCACTCCGGATTTCGTCCTCGAAGTCTTTCACGTTCTCAGGCTTGATTCGAAATTGCCCGGTCTGGTTCTCTCCGTCAAACACTTCCTCGCCATACTTTTTCAGAACTTCATTTCTGAATTCCTGCGCCTTATCGAAAATCGGTTTGATTTCCTCGACCACTTTTCCGAGTTGAATCGACACCGCTAAGGGCAGTTTCTGTTCCAGCAGGGAACTCAAAGCCTTATCAGAATTTAGTAATTTTGTGATTGTAGTTTTCATCATTATTGCAACTCCTCTTGTTTTCTGATTTCTGAATCTAAAAAATCCCAAATAGCCAGTAACGCATTGTAAATATCCGGCAAGGCTGTTTGTAATTCCTCAATGGAAATTTGTCCGTTTACAGTTGAATGTTTTTGCAAGTCGGTTACCGGATTCCCATTTTCGTCAACGAACTCGTAGCCTTGCGCCCAAGTGACATAATCAATTCCGTCTGCCATCGTTTGATGGTTTAGACTCATCGCTGTTTTCCTGATTTCTGTCGCTGTAATAGTTTTGCTTTTTAGAACACTCATATTTCTTACTCCTTGTCTGTTTTATACCCAGTCAATAATGACTCCGAGAATATATCCAGTACCGCCATTTGTGTCATTAGCATCTCTGTAAATGCGAATCAAAATCAGGTCTCCGTCATTCCAAGCCGAAGTGTTTAGGGTAGTGGATTGTTCATGCACGACCGAAGCAGCACTGATAGAAATTGATAGATTTCCGAATATTGACTGAACAGGGAAACCGTATCCACTCACAGCCCGATGCGCTTCGCAGTAATAATTCAACATGCCGACATTGCTTGAAGCGGTAAGAATCTTTATTCTCAACTGTTCCCCGGGTCGATTATTTACTACCGCAAAATCGATAATAGACGCACTTGAATTTGGAAAAGATGCCACTAGAATGCCACCAAAACTGCCCGGTGCTGCGCCGTTTGCATAAGCGAAATCCCCTGCCCCCAAAGTGAATCGGGGCGTATGCCTCAGGACATAATCAGAACCGAGATAATCTTTTATCGTGCCATCAACGACAAGGTCGCCTGAAATATCTACTCTCGACGCGCGGAGGTCGATTATGGTGTTATTCGCATTCAATTCAACCCCGGTTGTCCGAAATTCAAGTTTCTTTACATCGCCAGCATCATTAGGGTTGTAGTGCTTGAGTAATAGTTTGGTTTCCGTTCCAGCCCAATCGCTGTCCCGTGACGATGTTATCTCGATGTTCGTCCCCAGAAGGTAAAGGTTCTTTTCGCCTGTAACGTGTAAGTCTTCCTTACCAGTAAGGAACACCTGCTGTTTGTATGGCGAGCCATAACCGGACAAACTTCCAGTCGGTAAACCACCTGTCGTGTAAAACTTGATAGGGGTGGCTTCGAACGAATCGGCTTTTAACGTAACGCCATTTACGTCAAGTAAGACATTGCCATCACCTGCGTAGAATTTACCATCACTACCACCCCACCATTGCTTGACGTTATTGTTCCAGCCGCCCATCATCATCGCGCCGGAGTCGTTCCAAATAGCCGAACCAGTGAAGTCTGTGCCCCAAGTTCCAGTTCCTTGCTGTAACCTGCCATTCGTGCCAAGTTTGATTACATTCTCGAAACTCGCTTCTGTTCCAGTTAGTTGAATTACGGTCTGGTCGTAATTCCTAATTCGGATTCCACTAGTCGGGTCAATCGTGATATTTGCTTTCCCTGACTCGTAAGCCCCAAACGCACCGCCATAAGTCGAGGCACTATAACCCCACCCATTTATCAGGTCACCGATTCGCACCTGTTCTCTAAAATTTGCGATAGTATCGGAATGAGAAAATACAGATATTCGAGGCGAATCATAGGCGTTCAGTTCAATTCTGCCATCGCCAGTTTGTCCATAGTTCGCGAATACAGTTCCAGTCTGCCAGTCGTTAGCCCCTGTTCCATCTAAATCCCGGGTGACGTTGTAAGTCGTCCCGGAACTAAGCGAGACGACTCTTATATATTCAACTTGCGGATTACTCCCGATGACCCCCCGGAAAACGAGGACATCGTTTGCTTCGTAAGTGCCTGCGCCTAAATCAATAGTTGTATCAGTTGAAAGAATGTCAGCAGGCAGAACGCCTTCGCCTTTCGAGACAGTAAACCAGCCCCCCAAAAGCGTCTGTTCGTATTGTGCGAAAACCACCGCACTCAATTCAGACCCCCATATTTTCCGCCATAGGCTTGCGCTACTGCCTAAATCGTAAGTGTCGGAATTGTGAGGCATTATCGACCCGGCATACATTGTTTGTGTAAAACTATGATTTCCTGTCCAAGCGTAGTTTTCGGTCAAATCGACGATAACAGCACCGTTAGAATCAAAGTCGATTCCAAGTCCGGGCAACACATCTACGCTATCCGCATATACGGTGATTCCGTCCCCGGCCACGACATTGAACGTGCGATTCTCAGATAAATTGCCTCCCCCAGTTAAGCCATCCCCGGCTGTTAGGGTGATAGTTTTATCTGCTTTCAAAGCCAAAGCCAAATCTATTTCAGTTTCGGTGTAATAACGTCCATCGTGGTCGTCACTTTGGCTATGAGTAGAAAATAGGTTCGCTATTTCAGTTTCGGTGTAATAACGCCCATCGTGGTCGCCACTTGTCTTATGAGTTTCTAACGCCAGCAATAAGGCGGAAACGTCCTCGCCTACGGTATCGCTTCCAACATCGCCAGACGCCCTCGCAATAAATGGTAGTAATTTTCTGTATTCGCTTGTTCGTCTAATATCAGCCATCTTGTACCCTCACAGAATTAGGATTTTTCCAGTCGGCAGGACGTATCGAGGGCTTTCCCTCGCTATCCCACTCGCAAGCGTCCACGAAATAATTCGCCATTCCGTTAATGGCGGAAAAATACGAACTTGATTTCGTGATAGGGATTACACTCACCCACTTGCCAACCGGATCAAAGCCCGATTCGACTTCCGTCCCTGCGAGATAATAAATCCTCCCGTCTGGTCTATATTCAATTTCCGGTGTATCCGATTCATCTGTCTGTTCCCATACATCGATTGTTCTATCTACGTTCACCCGGCTTAGAACACGCCTATAATTTGATGTTCCAGTTTCTAAGTGCGCTTTCAGTTCGTCGTAAACAGTTGTGTCACCACTTCTGTAACTTTCACTGTAAATCCCAGAACGGACGTCCATTCTTATTCGGGATAAATATTCGCCATACTGAGTAAAATAGTTTTGAATCTGCTGAGTCGTTTCTATCAGTTCGTTGGCGTAAAGTTGGAAAGGCGTGTCTGATTCCTGTTCCACCCAATCGTCGTCAACTGAACTATCGTACAAAAACAAGTTTCCGCCTGAGTAAGTGTTATCAGTATCTGCCGGGAACGTATAATAGTTATTCGCGTCAGCGTTGTTGGTAGTTACAACGATGAAATATGTAGTGCCAGAAACCAGCGCATAAGTTTGATTCAAGGGAACATTTACCCAACCATAGTTAGTGCCAATTAATCCAGCGAATTTACTCCCTGAAGCCAATTGAGAACCGGGGAATCCGTCAATTTCCGAGAATAGCGCAACGGATAAATTACCCGGACTTCCTGTCCGTTTTGCGAATACGGATATTTCGCCTAAGTTGATGTCTGAAACAGGCGTGAATGACTGCGCCCATTTTGTTTCAACGTCAAAGGAAATTTCGCCTTGCCCAACTTTTGTATAAGATAAAGCCAACGTAGTCGGTACTTCGCAGTAATAACTGTCGAATAAGTGAATCCAACCTTTGCAATAAATCCTTGCACGATTTTCGCCAGAATTCTCACGAGTTGTTATCACCATTTTTGGCAGTTTCAGGCTTTGCAACTTTTGGTGCGCAAGGGCGTTTGCAGAAACAGCGTTCATACTTGCGCCAGTAATTAAAAGCCTTCGTAAGCCATATTCCTCAACGGAATCATCATCACGAATCCAGTCGGTAGTCTGCCTGATTCCAACTGTGCTACCACTCAAATCAACTTTCGTATAAGCAACCGCAACCTCGTTCGCCATATTCTCATAATCAACCGTTGCGACAACACCCTCGACCTCGACCTCGACCCGACTCACATAACCCCACCATAAGGGAACAGCCGATTCAGTATGCACAGTTACGCCAGTCCGAACAAGGTTTAGCAATAAAAGCAAACTCTCTTTACTGCCCTTGACATTAAACTCTGCCTCGTCGCAACCACCCAGCCACGTCTTGGAGTGACGGGTCAAATCAAGTTTCAAATCACCCGGAATCTCGTGTTTATTATTCAGGTATTTAGAACGTTGCCAAAAGTAAACATTCATTAGGGCGTAAGCCTCCGGGGTCGGTAGTAAACCTTTATCGAGGCGGTATATTCATCGAGGTAACCGCCAGTCATCGAGTTAGTCAGAAATAGAAGTTTTTGACTCTTTCCCGGAACGAGAGTAATCCAGTCACCGTACCCGTTATAGTGCCCTGTTTTTCCACCGCCACTCCAACCGTCCGTCCAGACTGTTTCTGTAATCCCGTCGTCTGCCAAAGTAACACCTGTCGCAATTCCATAACCTCTCGGAATTAATTGCCGAAAAGCAGTCGCAGGAAATAAGAAATAATCCAGAAACGTCTGATTGAATCCACCAGCACGCCTTGCCCCAAGCCTTAATCCAATAGGGCTGAAATCCGTTATACCCGGCAACCACGGGGGAATCTGTAACGTGCCCAAGTCAACAATATGGGCGTAATTCTGAACGACTTCCGGGGCTTTCTGCATAGGGGTCAAAGCCACACTCGCAGGATAATAAAGCCCAACGTTCAAACGCAAATCCTGATACCCATAATGTACCTTTGTAAACACCCGATAATGCCCACCCTTTGCCCCTTTTAGAAATGTAGAATCCAGTTCTGTAAGTGAAATTTGGGCTTCATTATCGCCGGTGTAGGTTCTCGCTACATTATGAGGGATATACCACTCAAACGGGTTTGTAGTGTCATCAATAGACCTGCCAATCCAAAAGTTCGACAGTCGGGTAGTGCCACTCGAATATGTGTTCGTAATCTCAATTCTCGGCGGTGTGGGGATAGAACCATCAACGTCATCACCGTCAATTCCGACATAATTCACGCGTTTACTCGGCGCAGCCCCAGTACCGTCATTCGTGTTATAGACCGTCAAGCCGGTTGTGTTGTCTGTGCCATTTTCATTTGTCAGCGGAATCTGTGCTTCACCGCCCTCCCAATAGTTCTTGCGTTTCACCCAAATTCTGGCTGGGACGTGATTTCTCGCCACCCGGTCAAAATAATCAGTTTCGGTGTCTAAAACCCCGTCAAGAATTTCCGACCTAACGTACCCGTCGCCAGTATCGGCTTCGAGATAAATCTTAGGCAGGGTCAAGTCTTTTTGCGCACGCCTCGCGCTGTCAAAATAATCTTCGATCTTGCTTACGGTTTCCTGTACAGTACTTCGTGTACCTAATAACAAGATTCCTGCAATCGTTTCGACTTCTTTCGTTTCGACTGGGGCACTCCCCGGGGTAAACTCGACAACAATAGAATTCGTACTGCTTAGGACTAAATCAGTTTTTCCTGACAGTTTCAGCTTCATAGATTTATCCTCCGCACGATTTCCCGGGTCAATTTGTCTAAGTCAAAATCGTTGGCAATAGTCGCATTCACAACAACCGAAACGTTTTTCCGAGGGTCAGGTTGCTTGTAATAGCCGCCTCTTTTATCTCTATAATCTCTATCGTAGTCAGGTCTTAGCGCTTCCCTCAAAGCCATTGCGACTTCGTGCTGGTTCATTACTCGCCCATAGGTTTCGGGGATAAATAATTCACCCTCTCGCCCGGGTTCTTGCCATAAGTATTGTTGCCCGGGATAAACAGCACCGCCTAACGCCTTAGGAATCGCATTGTTAGGGATATAATTCACACCCACATTAATCGAACTCGGAACGTTCGGCTTAAACGGGGTATCGTAATAAACCGCAGTAATTTCAACCTCTTTCGGTTCAGGGTCAGGCAGGTTCGCCAGTTCCCTCAAATAAGGCATAATGTCTGCCAAAATCTCGGCAATTTTAGGGTCTAACTCTGCTAAGTCAGCCTCAGTCATACCGTCTAAAAAGTCAGTTGTGTCTGCTAAAATTTCGCCTGTTTTGCTGTCAATGAGTTTTCCGTCTACGAGTTCGACTCCCTCCTCGTATCCCTCAACGTTCGCAAGGATTTCACCGACCTTTTGTTCCAACTCGATAGCGTTCGCAGTATTAATGGCGGTCATATAATCTTGCTTCATTTTCTCAGCCGCCTCTGCGCTTATAAGCCCTGCGTCCACCATGTACTGGGTCAAAGCGTCAATTTCACTTTCGGTATAACCGTCCACTTCCATTGAGGCTTGCATAAGTGACAAAGTCATTTCTTTTGCCATTCTATCCATTGCCTCGCTTGCGCTTTCAGAAACCCCCTCCAAGTCAGCAATAGCCTGCTTTACTTCCTCAGCCGACATTTTCACGCCATTCAATGTGCCACCCGTTTCAGCGAACGGGCGTAATTGTTCTAATTGCCTTTCCGTTTCAGCAATAAGATTCAATTGTTCATCGTACCCATAAGCCATAGACTGCATTGCCCCAAAATCAAGTGCGAGTTCGTCATAAACCGCACTCATAAGCCCCACCGCAAGCGCCGCCTCGGTGTTTGCGAGGGTGAATTCTTCCATTTCAGCAATGCCTGATTCAATTGCGGCGTTTGCCTGTCTCTGCGCCTCTTCCCCTTCGTAGTTTGCGTCAGCCCATTTCTGTGTGCCCTCAGCCGCCGAATCAATTTTTGTTCCGTACTTTTCAACAATGGCGGTGTAATCCTCGGTAGACAGGTTGCCCCAAACGTTTTGAAGTTCCTTTACTTCACCCCAAAATCCCTCGGTGTCCAGCCCGGCTTGTTCCATTTGTTCTGCTAAATCAGCAAGCCCTCGGTTTTGCGTTCCAATTTCGGCAAGTCTCGCCAGACCGGTTGCCGCTTCGTCTACACTTGGAACAAGCATGTCTGCGAGGTTCTGTTTTGCGTTCGCACCAATTTGTTCGAATGCCGCTTCTAACTTCATCAGACTTCCGGCACTCGTTTCAGCAATTCCACCAACTCTGGCAATTTGTCCTTCTGCTTGTTGCAGAAAGGCCTCGGTGAAGGCTTCTTGTACGCCCATTCCGCTTGCTTTCAAAGCCTCGAATTTTTCCTCGAATCCGGCTACGCTAACCCCCAGCGTGTCAAAACGCTTTGTAGTCTGGTTCGTCAGGGTCAAAGTGAGTTGATCCATGTTCATGCCCAATTCACCTGCCACGTTAGTCAACCGGACTGTTTCATCGTGGGTGTTAGTCAAGCCCAGACTCATCATGTCCGTTGCAGATTTCATCAGTTCTGCATCAGACATCGTTCCTTGCGTTGCGTTTCGCAAGTCATTCATTAAAGCAAAAGAATTCGTTCCGATAGACGCTGTCAGATTATCAAATTTTCCGGCAACATAATCAAGTTGTGCGCCCTCGTGGGTGAAGTCATATACCGCTTTCCCGGCGTTTATTGCAGTCCGGGCAATACCCATAGCCTGATTAATACCAGTCGCCATTTGAGTCCATGACTCTTTAATGCCCCCAGTTGCGCCCTTTTGGTCGTCTGCTGATTGTTTTGTTTTATTTGCGAGTTGAGTTTGTGCACCCTCAATGTTGCCCAAAGCGGTCAAGACTTCATTTACTCCCTCTGCCTCAACCGCTACAATAATTTCAGTTAGTTTTGCCATTTATTTTCCTCGCCTGTTCTGCTTGTATCCTCCTATCAATTGCCAAAATAGTCCTGTATCCATCGAGTACCCAAGCAGGCTGTTCCAATAGTTCCCAGACGGGGATTTTGGTCTCTAACGCTATTTTGAACAGTTCCCAAATTTCCAGTTCTGTGTCGTCCGGGATTTCATAAACTTCTGGCGCACACAGCCACGCCTCTAATCTTTTTTTGACTCAGTCGCAAAAAGTAGCCTGTCTTTTGTAATTGATTCGATGATTGTATTCAACAAATAAACCGGAATTGAGTTGGCTTTTATTGCCTCACTTGTAACAGGGATAATTTTGTCGTCATCGTCCTGTAAATCCCAGTTTGCCACCAGTTTTTCTAATTGGAAAATCAGGCGTTCTGTTGTTCCGAGTGACTTCAACTCGTCCAAAAATCCAAGCGTAATTACTTGAGGGCGGTATTCCAAGTTGATCACGAAATCACCGCTGGAAGTTTTATAGACTACTTCAAGCTTCTTAGTTTCTTTCGTCAAATCTCTTAGTTTCAACTTTGCTCCTTACTACAACGCGCTTACGTTTGTGATTACTTCGATTTTCACCGACTTGCCCCAAGTTGAATCGTGAATGGGCAGCAAACCGAACTGGACCGTATAAACGTTGTCCAGGCTGGAGAAGTCACCAACGCTCTTAACCTGCGCCGGGAAGTCGATCGTGAATTTGTGATTGTACGGTGAGGCAATCTCCGCGCCGGTCGCTTCAATCCTGAACCACTTGGTTGACGCGTTTCGCAGAGTCGTGATCAGTCCCATCCCTGCGGTGTCGGTTGCAACGGTGATCTTGCCCGAAGCGTTCGGTTCACCTTCCACCGCTTCCGGATCCTGGCCCACAGGCCATGCCAGCCCAAACTTATCGGTCAGGCTCCACTCCATGCTGAATGAATTGGTCAAAGCAGTTGCGCCAGACAAACCCGTTTGCGTGTCCGCCATGTAGAACTTCAGGTGACTCGGTAAGATTGGCACAGGTGAAAGCGAGGTAGGGGCTGCGGTCAGCGTGATGCCAGTTTCCAGCGCCTCACCGATACCGGATCCATTCACGGTAATGTCATTGCGGCCAAAGTTGAAGGTCAAGCCGCTGATCTTCGCCCCAGCCACGCGCCATGCGCTGCTCGCGTCACCCTGTTCGATTGTGAAGCTCTTGCCCACATCTGCCTCGCTGGTGTTCGAAGCGAACGTCCATTTGTACGCGGCTGTGGCGCCCTGCTGAACAGGAGCGGCATAGTGCATCAAGCCCGAAAGCAGGTACACGATTTCGTTGTAGGTCGGCGCACCCTCGATGTTGATGCTCGACCATTCCTTGTTGAGTGTGGCGAAGCTGGCGTACTTATTCCCCATTGCTCTGAAGGGTTTTGTCTCCGCCTGGGGGGATGGGGTCATGCTGACTGCCAATAGTTTCTTATTGGCTGCTACGGAAGTTCCGGCGGTGCTTTCAACTCCTACTTGAATTCCCTGAAAAACAGATGCTGGTAATGTCATTTTCTAATCCTTTACTGGGTATGCACCCTAAAATCTAAAATCATTGATTTGTATGTGTTGCCATTGTCTTTCTCGGACATTGGCATCTTGAATTCCAATACGCTGCTTAGTACATTTGAACCACGTGCTTTGTGCAACAAGGTTTCAACAAGCGCCGCGATTGAATTGACCGTTGTATAACTGGTCGCCTTGTTGACCGCCTTGACCTGCCAGCGTTCACCGTCCATCAGCTTGTCCTTGAACGCATTCTGCACTGGCACCGCGTCGATCTGCTGTATCACCACGTAAGGAAACGTTGCTCCCTCTGGCGCTTCGTCCCGGTAAATGCGCGTGCTGACCAACGCCGCCAGTGATGTGCTGCCTGTCAATACTGAGTAAATCCACGCGGATCCGTCTGCCATTACATCGCCTTCACAATCTGGTCGATCGCCTCAACGAATTGAGGTTCAATCTTGTCAGCAGCTGGCCGCATATATGGCTGTGCTCCCATTTTGTAGGTCCCAAACTCAACGTAAGCGGCGTACTCAGTATGCGGGGAAATGGTCGCGCTGAATTCCTGGATTTCTGCCTTGATACTGCGCTTCAGATCGCCGGTAACAACTGGAACCTGATCTTTAGCTTCTGCCTCAATGTCCATCGCGGACTTCTTCACTACCGCGCTTACCGCGCCCGGGAATCTTCCAATGATCCCAGGAATTCGGTTGTCGTGGATGGTCGTCTTTACTGTGATGTTCATGCGCTATTCCTCGAACTTGACCGGCGATATGCCAGCCTCTTCCAGTTGCCTAATCAACCGTTTTGCCCAACGGCGCAGCTTCACATTCTCGCTCGCTATCTCGGAAATCTGCGTGGTGGTCGAGTTCTTGTAAGAGTCGAATTCGTTCCTGAGCGCGTTGTAGCGGTTATCCGACTCCACCTTGAAAGCCTGGTATCTGCCTTCCTGCTTGTCAATCAAATCGTAGAGTTTTGAGATAGTGTCCGCGTCCAGGTTCTGCTCATCGTGTTTCTGTTTCCTTGTCGCAAAGAACAGCGCAATTGCAGACGAAATAAAGGTCAATGCCATGATTGCGTTATCAAGTGTCATCGGTCAAGCCTCTTTAGTATTCGTAACGTCATCAGGGCATTTGCCCCTACCAAGGTAACTGTCATCAAAATTCCGGATCGCACGAACGTCTGGTGCGTTGGCAATTGCGAAATGTCAAATACCGCTCGGTAAATCGAATAGCTGTAGTAAACAGCCCAGTACACGCCCATGAAGCCCAACGCGAACTTAACCCACGACTTGCGGTGCTTGAAGTACTGCGCGAACTCCGCGTAAGCCATGATCAGTGACACTAATACAATGGCGTATTTCTCGAATTCGTACAGCCAGCCCATGTTCATCGTTAACCTTGAATATCTGTCGCGCTGCGAATCGCATCATAGACCTTGCTCGCCACTAGTCCCAGTCCCAACCCGAAGATTGCGGACCCGAACCATCCGGCAAAGCCAACCGGCATACCCAGGCTCACCTGGTACAAGACGCCCAGAACTGCGCCAATCAGGAAGCTGATCAATGTCAGCACTTTCCCTTCCGCGCCAAACGACTTACTGAGCTCCACCAACCCCATCACAACAAGGATCAGCGGTACTCCATTAACAATTTGATCAAATTCCATTTCATTCCTTCTTTCTCATCTTCACACTGTGGTCACAATCACCCGTAATGCGGTGATGTGTGATTTATCTTTATTAGTCCAGTGAACCTTATAGTTCACCGAGTTGATTTGGATCTGGTCCGTGTCCAGCACGTCCGTCCCGACTGGCAGTGTGATCACATTGACTTTGCCAACAGTGATCGTTGCTGCAACCGATTTCTCCAGCTCGCCCTTCGGATCACCCAAACGCGCGTTCACCGTCGAAACAGTCGTCCAGGCCTCACTCCATCCATCCGCGCCACTTGTAATGCTTTGCCTCTGGATATATGCTGTCTCTGGCAGGTTGGATTCCTGCGTAGCCTTCATTTTTGCCAGATTTTCCGCGTTAATCAGTGTTGTAGTCATCTCTTACCATCCTCACGGTCTGAATCGCCCCAAAACGGCTGCTTTTTGCCTTATACTGAGAGGCAAGTTTCAGCTTTGCGTTCCTTACACCCTCAAATTCATACGAGGACCCATCCGCGCTAAATTTGACAATATCCTGCTCAATTCTGCCCGCCCACAGTGTCAGCAACACCGCGCTTGCGGCATAAACGTCATAGCTGAATCCGGTCGCGTAAACCGCGTCCTGCGATGTCGTGAACGTAAAGTAGCCGCTCTTCGTGTCTGAGGTAGTGGGATTAAGTACAGTGCCAGCAGAATCTGTCAATGAAACGTCGGTTTCCCAGTACTTGTAGGGGGATTGAAATTTCAGCTGTGTCGTACCGTCCGGCTCGGCATATGGCGTGAGCTCATCGAGCAGAATATACTCGCGCTGTTCGTCCAGTTGTTCCTGGATGTCTTCATCGTAGAACTCCTGCGACGCACCTGCTGGGTCATTGATCAGCCCGCGTACCAGTGTGATCAAGCCTGTCATTGTTGCTCTTGCCGCCATAATTTCGCTCCATTGGGCTCGGGGTGAGAGAGTGAATTCTTTTCGCGGGAGTCACCCGCCCACCCCGTTCAGCCGTTTTTTAGAATACGATCCAGTTGATGACGTCGTCAGCCGCAATCTTGTAAGTCGACCCGTCTTCAACCTTAAGAACGCCAGCAGTCATGCTAAGTTTTGCGTCAGCCCCATCCACAATGCCGCCATCGACAATCTGTACGATAAAGCCAACCGCGTCCGCTTTGCCAGTATCAATCAACTTGTAGCCAGTGTCGTCATCCGCCTGAACGGCGGTGTAAGTGCCCGAAACGGGCATTCTGCTTACCCAGTCAATTCCAGAAATAGAACCTGCCATTATTCACCTTCCATCCAGATGATGTATCCGTTGATCTTGCCAGCTGTGAGAGCTGCCGCTCCAACAGTGACGGTCACAGCCTTTTCCTCTTCCAATTTGATTGGCTGAGCAATAACAGCCGCTAAAGGCAACTGATCTTTAATTGCCAAATTTGCTTTGCCCGTTGCAGCCAATAAGTCAGCCGCGTTTACCAGGCTAATTGCCACAGTCGCGTCGCCGGTCGATGTAACCGCTGCGATAACGTCAATAGAACCGCCGATCACAATCGCGTTGTCAGGGATAGTGACCGCCAACGGGTGAGCTGCGACGGTCTTGTTGCTCACCGGAGTCGGTGAGGTCGCATCGTTTGCCGCCGTGTCAAACACAAACGGTGTTACATGTAAACCGGCCAGTGACTTCAAAGACTGGAAGTTGTCGTCCGCATCCTTGAGCCAACCTGCGCCGGATAATGATTTGATTTCACTCATTTTTCCTCTTTTCTCTCAGTATGGAAGGAGAAGTGCCAATCTCCCGGCCTCTCCTCCACAACTTAACTGAGCTTCATCCGACTAAGCCTTGCAATGCAGGTAGATACCGTTGAGTTTGTTTGCGTACACAAACGCGTCATGGTACAAGCGATATTGCATAAGCCAGCCGTCGGTGGTCTGGTTTTGTTCCGGTGTGAACACCTTCAGGGAATCATGCTTTGCGACCTGGAGCACTGCGGTTGGGTGGATGATCATGAAGTTGATATCCTTGCCAGAGCCCTTAGAGTAGCCGCCAGCATCCACAGTTACACCGTCATCGAGGGTGATACCCTTGTAGAAACGGGTCTGTGGGACCATGATCACTTCCATGCCGCTGTATTTCGTCACGCGTTTGTCAACGGCGTTTTCGTTGCCCAGGAAGCGGCTGACTTTACTTTCGAGGAGGTTCAAACAATTGTCCGAGATGTAGAGCAGACGTCCTTCGCTTGGGACTTCGTCTTTGTCTAATTCCAACTTTGCATCATCCAGGGCCTTAATAATGCCATTGGCATCGAGAGTGCCAGGAGTTGCAGCATTGATGTTTGCGGTCGAGGCGTACTTGCTGAAGCGATAGGCGTCAATTTCAGGAACAACTTTAGTGCGGATAAACTCTCCGGCCAGTGTTCCAAAGGCCATACCGAGAGTTTCCTCGTCATCCATGCGATCGATGACGAATGACCGACCGCGTTCAGTAGCCAGGGTCAAGGTTTCCCATGATCCTACAACTTGGCCGGCAGGATAACCACTTACGCGGTCGTATTTACCCAAACCAATGGGGTCGGTTTTGAAAACCTGCACCACGTTCGCACCGGCAAAGTTGACCGGTTTGATTTTCGCGTCCATGCGCGCAGTGAGGGAAGATGCTTTATAAATTTCATCCAGGATAGGTTGAAATTTCTGTGCTAATGCGATTGATTGTGTCATTATTTAGTTTCCTTTCAAACTATTCCAATCCAGCGGCTTTTCTTGCCGCATTCGTGATTGGATCCAACTGGTTCCCCGACTTTGCCGGGTTCATTGCGTTTGTACCGGAACCAACAAGATAAGGTTTTGACTTTACTAAGGATTGCAATAGCACCTCAGTATTGGCAGGATTGCCAGCTTCATCAAATTGAATCTGCCCCTGGTCCATGAGCTTGAACGCTGCATCGGGATCCACGATCCCCAACTTTGCGGCTTTCATAGCGACGTCATACTGCAAAGTCTTGGTCTTGTGAGAGGCGAGGATTGCTTCCTTTTCTCTCTCGAGAGCCGCGGCTTTATCCAACGCCTTCTGCAATTCGCTTTTCTCAGCATCCTCTTTTTCCTTACGCTGCTGTACGAGGGTCTTCAGCTCGTCAACACTCTGGAATCCGATCTCGCTAAGCATCTTCTGCAGCTCGCGCTCAGATCTTCCCTTGATCATCTTGTTAACTTCCTCTTGGGAAAACATCTTCTCTGCCCCGCTGCCGTTTACGGTCTCTTCTCCGGCATTTTCGCTTTGGACGTTTTCTGTGTTGTTTTCTTCTTCCATGTTTCCTCCACCTCTTACCGTCGGTGTAACGTAGAAAATTGATTAAACGAAAAAACCCAAAACTGCAGACCATTTTTTGATCCACAGCTCCGGGTTAAGTTCCTCGTGAGCTAAGTAATTACTCGTATTCGATTACAATAACAATTTTAGCACATTTTCATTATATACGCAAGTCTATCTCATTAGTTTTACTCCTTTCTATTTCGGATCTCTTCCAAATATCTCCTCGCTTCTTCTTCGCCCATCAGATCCTTCAAACTTGCCACACGCCGACCCTCGCCCCAAATGGCACTGTAGGTTTTCCTGGATAACTGATCGAATTCAAACAAGCCATCATTCCATGCCATCCACTTTGCGGGGCCAAGGATGTTTCGCTGTTCCTCCGCGCTCAGTGTCTTGAAAAACTGCTCACCTGTCATCTTGTTGGTTTGATACCGAGAGATCTGTTTCTCACTCATGTTGTATTTCTTTGCAAGCTCATCAAATGAGGGGCCAACATTTTCTATCCCACTGAAATCAATGCCATACTGAGCGCCAATTTCTTCCCAGCTCATCGTTATGGGACTTTGTGCACACCTGCAGTTCGGATGTGAACTCATCTTCTCAGTAAGAGGAAACTCCCTCCCGTGCATTGCCAAACATGACGGGCACGCACCCGTGACTTCTGCAACCCAACGCCAGCCTTTTACAATGTCAGAGTTCGCATTGTAGTTTTGCTCTGTCGCGATCCTTTGCGCGCGCATGGTTTCCGTGCGTGAAATTGTCAGCGCCCGGTTCAGTTGCACTCCCAGCGCATCCCGGATCATCGGCGCGATCTTACGCGGGTTATATCCCAACATCATGCCTTCAACCAGGGCATCTGAAGCTTTTTGCGATCCCTCGATGCTTATGCTGTCAAACAATGCTTTGAGTGGTGATCCTTGTTGGTTCGAACCCACCATGGCAATCACTTCATCAGTTGGTAACGATCGTATTCGTCGAATGTCACTGACATCATACTCAGGACCAAGGCGCAAGATCATCTCGTCCCGGCTGAATTCCAGTGACATTTCAATTACACGCCGTTGTTCCTCAGTAATGCGCCCAACAGCATAGTTGGAAAACTTCGAGAGCTCATTACCAATGAGTTCCTGCATATCAGCCAGTCTGCTATTCTGGTATATCCACGCCTCCGAGAGCTTTGAACCGGTAGCAATCGTGCGATCATACTCAGCTTGTAATTGGTCTAATCTTGACCTTACATTTTTCCATCCCTCCGCGTACACGCGCACCATTTCAGAAGCCGCCCTACGTTCGTTTCGTAGAATTCTGTTCTGAAACTTAGCAACAATGTTATCGATAGTCGATGTCGGCATTACTTACGCTACCAGCCTTGTCACATCCGCACTGACAATCAGTGATCCTGTTGTGAGTGTGGTTACCTCCGCTGCTTCAATCAGTTGAATATCATACACATAGGTTCCAGGTACCAGGTCGTCCGTCACGCCTGCTTTGAGCATGATAGTAATATCGCCTGTCGGCGCGTCGTTGATCGTGATCGAGCCATCCGTGCCAGTTGTGTGAGCGGCTCCGTTCAAGCGCAACAAGCCATCACCCGTTCCGCTTGCATTCTTGCGGATCCGGATCACCGCATCGTCATCCGACTGGTACGCGCTGGCTTTAACCGTGAAGTCCAAACTCACGTAGCTTTCCATACTTCCCAGATTGAGCAGTGATGCTGTTAGCGTGTCGCCGCGCAGGATCGTGATTGTCGAGCCAATTACAGCGGTCACAAATTCAACCGAGCTCACATTCAGCTTGTCCAAAACATCGTCTACTTTTTCGCCGATGATTTCAAGCTCCTCTGAAGTGGCAATACCTGTCGGGTCAACTGTTGCAGAAGCGTCAATCTTATTGGCAACCGTGAATGCCATTTGATCAGTTTTCTCTTTGATTGCATCCACATTTTCATCTACAACCGCAAGATCAGCTGAGGTCGCCAGTCCAGTAGGGTCAATGGTCGCACTTGCATCCACCTTGTTTAGTGTGGTGAAAGTGAGCTGATCGGTTTTGGTTTTAATAGCTCCAATACCAGCATTATCCGGCGCGGTGTAGTTAGCCGCCAACAATGGCGTGGTAGGGATAGCGTTTACACTTTCCTGCGTTGCTAATCCGCTTACATCCGCTCTATACTGAGCGGGATTATTCAAATCTGCTTGAATGGCGGACAATTGTGCATCATATTCATTAGCAGGTGCAAGTCCTGAAACATCAGCCTTATAAGCCGCTGCAGCATCTGAATGAGCTAAAGTGCCTGTCACATTCAACTTATC
>Ga0209510_1002083_pt1 | contig 21162 bp, 19 predicted proteins | sample BiotimSIPDNA_FD_185749 | JGI IMG/M metagenome (GOLD analysis project Ga0209510, IMG submission 185749) | Anaerobic biogas reactor microbial communites from Washington, USA - Biogas_R1 time_0 SIP DNA (SPAdes) (version 2) | ecosystem: Engineered > Bioreactor > Anaerobic > Unclassified | place...
CCGCGCCGGAGCAAATCGGCATCACCCATGGTTCCCCTGAACATCTCGACTCCGGGGATGGCTGCCAACGCCGGAATCTTATCGGGATTCCGCGCCAGAATCCTGACTTGATGCTTGCGTCGAAGCAACTCAACCGCCACATGGGAACCGATGAAGCCGGTTCCTCCCGTAAGAAATACCTTCATAAAATGACAGTTTCGGGGTTATTGTGATTCCCTATCCATCGCTTGGATAAGCAGGGGAAGATCGGTTGGGTCATCCACCCCGATCGTCCGTTCATGAGTAATCCCCACGGCGATGCGGTGTCCGTTTTCAAGCGCGCGCAACTGCTCAAGGCGCTCCAGACGCTCGATGAGCGCGGGCTGCATCAACGTGAATGCCTCAAGAAAGGCGCTGCGATAGGCATAAAGCCCAAGGTGCCGATAGCATGGATTCGTCCCGTGCCACTCGGCGGAAAAAACACCGCCCGTATCCCGGTTAAAGGGAATGCGGGCTCTGGAAAAGTAGAGGGCTTCGCCGTCCAGATTCAGGACTACCTTTACCTGATTGGGATTCGCAAAATCCTCGGGCCGTTCAAAAGGATGAGCAAGCGTAGCCAAAGATACCCCATCACGACGGATCAACTCCGAAAGCTGGAGGATCTGAGCTCGACTGACCAGTGGTTCATCCGCCTGGACGTTGATCACCGGGTCAGCCCGCACGATGCGGTTGGCTTCAGCGATCCGGTCGGTCCCACTCGCATGGTCACCCACGGTCACAATCGCAGAAAACCCGTCGTCCTCCAACACGCGCTGCAAATCCACATGGTCCACCGCAAAATACAGCGGATATTCGGGCACCTGCGCGCGAATCCGCCGCGCCGTCTGAACAATCAGAGGCACCCCCTTGACAGGATGGAGCAGCTTTCCGGGAAAACGGGTGGAAGCGAGACGGCCGGGCACGATGATGGCGGTATTCATGGCTGGGGAAGAATCGCTCAGGGTTCTCCTCTCATGTTTCCTAACCTTATCACAGGGGCAGGCTTCCCTGTTGTCCACCTGAACTTGCCGGATTGAGACCCAACACCTCCCACGCCTTTGCAGCCAACACGCGCCCTTGGGCAGTGCGCTGCAAAAAGCCCTCCTGAATCAGGTAAGGCTCATGCACATCCTCAATGGTCTGGGCATCTTCACCCACTGCCACTGCCACGGTGCCCAAGCCGACAGGTCCGCCGCGATAATGATCTGCGATCAGGCGAAGGATCCGCTTATCCATCTCATCCAAGCCATGCCGGTCAATTTCAAGCAATTCCAGAGCATCATGGGCAGTCTGGCGTGTAATCACCCCATTTGCCCGCTGCTGGGCAAAGTCGCGGATGAACAATAGCAGGTTGTTCGCGATACGCGGGGTTCCGCGTGCCCGACGAGCCACCTCGAGGGCACCGTCGGGATCAATGGCGATGTCAAGAATCGAGCAGGAACGGACCACAATCCTGCGCAATTCTTCAGGAGAATAGTGATCCAAACGCGTTTGCAGCGTGAAGCGATTGCGCAACGGAGCCGTCAACAGACCCATACGGGTGGTCGCACCGATAAGGGTAAAACGGGGAAGGTTCAGACGGATACTGCGGGCATTGGGCCCCTGATCGATGAGGATATCGATCACAAAATCCTCCATCGCCGAATAGAGGTATTCCTCCACCACCTTCGATATCCGGTGGATTTCATCGATAAACAGGATGTCACCCCGCTCGAGATTTGTAAGCATGCCCGCGAGATCGCTCGGTTTCTCGATGACTGGACCCGAGGTGATGCGAACATTCCGTCCAAGCTCGTGGCCGATGATGGAAGCCAGAGTGGTTTTCCCGAGCCCCGGAGGCCCACTCAGCAATACGTGATTGAGGATATCATCCCGGGCCTTGGCAGACCCGACCATGATCTTCAACCGTTCGATGGTCTTTGCCTGCCCTGTGAAATCATCGAAACTTGGAGGCCTCAAACGGTTCTCGAGATTCGGAGACACAGGAGTGACCGCAGAACTCTTGGGACTAAAGGCGACCAACTGTGACTTATCTTCCATTACTGCGGTGGATCCACCGGATCCGGATCATCCGGACTTAGGCAATTTCCTTGATTGAAGCAGGCATTTCACTGTCTGGCAATCGCTCAATCGTAACCGAAAGCATTCTGAGTTTTTCGTCAATCCGCTCATAGCCGCGATCGATGTGATAGACGCGCTGGATCCAAGTCTCACCTCTGGCAGCCAAGGCGGCAATCACAAGCGCAGCGCTGGCGCGCAGATCGGACGCCATCACCGGCGCTCCCGAAAGGGACGACGTGCCCTTAATGATCGCACTGGACCCCTCGATCGAAATGTCCGCGCCCATGCGCTGAAGCTCAGGCACATGCATAAAGCGGTTGGGATAAATCCTCTCAGTGATGATACTGATACCATCCACCACCGTCATCAGCGAACACATCTGTGCCTGCAAATCAGTTGGAAAACCGGGATACGGCATCGTGATAATATCCACGGGTCGCAACTTTCCAGGATCCGTGCAGAGCCGGATACTGTCCACTCCTACCTCGGGGCGGGCTCCCGCCGCTTCCAATCGATCCAGCAAGGCACTATTGTGCGATGGGATGATGCCATTGAGCTGAATATCGCCGCCCGTCATTGCAGCAGCCAAAAGAAACGTGCCAGCCTCAATGCGATCGGGAATAATCGAATGAGTGGTTCCTGAAAGGGAACTCACCCCTTCGATCCGGATGGAGTGGCTTCCGCCACCTTGAATCCGGGCACCCATGCGCACCAGCATGTCACACAAATCCGACACCTCCGGTTCAGCTGCGGCATTCTCAATCACCGTGACTCCCGGAGCCAGGACAGCCGCCATGATCATATTGGCAGTGCCCGTGACCGTGCTGCCGTTGCGTCCGCCAAGAAAGACCGGACTCCCGCGCAATTCAGAAGCATCCACAACAATGAAACCACCTTCAATCTCCACCTGACATCCAAGCTTGCGGAGTCCCTTTATGTGAAGATCAATCGGGCGTGGACCAATCACGCATCCCCCGGGAAAGGATACCCGCGCCTTGCGCATACGGCCAACCAATGGACCCAGGAGACAGATAGAAGCACGCATCTGCCGCACCAACTCATAGGGAGCCACACACTTCAATTCGCGTGCGCAGATCCGCCATGAGTTTGCATCCAAACGGGTGACTTCGGCTCCCAGATGCTCGAGAATCTCCGCCATAAAGCGGATATCACTCAAATCCGGGACATTGGTGATCGTGCAAGGCTGATCCGTAAGAAGACAGGCCGCAAATATGGGCAAAGCCGCATTTTTCGCACCCGAAATGGGTACGGAACCATGCAAAGCCTGCCCTCCGACGATTCGAAATACCTTCATATCGTAAGAAGGAAAACCTTCACATCACTCTTCAGCAGGAGCAGCTTTGGGTTCTGGTTTTGCAGCTTCCTGGGCAGCTGGAGCCGCAGCAGGGATCTCAGACTTCACTACCGAAGGAATCTCGGATGGATCGAGCGGCCTCGGAACAAACTCACCTGCCTTCGCTGCTGCCGGAGCAGAAGCCCCACGGGCAGGAGCGCCGCGCCTGTTGCGCTTTCCGGCACGGGCTTGAGCCGTGCTTTGTGCTGCAGCACCTTCCTGATCGGCATCCTTTGGCTTCAATTCGATAGGCCCGAGCGTGATCTCTTTGTCATCAGACCTTGGAACAGCAATCGTGCGTTCCACCCTCTTGAATTCTCCGTCATCCTGAGCACCACCCATTTCCTCAGGAGAACCGTCGCCAAATGATTCAGGACGGGGTTCACGACGCTGCCTCTCTGGGCGCGGGCCTCTTTCCTGACGGTCCGGTCGCGGACCACGGCGATCACCTTCGCGGCGCGGACGATCCTCACGCCCTTCTCCTGCACTACGATTCTGTCCTTCCTGACCACCACGGTCACGTCCGTCCCGCGGACCATTGCTCCGGCGACCACGTCCATCGTTGTCGCGGCGAGGACGATCTTCTCCCTGCTCAGCACCTGCTACGGAAGGAGCGCCCTCTCTTTGGGGGCGGTCAGCGCGATCCGGACGTTCCGCACGGTCCGGACGATCTCCTCTGGGTGGGCGATTCTGCTGCCCTTGGGGGCGACCACCCGACGATCCGTCCCGCGGCTGGCGGTTACGATCGCCCCGGTTACCGTCTCCGGAACGTTGCCTGTCAGGACGACCCTGCTGGCGTCCATCCTGACGATTCGGGCCTTTTGACTTTGGTTTGATCCCGAACAAGGCGAGAATCTTCTGCCACAGCGTCAACTTGCGTGGCCCACGCCCGCGGTTATCACGGCGGCGGTTATCGCGAGGCCCATCTTTTTTTGCGCGTGGCTGCTTGGTCTTCCAAGCGGCGGAATCTTCGTGCGGAGTAGCGGTAGCCGCCTCCACCCAAAGGCTTCTTTCGCCCTCGCGGCTTGGATTTGGACGACGGCGACGCCTATCCGATCCGGATCCTTCTCCGTCGCGGTTTCTTCCGGCGTTCCTACCCGGCTCGTACGTCATCGGCGTGGAACGACGCTTTTTCTGAGTATCCTCATCAAATTCTGGCATGTGATTACAGTTGGTTGGTGTATTACTTTTTGAACAATGGCGGCTGTGCCGCGCGTATGGATATTGGTGTGTTTCCCCGATGGATCTTCTGATTTCCCAATTCGAGGGAGCTCAGAACAGACCGGTCAGCCCATTCTCCCGGATGAGTAGAGCAACCGGGTTTGGAATTTTCCCAAAGTGGGACCGGCGGCAATCCAGGACTTGAATTCTCCTTAAGTTGGTTTTATTGAGTTGGCTTTTCAAAGGAAACGACAACAAAGTCGGGATTATGGACAAGCTGGACGAGATATTTCAACTACAAAAACAGCTCAATGAGCGTATCGGGGTAAAGCTGGATGGTCTATCTCAGGAAGATCAAACCACTTGGCTGCTCAATTACACCCGTGCCATGCAGCAGGAACTCGCTGAACTGGTGGACTCCGTGCCATGGAAATGGTGGGCCAAATATCAGACCTTTGATGCACAGAATGCCAAAGTGGAAATTGTGGATCTCTTCCATTTCCTTGTGTCGGCAGCACAGGTAATGGGCCTCAGCGCACAGGATGTGTATGAGTCCTACCTCAAAAAGAACAAGGTCAACCTTGAACGCCAGGAATCCGGATACACGAAGAAGGCATCCGACGATTCCAAACACATCTGATGCCCGTCTCTATGATACAAAAGGAACTGGAGGGTAAACGCATTGTCTTCACAAGGCACCTGCGAGAGGATGATGTGCTGGGCAACATTCTCCGGGACCACGGCGCGGAGCTTCTGCCGTTGCCTCTGATCGAGGTCAAATCCAAAGTCGACCCGGAGGTAGAGGAGGATGTGTTGTCTACGATCCAGACCTATGAATGGATCGTATTCAGTAGTCCAAATGGAGTCCGTGGATTTTTCGAAGCATTTTTCCGCCGATTCAGGGACCTCCGCTGTTTCGGGCCTGCCAAGATCGCATGCGTGGGAAAACAAACGGCCCACGAAGTCAACCGCCTCCACCTCGAAGTCGACCTGATTCCAGCGACATCCACCGGACTTGCTATGGCGAAAGCCATGGTGGAGACCGGAACACTCCCGAGCGCATGTGTGCTTTGGGTATCCGGAGACAAAATCAACCGGGCTGCTATCGCAGAACTGGCGACAAAAGGAGAAGCTATCGTGGATACCTTTGTTGTTTATGAGTCCAGCCAAACGGACCTGACCAAAAACGCGCATGCACGCCGGTTCAGGGAAAATGGAGCCGATCTCGTGTTTTTCGCCAGCCCATCCGCCGTCCAGAGTTTTGTCGATCAATCGGCGGACCTTCAACTCAACCCCAAGGCATCCATTCCGAGGACGCTCAGCATCGGACCCACAACGTCCGAGGCCATGCTGCGTCTGAATGTTCCGAGGGACGGCGAAGCTGAAAGCCCCGAACCGGAAGCGGTCCTCAAAGCGTCTATCCGATTGCTCTCCTGAATCACCAGAACAACCTGCACGCAATGCCCATGTCCCGGACTCCGATCCACATCAAAATCTGCGGAATACGGAGAGCCGAGGATGCAGCACTCGCATTGGAGCTTGGAGCAAGCTACATCGGGTGCATTCATCATCCGGCTTCACCACGTCACGTGTCGGTCGATGAAATCAAGGAGGTGTCACGGACCGTTCCCCGCGGGAAGCGGGTGCTCGTTATTGTGGAACCGGATCCTGATCAACTGCGGGAATTATCGTCGATCGGATTCGCGGCATTTCAGGTGCATGTGAAAGACCTGAACAACAGAGCAAAAATGGAGGGGTGGATTGAAGCTGCCGGGTCGACCGAACTCTGGCTCGCACCCCGGCTTCCGCCCGAAGCTCCGTTCCCGGAACATCTGCTGGATGTCGCCAGCACTTGGGTCATCGATACCTACAGTCCAACCCAAACCGGAGGCACTGGCAAAACCGGAGACTGGCCGGCCTTTCGCCAATGGAAAGCATCCTACCCCGGCCACCTTTTCCTGCTTGCCGGAGGGATCTCGCCCACCAATGTCCTTGAAGCCGCCAGAATCAGTACGGCGGATTGGATCGATGTGAGCAGCGGTGTCGAGCAGTTCCCCGGGAAAAAAGACCCGGAAAAACTGAAAGCACTCTTTTCCGCCATTCGCAATCGGGCTTGACGAACGGATTGCCCACGCTCATCTTGGGCTCACTGGGCGGCATTGAACGAGCTCGCCTTCACCCACAACTTTTACTTCTCATGAGTCTGATCCGGGACGATCTCAAATACACTCAAGATCACGAGTGGCTGGCCGCCGATGGAGAATCCGGCACGGTTGGAATTACCGATTTCGCGCAGGAAAGCCTGGGCGATGTCACCTTCGTGGAGCTTCCGAAAATCGGATCTCAGTTCCGCAAAGGCGATGTCTTTGGCGTTGTGGAGTCGGTTAAGGCGGCTTCAGATCTATACATCCCCGTTTCCGGCACGATTACGGAGGTAAACAATGCTCTGGACGCAAATCCGGCACTGATCAATTCGGAGCCCTATGACGGAGGATGGATTATCAAGCTGCGGATGGATGAGCCATCACAGGCTAGTGAACTACTCAGCCCCATCGCCTATCGCGGGTTGGTGTAATTCGGATCATGCCGGGTTTCTACGCTAGACTTGCATGGATCGCTCTCTGGTCGGGAGTGTTACTCGCCACAGGCCTGTTCATTTACACCGGCACGGTCTTGATTCCATCCGCTCTTCGTGAGCGTGCCCAGATGAGGGACCACATGATTCAACTCGAACACAAACTGGCAGCGGATGAACTGGCTATCGCAAAGAAAAAAGCTTTTCTTCAGAAGTTAAGTTCGGATCCGGAGTTCCTCGAACGGGTAGCCCGCGAAAAGCTGCGATACGCCAAACCCGATGAGTGGATCCTCCGTTTTGAACCATCTCTCACCGAGTAGAATCCGAAAAATTGCCGGATATTCAGAACCCCGGCGCGAGCCTTATAACCAGAAGCCATGCACATGGATCACGCTTCCCTCAAAGCCCTGTACAGTTCACACGGCCAAGCACACATCTTCGGATATTTTGATTCGCTCAGCGCGGGGCAGCAGAATTCCCTTCTTTCCCAAGCCGCCAGCATTGATCTCGATGAGCTTGATCGCCTGGTGGAATTCCATGTCCGAAACGATGCTACGGTTGGCATGGATTATGAGAAGCTGGAGCCTGCACCCTATCTTGCACATTTCAGGAATGGCGGAGACCGGGAACATTGGATTCAGGCCAGAGATATAGGCGAACAGGCCCTTCGGGACGGACGTGTGGGCGTGTTCACTGTGGCAGGAGGTCAGGGAACAAGACTCGGATACGATGCCCCAAAAGGAACCTTTCCAGTGACGCCTGTCACCCATGCCTCGCTGTTTGAGGTTTTTGCAGGAAAACTACGCTGCGCAGGCCGGATCTACGGAAAGGATCTGCACTGGTTTATCATGACCAGTGAGGTCAACCACGACCAGACCGTTCGGTTTTTTGAGCAGCGGAACTATCTCGGACTCCGACCCGACAATGTCCACTTCTTTCGGCAAGGACTAATGCCAGCAGTCGATTTTCAAGGAAAGCTCATTATGGAGTCACCCGGATCGTTGGCAATGAGCCCAGATGGGCACGGAGGATCGCTTCGCGCACTCTTCAGGAGCGGATCCACCCGCATCATGCGCGAAAACGGTATCGACCTGCTCTCCTATTTTCAGGTCGACAACCCTTTGGTCAAATGCGTGGACCCCTACTTCATCGGATTTCACATTATCGGCGGGTCCGAAATGTCAGGAAAGGCGCTTCCAAAAGCATATCCGGACGAGAAAGTCGGGCACTTCTGCAACTACGATAACAAAACCGTTGTTGTGGAATACAGTGACCTCCCGCCTGCTCTCCAACAGGCACGCCTTGCCGATGGAAGCCTCAAGTTCAGCGGAGGAAGCATCGCAATCCATGTCATCAACGTGGATTTCGTGGAACGTGTGGGTTCCGGCACGGATCCGGATGCACACCTCCCCTTCCACAAAGCCATCAAGAAAATTCCATACTGCGCGCCAGACGGATCCATTGTACGGCCGGACAAGCCTAACGGTGTAAAGTTTGAAATGTTTGTCTTTGACGCCCTCCCCTTCGCACGGAATCCGATCCTCATTGAAACCCTTCGCTCGGAGGATTTCAGTCCGGTCAAAAACGCTGAAGGAGTCGATTCTCCCGAGTCTTGCCGCAAGGATCAACTACGCATGGCGGCTGCGTGGCTGAAAGAAGCGGGGGTCAACATTGAGACCGATGAATCCGGACTTCCCGAAATCAGGATCGAGATCGATCCGGCATTTGCCATGGACCGCGAGACGTTCCTCGATCAATGGGCCAGCCTTTCCAAGAAACCAACCATTCGGAACGGGCTGGTGATCTCCGGATAAAAATTAGTTCACTGGGAATCTGCTCAATCCCCCAGCAGAAGAAATCCATTCGATGAGTAGCTTCGTGTCCGAATTACTGATGCCAATAAACCTTTGGCTTCGCAATAACCCAGCTGATAATCGTCTCTGGCTCATGCTGCCTTCGTATTAATCCCATTCCCATTTCGGATGAATGTCTTAACAAAATCAGATGATAAAAACAGCCACAAAGATTTCGTTTTATCATTCTATAAGTTCACAATTGGAGGATTCATCACGGACTGAGTATCACGCGGTAGTAGCCTTCGGGTAGAATCAACCGCATGGCATCGTCAAGGATACGCTCTCTGGCGTAAGCATCCACCGGATCCAAACCGGAAGATCGAACCGGCAAAGGGTTTCCCCACAATCCCGAACGGGTTACCTGCACCACCCATTCAGACGGTCGCCACAAGGATCCATCGGGAATCGCTTCGACGCTACCGGATGGAATGATTTCGCTCCGCATCACCCGCCCGGTCGCCTCATCGACAATGGAGAGGGACGCCAATCGGCCATCCGTCTTTTTTTCCAGCATGGCAGTCTGCCCGAAAAAGGAGAAAAGACTTCCATCGGAACGACCCAACAACTCGAGCGGAGAAACCCAGCGATCCAATCCATAGGGGCTTCTGAGCAGATCTTCGTCTGTTAGAGAAATTAGTGGAGGATAGGGTTCGAGAACCCCGCTGTCCTGACTATCCAGATAACGGTCCAGTTGCATGGATGCCCATGATGCATCCTGAGGACTCGGAAGAAACAGCGGCTCGTTGTCGGCGAGGGATGCACGTTCACGAATCAGATTTCCACTGTCCACGTCACTCAGATCGGTAAAAACCACGTATGCATCGGGAATCTCACGAAAGCGCAATTCCGGCATCGAGACCCTGAACAAAAAGAAACCTGCAATATGCACACCGGTCCCAAGGGCCACCGCCGCTATCAGGAGGGACCTGGGAAGCCGCATTCTGGCGGCATCTGTGGATTGCGGTGGCATTACTTGTTGAATTTCAGCTCATTCGGTGGACCCTTTGCAGTGGATCATCCCCGTGTCTCAAGAACTGACATTTGAAACCGGCAAGAGAAGCAGAACAACAAAAAAAGCGGAGACTCGAGTCTCCGCTTGAAATGAATTGGCACATCAGCACCACCCGAACGGGTGGAAATCTTAGCGCTTGCGACGGCTGAACTTGCTCTGGAACTTCTCCACGCGTCCAGCGGTATCGACGAAACGCTTCTGACCCGTGTAGGCTGGATGCGAATCAGACGTGATATCGCGCACAAACAATTCGTATTCCACTCCGTCAACGGTTTCCTTGCGCTTCGACTTCATTGTCGAAACGGTGAGAAACTTCTTACCTGTGGACACGTCCTGGAAACAAGTTGGACGCAGTTCGGGATGTCCTTGTTTTTTCACGATAGTAAATTTGATGGTTAATCAGCCTTGCCTTGCCTTGTAGCGCGGATTCGACTTGCAAATAACGTAGATGCGACCCTTCCGGCGTACCACCTGGCAGTCGGGATGACGGTTCTTGAGAGATTTGATAGAAGATACCACTTTCATAAAAGAACCGAAGAAACTGGTTTGGAAGAGGCTTGTCAACGATTTACTCGAAACAATCTCAAAAAAGACACATAAATTTCATCCCCCGATCCATCCGGGACAAAACATGTTAAAGGATAGGAGCGGGACGAAAAATAGTCGCCGAACCCAACCCATTCAAAGTATTCCATACTAGGTCGCGTGAAGCATCAACATCGGATCGATCACAAATGAGGCCACAAACAACACAGATATTCCGAAAAAAAGAATCACCAAATTTGGCAAGATGTGGTGTCTTCTCTTTCTCGGAATGGATACAAGCGAAATCACAACCATGCTTGGAATCATGAATAGGAGTGCGATAGTAGTATAAACGATTGGCAACTCTGTCCAGTGGCCCACGTAGTCGTCTGGGCAGGTTTCGAAAACAATCCGGTGAATTGCAGACAGCAGAAACAACAAGACAGACAGAGCCGCAGTCACTTGTCTTAGGGTGTTCATCCGATTTTTCTCTATTCGCTATGAAGACTATTCCGCAAGGCTGGAAAGCACCGGCACCGCATCGAGCAATCGGCGGGTATAGGGATGCACCGGATTCCGATACAATTCATCCGCTGCGGCGTGTTCGACCACCCTACCCGACTCCATTACCATGACTTCGTCACTGATGTGCTCGATGACTGCCAGATCATGCCCGATGAAGAGGTATGCAAATCCATGCATTTCCTGTAGGTCCTGCAGTAGATTGACTATCTGTGCTTGCACGGAAACATCCAGCGCGCTGACTGCTTCATCGCACAACAAAACCTCGGGCTCCACCGCCATCGCACGGGCGATCCCGATGCGCTGCCGCTGCCCTCCACTGAATTGATGAGGGTAACGTGCCAAAGCATCCTCGCCCAGGCCAACCTGCTCGAGCAATTGAAGGGCACGGGTTCGACGCTCCTCCGCTGATCGTCCGGGGAAATGAATCCGCATCGGTTCATCCAGCATAGCGGCTACTGTCATCCTCGGATTCAGCGTGTAGTAAGGATCCTGAAATACCATCTGAATCTTGCGCCGCACAGTCATGAACTCCCGATCCGACAACCCTTGCACGCTCCCGCCCTTTACCAGGATATCACCTGAACACACCGGAGCTAAACGAATGATCGCTTTAGCCAAAGTACTCTTACCACTCCCGCTTTCACCCACCAAGCCCAGCGTCCTCCCTTTCTGAAGCGAAAAAGAGACGTGATCCACGGCCCGGATCACTTGAGCGGCCCCTGCGTGCTTCCTGCGGCGATACTCAACACAGAGGTCCCGCACTTCCAGCACCGGACACGAACCCTCACCCGGGAAAGGCACATCCATCGATTGGAGATTATGGCGATTCATGACGGGATTCAGAAAGAGAAGAGGGATGAGGTCTCGAGACGCTCACGCCGCGCACCCATTCGCGGGATGCAGCGGATCAATGCTTGTGTATAGGCATGGGAAGGCTGACGCAGAACCGTTCTTACATCCCCCCGTTCAACGATAGTGCCCCGGTGCATCACCAGCAGGCGATCTGCAAAACCATCCACGATCCCGAAGTTGTGAGTGATCATCAATACCGCCATTCCGGTCCGCTCCCTGACCACACGCAACAAGTCGAGTATCTGAGCCTGGATGGTCACATCCAAAGCGGTCGTCGGTTCATCCGCTACCAGAAGCTTTGGCCTACAGGCCAGCGCCATGGCGATCATCACCCGCTGCTGCATTCCACCGCTCAATTGAAAGGGATAGTCGCCCAAGCGACTCTCCGGATCACGGATCCCAACCGCATCCAAGGCACGGATAACCTCCGACCGGATATCCCGGCAGGAAGGCTGATGAATCCTCACGGCTTCCCCAATCTGACGCCCGACCGGATAAGTCGGATGCAGGCAGGACGAGGGTTCTTGAAAAACATACGCGATTTGTCCACCCCTCAGAAGCCGGAGATCGGATCCCCGCATCTGAAGCACATCCTTCCCTTGATATAACACCCGGCCACTGACCTCACAGGATGGAGGCGATGGCAACAATCCCGCCAGAGCCATGGCCGTCACGCTCTTTCCACTTCCGCTCTCACCCACAATCGCCACCGTCTCTCCGGCACACACATCAAAATGGATACCACCCACCGCATCGTGAACATGATCCCGATCGCGAAAACGCACCTTCAGATCTTCAACCTTCAGCAACACTGCACCTTCTCCTGCCGGAACGCTCCCGTCCGCGTTGTCAACTGACACGCATTCACGAATGTCCATCGCGACCCCATTTTGCTGATTGTCAATCATTCCGATGCCTGATTTCTGGGTTGCCAATCCTGAAGCATACCCGTTAATGGATCCCTTTAATCGCGATGTCAACGGCTCTCAGGCCTGAGTCTGCACGGGACCGGTTGACGCACCATTTATCATCAAAGACCGAACATCATCCGAATATGATTTTGATCCTGGGATCCACCGGCTACGTGGGAGCCAAGTATGAGCAATACCTCAAGGGGCGCGGAATCCCCTGTCGGGCAGTCTCGCGCAAAGAAGTCGACTACACCCAAGTCGGGCCCCTCACCGATCTGCTCAAAAACTCGCGTCCCGGATTTCTGATCAATGCCGCTGGCTACACAGGAAAACCGAACGTGGACGCCTGCGAAGTCAACAAGCTCGCGACCCTTCAGGGAAATGCTGTATTTCCGGGGGTTGTCCGCGAGGCATGTGAAAACACCGGCACTCCGTGGGGACATGTTTCCAGCGGGTGTATTTTCAGCGGTCGCAGATCGGACGGCAAGGGATTCACCGAGGAAGACACCCCGAACTTCTCATTCCGCACCAACAACTGCAGCTTCTACAGCGGAACCAAGGCTTTAGGGGAGGAAATTCTCTCCGGAGCAAAGGATTGTTACATCTGGAGGTTGAGGATTCCGTTCAACAATGAGAACAATCCAAGGAACTACCTCACAAAGCTCATGACCTACAAGACCCTGCTTGAGGCCGAAAACTCAATTTCCCATCTTGAGGAGTTTGTCGAGTCGACCTTTGCCTGTTGGGAAAAACGCATTCCTTTTGGCACCTATAACGTCACCAATCCCGGAGCGATCATGACCAGCGATGTGGTTCGCTGGATTCAGGAGGAAACGGCCCGGCGCGACAAGGAAGGACTGCCTTCTCCGTTTCCCCGATCATACGCGTTCTTCGACAACCTTGAGTCCTTCATGCAGATTGCCGCCAAGACGCCACGCTCCAACTGCGTGCTCGATACCACAAAGCTGACCCGGGCCGGAATCACCCTGACTCCAGTTGAGGAGGCGGTTCGCAAGGCCCTCCGCGAATGGATCCCCTGATTCCTTCAGGCGACTGACCACCCCTTGCTGAGTTGTAACCCGCTTCAAATCCCGAACCCTTTCCCACCATGAAACTGCTTGTCACAGGAGGTGCCGGATTCATCGGCTCCAATTTCGTTCGTCACCTTCTTCGGAGCCAACCGGCCGGGACCATCACCCGACTGGTCAATCTGGATAAACTGACCTATGCTGGAAATCCCGAAAGCCTGCGTGACCTCGAAAACGACCCGCGCTATGTATTCGTGAAGGGAGACATCGGAGACACCGGCATTTGCACCCGTCTCTTCGAGGAGCACGCTTTCGATGCGGTGATCAACTTCGCCGCGGAGTCACACGTGGATCGCTCGATTGATTCGCCCGAACCGTTTTTTGAAACCAACGTGGTCGGGACGCTCCGCTTGCTGAACACGACGCTCAAATACTGGAGAAGCCTTGATGAAGGATCAAGAAATGCCTTCCGCTTCCTGCACGTGTCCACGGATGAAGTCTACGGATCTTTGAGTCCACAGGACCCGGCGTTCTCGGAGACCACTCCCTTTGCGCCCAACAGCCCTTACTCTGCATCCAAGGCTGCCAGCGACCACATTGTTCGCGCATACCACCACACCTACGGGCTTCCGGTGGTCACGACCAACTGCTCCAATAACTACGGACCTTATCAGTTTCCCGAAAAGCTCATCCCGCTGATGATCCTGAATGCCCTTGAAGGAAAATCCCTCCCCATATATGGCGACGGCATGAACATCCGGGACTGGCTCTATGTCGATGATCACTGCTCGGGTATCTGGACGGCACTGTCCAAAGGAAAACCTGGCGAAACCTACAACATCGGTGGGAAAAACGAACAGCCCAACATCGCGATTGTCGATACCATCTGCGATCTGCTGGACAAGAAGCAGCCGAGATCCGACGGGAAATCCTACAAATCGCAAAAGATTTATGTAAAGGATCGCCCGGGGCACGACAGGCGTTACGCCATCGACTGTTCAAAAATCGAGACTCAGCTTGGATGGGCACCTGCCGAGACATTCGAAACCGGTATCGAGAAAACCATCGATTGGTATCTTGCCAACCGGGAATGGTGCCAATCGATCACTGAAGGAAAATACCGCCGCGAAAGACTCGGCAACGCCTGAATAGCTCGCAATGTTGCTCCGGGTCGGTAGCATCCATCCACAAAAGCCATGCACACTCGAAAAGGAATTGTTTTGGCCGGAGGTTCCGGCACACGCCTCTACCCGATGACGGTCGCCATCTCCAAGCAGATGATGCCGGTCTACGACAAACCGATGATCTACTACCCGATCTCGGTGCTGATGCTCGCCGGCATCCGCGAGATCCTGATCATTTCCACGCCTCATGACTTGCCCGCATTTCAGAAGTTACTCGGAGACGGCAGCCACCTTGGGGTCCGGTTCTCGTATGAGGAACAGCCCAAACCCGAAGGGCTCGCCCAGGCATTCCTGATCGGGAAGAAATTCCTCAACGGAGCGCCAGCCGCTCTGATCCTGGGAGATAATCTCTTCTACGGGCAGGGATTCACCCAGTTTCTAAGGAAGGGTGACATTCAGACCGATGGCGCGACCATTTTCGGATACTATGTTGCAAATCCCACTGCCTACGGCGTCGTTGAGTTTGATTCGACGGGGAAGGCAATCTCAATTGAGGAAAAACCCCGCCAACCCAAGTCCAACTACGCGGTTCCCGGACTGTATTTCTACGACAGAAACGTCGTGGCCTATGCCGAAGCGCTCAAACCTTCTCCAAGGGGCGAACTCGAGATAACCGACCTCAACAAGGTCTACATGGACAAAGGAAACCTGCAAGTCGAGATCCTCGGCCGGGGGACGGCTTGGCTCGACACCGGAAACCCGCAGAGTCTCCTCGAAGCTGCCCAGTTTGTTCAAGCCATTCAGGGACGTCAGGGTCTCATGATCGCGTGCCTCGAGGAGATTGCTTATGCAAACAAATGGATTACCCGGGACGACTTGATGGAAAGGGCTCGGCTGCTGGGAAAGACTGACTACGCCAAATATCTCAACAATCTGGCCGAAAGCGGAACATCAACCCCCTCCATCCAATAGAGCTGCCGGGGAATTTCCCCGCCCGCGAATTCAACCAACACCGCGACTCAATGGAACGGCTTTCGATCATCACAGCACTCCACAACTGTGTCGATCTTACCCGTGTCTACATCGACAGTATTCTCGAAACGGTTGACCACCCGAACTGGGAACTGATTCTGGTCGACGACGCCAGCTCCGACTCAACTTCGGAGTTTCTGGATTCAGTTGCTTCCAGATTCACGGTCCTGCGCAACCCCGAAAACATGGGCTACGCACGCAGCAACAACCGTGGCGAGTCCGTGGCCACTGGTAGCATCCTTGCATTTCTCAACAACGACCTCACCCTTTCAAAAGGCTGGCTTGAACCGATGCTTGAGACGATTGAGAACGCCCCTCAGGCAGGTGCCGTCGGCAACATCCAGATCAATCCCGGATCAGGACTCATAGATCATGCCGGGGTCTTTTTCGGGCTGGATGGAATGCCAAGGCAGGCCAGAAAGAACAGGGCCGCCTTCCCCGCTACTCCGACAACAGAATGGAATGCGGTCACTGCAGCCTGCATGCTCATGAGACGTTCAGTCTTCATAGAGGCGGGCAGATTCGACGAGGCCTATCGCAACGGATTTGAGGATATCGACCTCTGCGTGAAGTTGCGAACCATGGGATTCCGGCACTACGTCTGCAACAACAGCCGGATCTACCATCACGTATCCCAATCCCCTGGACGCCACCGCCACAACTCCGCCAATGAAGTCCTCTTCCGGGATCGCTGGGCCAGTCTCACCTCCGGATGGGGACAGCGCGAGTGGCCGTCCGAATACCTCAAACGCTATGCCCGCCACTGGTGGAAACTGAACCTGAACAAAACGCTGCGGGCAATAGTGGCATTGACTTCCGACCGCGAACATAGACTCATCCACCGCCCCTGAAGCATGTTTGGATAGAGATTATCTGAGGTGGTTTACTGTCAGTCATCAACAAACTCCCAGAAACGTTCGCTGCTTTCTACCAACTGCATTGAAAATCTGTTCAAAAACCTGCGCAGACACATTGGCCGGGTCTGCCGCGGCATAGAGCAAGAAGATCAAGCTGATCGATGGCTGGCAAAACACAAAATGGCACGAAAACAAAATTCCAAAGGAGAAGCCGCTTGCACTGTTCGAAACGAACTCAACAAAAAATGCATTTGATCCAACCCCAACAACTGCCGTTTTCATTCACCCACTGTAAGTTATCCCGGAAATTGGGACATCCTTATCTCATGTCTTAATTTCAGAAATAGTGCTTCGCAAATTTGATTTTCCTAGCGAATTGGCTTGAAACCGCCAAGATTTATCGCTTAATCACCCCATTGATCATGCAATTACCCCTACTCTCCCAGTCTCTTCGACTCCCCTTTTCGGCCGTCCTTTATTCCGTGACTCTCCTCTCCGCCTCGCTCGCATCGGAGACCCGATCATTCGACGACTCCTGGCTTTTTCATTTGGAAGATCATGGAGAAGCCGCCGCCATGCCTGAATTCAATGATTCAAAATGGCAAAGCGTCAGATTACCACATGACTGGGCGATCACCGGAGCCTTTGATCCTTCAGTCGACGGCTATGCAGGCAAACTTCCATGGCAAGGCGTCGGTTGGTATCGCAAATCGTTCAAACTTGACGAAAACGATTCCGGCAAGCGGGTGTATTTTGATTTTGGAGCCGTCATGGCCCACAGCCGGGTCTTTATCAACGGGCATCTTGCCGGATCGTGGGACTACGGCTACACCTCCTTCCGGATGGATGCCACCCCCTACGTTCGTTTCGACGCCCCCAACCTGATCGCAGTTGAGACAGATACCCGCAAATGGGGAACCCGCTGGTATCCGGGGGCAGGTATTTACCGCAGCGTTTCCATGGTGCTTGAAGATCCGGTTCATTTTTCTCATTGGGGAACCTTTGTCCGCTCAGAAGCCATCGAAGGCCAACCGGACTCCCACCGGGTAACCATCTCCAGCACAATCACGAATCACACCGGGCAGAATGAAGTGGCTCAGGTGATGATTACCGCGACCTCCCCCAATGGACAGATCGTGCAGCGGCTCTCGACCGCTTTGCCAGTTTATGCATCGACAGACAATACGCTGGATCACAGCTTTTCACTCAAACAGCCCGAACTTTGGGACATCGACAACCCGGCACTGTATCAATTGGAAATGCGCCTTTCCACCGCCTCAGGGTCTACTTCATCCCTACAGATTCCTTTCGGCATACGAACCGTTCGCTTCGATCCGGATGACGGCTTTCATTTGAACGGTCGCCGGGTCCAGATCAAAGGAGTCAACCTCCACCATGATCTCGGTCCACTCGGGGCCGCCTTTAATCCAAGAGCCGCAGAACGCCAACTCGAGATCATGCGGGACATGGGCATCAATGCGTTAAGAACCAGCCATAATCCACCCGCTGCCGAAGTGCTCGATATGTGCGACCGCATGGGAATTCTGGTTTGGAATGAGGTCTTCGACAAGTGGGATGCCACTGCCGGACGCCACGACGGACAACCCCCACTTAAGGAGTTCGGGGATCGCCACATCCGGGCCACTGTTCTGCGGGATCGGAATCATCCCTGCGTTATCACATGGTCAGTCGGCAACGAAATCCTTCCGGGAGGCGCAGATGGCGTTACTCCGGAACGGACCGCATCCATGGTGGAATCCGTCCGGCGCTACGACACCAGCCGCCCCGTGAGCATGGGTTGCCACATTCCGGCCATGGTGGATGATGCGAACTTTGACGCACTCGATATGACCGGATGGAACTACGCGAGACGATACCTCGCTTTTCGATCGAAGTATCCCGACAAGCCAATCCTCTACAGTGAATCCGCATCTGCACTGAGCACACGCGGCCACTACGAACTGCCACTCCCCCAGCGACCGACCGACCGCTCGGAATCCCTTCAGGTTTGCTCATACGACCTGAATGCGGCGGACTGGTCGGATATCGCGGATGCGGAGTTCAAGCTGATGGAAACCGACTCCTACGTGGGTGGCGAATTTGTATGGACCGGATTCGACTACATCGGCGAACCCACTCCGTACTCTTCGCAAGCCAGAAGCTCCTACTTTGGCATTGTGGATCTCTGCGGATTTCCCAAGGACCGCTTCTATCTTTACCGCAGCTACTGGCATCCCGACACCCCTACTGTGCACATTCTCCCGCACTGGAACTGGCCTGATCGGGTTGGACAAAACGTTCCGGTGTTTGTCTATACCAACGGTGATTCAGCCGAGCTCTTCCTGAATGGCCGTTCACTCGGGATCAAACGCAAGGGTGAAGTGCCGGACCGGAGCCCCAACCTGGCGGGCCAGGGAATCGCACAGGCCTCTTCGGCTGCTCCAGACCACCCGGCTCAATCAGCAATAGATGAAAACACAACGAGTTGCTGGAAACCCGACCCGGAAGACTCACAATCGTGGTTGGAAGTCGGTTTTGAAGAGCCCCGTTCCATCGGTTTTCTCGCGATTGACTTCGAAAAGGAAGAAAAGCTCTTTTCCTATGCCATACAGGTCGAGGATGCCAATGGGGAGTTTCAAACCCTTCTCGAGAAGCCGACCAGCGATGCGCCAATGTGGGGCGGCCCGAAACGCATATTCCATTCCATCGAGGCGACAACCAAACGGATTCGCATCCAACTGGGTGAGACCAAGGACTCCGCGACACCGGCGATTCGCTCATTTGCGGTCTATGAACATCCCATTGAGAACGATTACTACGATGTAACCTACCACTACCGGTTGCGTTGGAATGATGTCGTCTACGAGCCGGGTGAACTGAAAGCCGTTGCATACAAAGACGGAAACGCAATCGGTGAAGCCATCGTTCGCACAGCGTCGGAACCCGCATCCATTCGATTGACGCCAGATCGCACTACGCTTCAGGCAAACGGAATCGACCTGAGCTTCATCACAGTGGAGGTCCTGGACGCGGAGGGCAATCCGTGTCCGCTGGCCGACAACCGGATCGATTTCAAACTCGATGGGCTGGACCTCGCAGGAGTCGGAAACGGAAACCCGCTATCGCTTGAGCCCTTCAAGGAGCCATACCGTAAACTGTTCAACGGAAAGGCGTTGCTGATCGCGAGATCCCGCAATGGGGAATCCGGCACCGCCGCCATTCAAGCGACAGCTGAAGGACTCCAATCTGCCCGGCTCGAGTTGGACGTGATCCATCCTTTGTGAACCTCTGCATCATCTGTTTTTCCATGAATAAAACCATCCTATTCACCCTCGCCTTGAGCGCCGTATTCATGCACGAGCCATCAATGCCCAATACCCTGTCCGCTGCGGACAACGAGTCCAGTCCCAGGAGCTCCGTGGAGTTGGTTCACGGGAACGGATGCACCCGCATCCAGTTCTACGCGCCCGGGATTGTCCGCGTTACAAAATGGGCATCCGGAACCGACCGGATCGAGCCCGACAGCATCAGCGTGATTGCATCCCCCAATGCGACAAATGGACCACTCGGCACCATCGATGACCCGAACGGTATCGGATTATACTCCGATGTCCTGCAAGCCCGCATCAACCGGGACTCCGGCGCGGTCTCTTTCTCCCGACCCGACGGCACCTTGCTGCTGGACGAGGCTCCGCTTCCAGCGAAGTTTGAAGCGGTCACGTTTTCAGATGATCAAGGATACTCCATACGCCAAAATTTCAATCTCGACAAGGATGTGGCGGTTTTCGGCCTCGGGCAGCATCAGGGAGGGTTGTTTAACTACCGTGGTCACAGCGTCAAACTCGTCCAGACCAATACCGATGCCGTCAACCCGTTCCTCATTTCAACAACACCCTGGGGTATCCTCTGGGACAACTATTCCCAAACCATCTTCTCCGATGACCCCGAATCCGGCGCTGCATTCTGGTCGGAAATGGGAGATGCCATCGACTACTATTTTGTGGCCGGAGACACCATGGACGAGGTCATCGCGGGATACCGCAAGCTGACCGGCACCGCTCCCATGTATGGGCTGCATGCCTACGGATACTGGCAAAGCAAAGAGCACTACGACACACAGGCTGAGATCATGGCGGTCGCCGAGAAGTACCGGGAGCTGGGATATCCCATCGACAACATGATTCAGGACTGGGACTACTGGAATGGCGCTGCGAACTGGAGTGGCATGTTCTTCGACAAAGACCTTTTCCCGGACCCCGAAGGAATGTGTC
>Ga0209510_1002086_pt1 | contig 21151 bp, 19 predicted proteins | sample BiotimSIPDNA_FD_185749 | JGI IMG/M metagenome (GOLD analysis project Ga0209510, IMG submission 185749) | Anaerobic biogas reactor microbial communites from Washington, USA - Biogas_R1 time_0 SIP DNA (SPAdes) (version 2) | ecosystem: Engineered > Bioreactor > Anaerobic > Unclassified | place...
TGGAGATGGCGGAGGGAGCCCTCCGGGCCGCTGCGGACCTGTACGGTATGCTGGACGAAAAACAGCGCGCCAAGGTGGAAAATGTCCTTTCCCTCCTGGAGAAGCGGGCTGAGCAGCACATAGCCGATTTTCCCGGGAAACATCCTCACTTCCGGAGGGATTTCCTGGACCTGACAAAAGAGCAGCGGGAAAAGGCCGAAAATCTCTTCACGGCTTCCGTCCCCGCCATGCAGGAGCGGATGGGCAAGCTGCTTGCCGTGCTGAAGGAAGGCCGGGCCGCCCTCCGGGATGGAACAATGGATGACGGGATGATCGGCAAGACCGCCGAAAAGGCCGTGGATATTCTCTCCGAAGGGGCCCTCGCCATGGCGGGAACCTACGGCGAATTCCGCGGGATGCTGACCCCCGAACAGCTTGAAAAGGCCGACAGGATGTGGAGCCGCCACGGCCGGCGCCCGAGGAAATAGCGAACGGTACTCAAACGTAAGACACAACACGCGGGCCGGGGATCATCTCCCCGGCCCGCGTTGCATGTTCCCCGGGGCTTCGTTTTCAAAATCTTGACAAGAGATATGCGTGCACATATTATGTGTAAAAAGGAGGTGGGAATATGCGGAACATAACCCTTTCGATTGACAAGGAAATTCTCAAACGCGGAAGAGAGTACGCGAAGCGGCACAATATCTCCTTCAACTCCCTCGTCCGGCGCCTGGTCGAACAGACTGTCACGACGGACTCCTCCCAATGGCTGGAGGACACCTTCTCCCTCATGGACAGGGCGGGGGCCTCCTCCGGCGGCGAAACATGGACAAGGGACGAACTGCACCGTGTCTAGGACCAAGATATTTCTGGACACGAATATTCTGGTGTACACTCTGGACGGCCATGACAGCGAGAAACAGGCCAGGGCCAGGGCCATAGTGAGAGGCGTGGTGGAAGACCAGATCCCCGTCATCTCCACCCAGGTGATGCAGGAGTTCTACAGCGCCTCCACGACGAAGCTGAAGGTTGACGCAATGATCGCGAAGAATATCGTGCACAACCTCGGCAATATGGAAGTGGTTCCCGTTGACCTGACCACCATCGAACAGGGAATCGACATCAGCGTTCTTTTCCGGCTGTCGTTCCGGGACGGCCTGATAATCGCGGCGGCAGAGCAGGCACGGTGCGCCATGGTTTTTTCTGAAGATCTGAACGACGGGCAGACAGTAAGGGGAGTACGGATCGTCAATCCTTTCCTTCATTCCTGAGTTTTCCGCCTTTCCGGCGAAGGGTCCCTTTGGATTTTCGAAATGAACGCCGGGGAATGAAATTCCGCACAGCGGACGAAAACGGGTTTTATAAAGAACGCGGGCCGGGGATCATCTCCCCGGCCCGCGTTGTTGCTGCTTTTTTGCTGTTAGGGCTTCAGGACGACCTTGAGGCCTTCCCTGCTTTCGATGAGCTCGAAGCCCTCGTGCCATTCCTCGAGGGGCAGTTCGTGGGTAATGAGGGCGTCCAGGGGCATCTGTCCCTGGCCCATCATGACGAGGACCTTTTCCCAGATGTCCCAGGTGTGGCTGAAGGAGCCCTGGAGGGTGACGCCCTTGGAGAGCAGGGGGTCCAGGCTCATGTCGACGGGCTTGGGGCCCCAGGCGACCTTGTTGATGATGCCTCCGGGCATGACGACGTCCATGGATATCTTGAGGGTGGCGGCGGGTCCTGCCGCATCGACCACCTTGTCGAATCCGTAGCCTTCGTTGAACTTGGCCGCCACGGTCTTGGGGTCCACCGATCCGCCCAGAACGTACGTCTCTGTCGCCCCGTAGCTCCGGGCGATTTCGAGGCGCTTTTCGTCCCCGGGAGCGCCGAAGACGACGATGTTGCTGGCTCCCGCCGTTTTGGCCATGTGAATGCACAGGATGCCGATGGGGCCGGGGCCGAGGACGGCCACGGAGTCGCCGGCCTTGACCCCCATCCTGGCGATGACCACGTTGTAGGCCACGCAGACGGGTTCGGTGCAGGAGGCTTCCTTGAGGGTGACCGAGTCGGGAACGGCGTGGAGGATCCTCTCGGGGACGGAGACGAATTCGGCGAAAGCGCCGTCGACACCGAAGCCGTATCCCTTGCGTTCCCTGCAGAAACGGTAGTTGTTGGTCTTGCAGAGGACGCATTTGCCGCAGAAGCGGGCATGGGTTTCAGCGGTGACCCGGTCGCCGGGCTTCCAGTTTTTCACGTCCGAGCCGACTTTTTCGATGGTCCCCGAGAATTCGTGCCCGAGGATGATGGGCACCGCCATGGGGTATGAAACCTGGTTGTGGAACATGTGGGGGTCGCTTCCGCAGATGCCTATGTAGCCCACCTTCACGAGGACATCGGTTGGCCCGATTTCCGGTACGGGAACGTCCCGCACTTCCGTGTTGCCGTCTTCCCTTTTGTATTTCACCACTGCGCGCATGGTTTCTTTCTCCTCCTCATGAACCGATGTGTTCTCCGGAGCGGATCTTCAATTCTGTTCGGCGGCTTCCGCAGCGGCGTCTTCCGCTGCATCGGCGATCGCCTTTTCTGCGTAGTATCTCCTGGTTCCCCTGATGCCGGTCCAGATCAGCCACGCGACGCACGCCAGCAGGATGAGGCCGATGGGCCGTTCGAGCAGGGGCATTATGGCGCCGCGGCTCTGCTGCAGGGCCCTCCGGAAGCTTGTGTCAGCCAGGGGGCCGAGGATGAGTCCAAGTACTAATGGAGCGAGGGGGTAGTCCATCTGGCGCAGCACGTAGCCCAACACGCCGAAGGCGAGCATGAGGTAGACGTCGAAGAGCCTGACGCCGCCGGCGTAGGCGCCGATCACCGTCAGGGGAATGACGATGGGTAGAAGGATTTCCCGCTTGATCTTGAGCACCGCCACCATGGGTTTGGCGAGGGACAGCCCCCAGATGAGCATGGCGATGGATCCGAGGATGAGCATGGCGGCCACGAGGGGCAGGAAGCCGGGATTTTCGAAGTTGAGCATGGGGCCGGGCCGGACGCCGTGAAGCCAGACGGCTGCCAGGAACATGGCGGACGGGGGGCTGCCGGGAACGGCCAGGGTGAGCAGGGGGATCATGGCGCCGCCGATGACGGCGTTGTTGGCCACCTCGGAGCAGACAAGGCCTTCATAGCTGCCCGTGCCGAAGAGGTGTCCCCTCTTGGAGCGCCTCTTGCCCACGTCGTAGGAAAGCCAGCTTCCGATGTCCTCTCCGGCTCCCGGGATGGCGCCTATGATGACGCCGATGATTCCCGAGCGGATCGCCGAGGGGATGAGGGGAACGAACTCCTTCATGGGGGGGATGACCTTTCCTACCCGGCCTTCGATCTTGTAGGCCACTTCCTCCTGGAGGACGGCGAGGAACTCGGAGACCCCGAAGACGCCGATGAGCGCAGGAATGAGCGGAATGCCGCCCTTAAGCTGCAAAAAGCCGAAGGTGAGCCTTGGGTAGGCGAAAATCTGCTCCATGCCCACCATGGCTGCTGCGAAGCCGAGGAAGCCCACGATCCACCCCTTGAGGGGATCCTTTCCTGCGGAGAGGGTGCCGCAGATCATGATGCCGAAGAGGGCCAGCAGGAAGAGTTCCCAGTGGCCGAACCTCAGGGCGATCTTGTAGATGAGGGGCGAGAGGAAAATCATGACCAGAATGCTGAACATTGTCCCGACGAACGAGGCGATGATTCCGGTCCCGATGGCGAGGCCTCCCTTGCCCTGCTTCGCAAGGGGGAAACCGTCGAGGCATGTGGCTGCCGCAGAAGGGGTGCCCGGGATGTTGATCATGATGGCCGCGTTGAGCCCTCCGGAAACGGCGCCGATGTAGACGGCGAGAAGAAAGGCCACGGCGTTTTCCAGGGGCATGCCGTAGGAGAGGTTGATCAGCAGGGCAAGGGCCATAGTGGCAGTGAGGCCGGGTATGGCGCCTACCAGGAGGCCGAGAAGGCTGCCTCCGAAAATCAGGCCGAGAATTGTCGGGTTGAGGGCACCTATGAGTGACGTCCCGACCTGGGCTGCTTCATCCGCGAGAAGATGCAGAATTTCCATGATCTCCTCCCTTTCTTACGGCATGGGAATCCGGAAGAGGTCCCGGAAGGCGAAGGTGATCGCCCATGCCGCGGCGAAGGCCAGGAGGACACTCCAGTGCAGCTTCATGGCCTTGAGATAAAGGAACGTGACGATGAGATAGCCCGCCGTTGCCCAGAGGAACGGGAGATAACCCACGGCCACGACATACGCGATGACGAGGAGGAGAAGTACGGTTCCTTTCCGTACCCTCGGTGAAGAGAAAAAAGCGGTGAGATTGTTCCTCCCGAGGACATGGAGAGCCTGGTCCTTTCCGCCCCGCTTTGCGGCGGAGCGGAGAAGGAGAAGGCCAAGAAGGATGAACACTCCTCCCAGAATGAGAGGAAACAGGCCGGGGGAGACGAGAAGAGAGTTGTTGAACACCCGCATCCTCAGGGCGGCGGCTGCAAACGCCGCCCCGAAGACGATCAGGCATACGGCGGAGATGTAGTCCGCCCCGGAGCCCTTGTGCACTCTTCCTGTCATGTTATTTGTTCAGCTTCTTCTTTTCGGTCTCCCAGTTCCAGTCGGCGAGCTTGGGGATGTTGAAGTCGGCGGGGGATTTCTCCGCCATCTTCGCGTTGAAGAGCACCCACGAGTAACCGGAGATCTGGAGAGAGAGGAAACGGTCGGCATCGTCGCCGGTGAGTCCGACGATGTTCAGGCCCTTCTGTTTCGTGTATTCAAGAATTTCAGGCTGCTTGAGGGCCCAGTGGAATGCCTCGGTGATCTTGTCCTTGATATCCTGGGGAGCGTCTCGGCGGATGCAGATCGGCCAGGTTTCGCTCAGGTCGGGAATCTTGTCGCTGCCGGGAAGAACCTTCACTATGGGGTCGATGGTGATGGCGTCGGTGATCTTCATGGGCTCCTTCATCATGACCGTTACAGCACGGATGGTTCCGGCCTGGGCCATGTCTATGGCGGAGGAGAAGGTCACGATGCCCACTTCGACTTCGCCGGCGAGGACTGCGGTGGCGACATTCCGGTCACCGTCGAAGGTGACGTAGTTGATTTCGCCGATGCCCGCGACTTCAGCGATGGCCTGCATGATGACGTGGGGTCCGTTGCCGAAGCCGGAGATGCCCATGTTGACGGATCCGTCCTTCAGAGCCTTTGCCACGTCGTCGAAGGTCTTCATGGGGCTGTTGGCGCCCACGAGGATGGCTGCGGGACCCTGGAATGGATGCCATGATGTCCACTCTTCCCAGCCGGAGTTGGAGGTTTCCTTGATCTTGAAGCCGCCGAAGCATCCGGAGCCGGTGGCGAACATGGTGTAGCCGTCTCCCGGAAGGCCGAGGACGTGCTCCGCAGCGACCGCGCTGGCGGCGCCGGGCATGTTGGCCACGTTGATGGTCTCGTTCAGGTACTTTGACATGAGGGCGATCATGGGTCGCACGGAGGTGTCGGTGCCGCCGCCGGCGCCGAAGCCGACGATGACCGTGGGGGTTCCCTTGGGCCAGATCTTGTCCGCCGCGAAGGCGGTGCCGCCGAGGGCGAGGGCAGCAATGAGGATAACGGCGATAATGGAAGCGAACTTCTTCACAATAACCACTCCTTCTTGTCAGGTATTGGTATCTGTGGAACAGAAGCTGTTTTTTCCGCCTACCCTTCCTGGATCACCCGGCTTTTCCCCAGGCATCCCTCCTTTTCGGCAGGTATGCCGCCCCCCGGCGGGGGCGGCCTCCGGACTGCTTTCCCTATTTCTTCAGCGACAGGTTGTTGAGCTTTTCGTAGAACAGGCCCAGGGCGCCGTGGTCAAGGGTCTCGTGACCGTCGGCGGCCAGGTTCTGGAACATTTCCATGAGCTGGGCCGTCAGGGGCATGGACAGGTGGAGCGAGCGGCTCGTCTCGAGGACGTTGGTCAGGTCCTTGATGTGGAGGTTGATCCGGAAGCCCGGGTTGTACCTGCCCTCGAACATGCGGGGGGCCTTGTCCTCCATGCACTGGCTGCCTGCGAGTCCGCCGCGGATGGCGTTGAACACCTTTTCGGGGTCCACTCCCGCTTTTTTCGCGAAGGCCATGCCTTCAGCAACGGCGGCGATGTTCACGGCCACGATGCTCTGGTTCACCAGCTTGGTGGTCTGCCCGGCGCCGAGGTCGCCCACGAGGGTGCTCTTGCCCATGAAGGCGAGAATGTCCTTCACCTTTTCGTAGGATCCTTCGCTTCCGCCCACCATGATGGCGAGGGTCCCCTTTTCGGCTTTTTCCTGGCCGCCGCTGACGGGGGCATCCAGCATCTCCGCTCCCTTTTCGGCCAGGAGCGCGCCGAGCTCACGGCTTACCAATGGTGCGATGGAGCTCATGTCGACTATAAGCTGTCCCTTTTTGGCCCCTTCGAGGATGCCGTTTTTGCCGCAGACGGCTTCCTTCACGTGGGGGGAGTTCGGCAGCATGGTGATGACTATGTCGCTCCGCTCCGCCACGTCCTTCGGGCTCGTTCCCTTCTGGGCGCCCGCGCCGACGAGCTCTTCCACGGCTGTGGGGACGATATCGTACACTACCAGTGATTTTCCCGCTTTCAGAAGGTTCTTCGCCATGGGCTTGCCCATGATCCCGAGGCCGATGAATCCTATGTTCTGCATTGGAATCCCTCCCGTTGGATATCTTTTATCGAAATTTTACAGCAGTTCTTCCGCCGCCGCGGCGATGTTTTCCTTCGTCAGGCCGTAATGAACGAGGAGCTCGCCGTAGCAAACCGCCGACTGGCCGTACCGGTCCTGGATGCCCACCATGCGCATGGGCAGGGGAGCCGCGCTCAGGGCTTCCGCCACGGCGGAACCGAGTCCGCCGTAGATGGTGTGCTCTTCGCAGGTGACGATGCCCCTGGCGCCGTTTACCGCCTTCGCGAGAGCGGCGATGTCGAGAGGCTTGATGGTCCCGAGGTGGATGACCCGGGCGGAGATGCCTTTCGTTTCAAGGAGACCGGCGGCTTCCAGGGCGATGGCCGTCATGGTGCCCGTAGCGATGAGGGCGACCTGGGAACCCTCTTTCACCACCAGGGGTTTGCCGGTGGCAAAGGGAGTCTTTTCGTTAAAAAGAACAGGAAGGTCGTTCCGGTTCAGCCGGATGTAGACGGGCCCGTCGATGGCCGCCGCCTCCCGGACGGCCCACTTGGTCTCCACTCCGTCGGCGGGGCAGAGGACGGTCATCCCCGGAAGCACCCTCATGGTGGCCAGGTCTTCGAAGGACTGGTGGGTGGCGCCGTCGCCGAAGTCGGAGAGGCCGCAGCTCGAACCGACGATCTTCACGTTGAGCTTCGGCAGGCAGACGCTCTGTCGGATCTGATCGAAAGGCCGTCCCGAGGCGAAGACGGCGAAGGAGTGGGCGAAGGGGATCTTGCCGGTGAGGGAAAGGCCCGCCGCCACGGAGATCATGTTCTGCTCGCCGATGCCCATCTCGAAGTACCGCTCGGGGAAGTTCTTCTCGATCACCACCGACTGGGTGGAGCCGCAGAGGTCGGCGTCCAGGGCCACGACCCTGGGATTTTCTTTCGCAAGGGCGAGGAGTTCTTCGCCGTAGGCAGTCCGAAGGTTCATCAACATTGTTCCCGTCCTCCTCACATGGCGAGTATTTCGCGCACGGCCTGTTCCTGCTGTTCCTTCGTCAGCAGGTTATTGTGGTAGGCGTGGGTGTTCTCGGCGAAGGATACGCCCTTGCCCTTCACCGTCCGGGCGATGATGGCCGTGGGGACGCCCTTGACTTCGGACGCCTCGTCGAGGGCACGGACTATCTTGGCCATGTCGTGGCCGTCGATCTCGAAGGTCTTCCAGCCGAAGGCGGTGAATTTGCCCCGGATGTCGCCGAGGTCGTACCGGTCGCAGGTCTTGCCCACGGCCTGGATGCCGTTCATATCCACGATGGCGGTGAGGTTGTCCAGCCTGAAGGCCGCAGCGGCCGTGACGGCTTCCCAGACCTGCCCCTCGGCGAGCTCCCCGTCGCCCAGGATGACCCACGTATGGTAGCTGAGGCCGTCAAGCCGGCCTCCGAGTGCCATGCCAACGCCTATGGACAGCCCCTGGCCGAGGGAGCCCGTGTTGGCCTCCACTCCCGGGGTCTCCCGCTCCGGGTGCCCCTGGAGGATGCACCCCAGGGTCTTGGTTTTTTTCAGGGTTTCTTTCGGGAAATAGCCTGCCTCCGCAAGGGCGGCGTACTGGGCGAGCACGGAATGCCCCTTGCTCATGATGAACCGGTCCCGGTCGGCCAGAAAGCGGTCTTTCGGATCATGGCGCATCTTGTAGAAATAAAGGGCTGCCACGATGTCGGCGCAGGACATGGAACCGCCGAGATGTCCCCGCTTCTCGAGGCCGAGGGCCTCTATGATGCCGAGGCGCACAGCCCGCGCCTTTTCTTTCAGTTCTGCGATTCTTTCAGGATTCATGATCCACCTCCGGACTAATTTTTGGAAACTTCCGGGAGGGCCGTTTCCCGGACGATGCATTCAAGGTATTCCCGGGTATTGCAGAGATGAGCGCGCATTTCCTTTTCCGCAAGCTTTGGGTTATGGGCGGCTACGGCTTTTGCTATGGCGATGTGGCTCTGGGCCGCCGCCTTTTTTCGTGTCGAGATGAGGGACGTGACGATCTGCTGCTTGTAGAAGAATGTGTGGAGGTAGTTCATGATCTCCACGCAGAGAGGGTTTCCAGTAATTTCCGCCAGGAAGATGTGGAATGCGATGTCCGTCTCGGCGAATTCCGCGGGGGACAGTTCTTCATTGTCCACCGCTCCGGCGATGCTGAGGAGCTTTTTTTTCTGGGAGCCGGAGATCCGCTCCGCCGCGAGGTAGGCTGTGGAAGGTTCGATGCAGATACGGAACTCGATGATGTTGAAAAGCTCTTGTGCGGTGGCGCTGTCGGGAATGTGGCGGGAGAGGATCTGATGCTCCACCCCGAGAGGTTCTGTAACGAAGGTGCCCTTTCCGGGAACGACGCGGACAAGATTGGAGGTTTTTAGATGGTTCAGGGCTTCACGGACGGTGGACCGTCCCACGTTGAACAGGCGGGTCAATTCCATTTCCGTGGGGAAACGGTCGCCGGGCTTCCATTGCCCGTTGCTGATAAGTTCCTGGAGTTTTTCAAAAATCACGTCGCTCCGGTTTTTCCTCTGGAATGGGATGACGTCCAAGAACAGACTCCTCCTCCGTGCCAATACGGCCTGGGATGGTCAAAACACGATACGTTTCGGTCTGAAATGTCTGTTGTCAGACAACGTTAGCACTCTTGAAAAGAAGAGTCAATTTGATTCTTTTTTTCACAACGGGATTTCCGGAAAAAGGGCAGGAAGCAGGATGGAAGGGGCCCCGGGGGAGAAGGTCACTCGCCCTCGAATTGTCATCCCGAGGCCAGGTTTTTGGCCGAGGGATCTCAGGGTTTGACGGCACTCAGAACCAAAGGCGAGATCCCTCCGCCCTTCGGTCGTTCGGGATGACAAACAAATGCGATCGCGCTCGCGCAGCATCCAGAGCGAAGCGGAGGGAGCATCCCCGAAGGGGGAGGATCCCGGTGAAAAAGTTTCTGTGAAACCAGATTCCTCGGGCTTCGCCCTTCGGAATGACAAACCCAAGAGCGAGGTCCTTCACTGCGTTCGGGACGACACATTTTGTCGTCCCGAGCGAGCGAAGCGATCGCGAAGCATCCCCGGAGGGGGGGAGGGACCTGCTTTTGGTTCCGGATTGCCTCAAAACCAGATCCCTCGCGTTCGCTCGGGATGACAAACCATTCTGTTTTCCGCGCGCTCAGTCCAGGAGCCGGAGCCCCCCGTGATCCATTTTCACGTTGTTCACGTCGATGCCGAAGACCTCGCTCATGGACTGCCGGGCCAGTTCCCGAAAGGATTCCGCTCCCTCGGAGTTCCCTTCCTCCTCCGCCTGGGTCACGCCGGCCAGGGCGAAGGTGGCGAGGCAGGCCAGGGTATGGGCCATTTCCTCCTTTTTCGCATCGGGGGCGGAGCCTACACCCGTCTGTTCGGCGAGGACCACGTCCATCTGCCGGGCGGCAGCGAATATGGCCGGGTCGTCCACCTGGTTGTCGGTGGTGATGCCGATGCACACCCCGAAGAAGAAGGCCAGGGCGAGTCCCAGGTCGTTGGGGCGCTTCGCCTGCAGCGCATAAGTCCCGTAGTTCGCCAATGCCTCTTTGAAGAAGGCGGTCATGGTGTCCCTGTCCGCTTTCCTGTCCGTGAGCGTCCGGGCGAGGATGGACGGTACGGGGGAAGCCTTTCCCGACGGGCGGTAGACGGTCGGACGGGCCCTGGAAGCCTGCGGAGTCTGCTGATTGGTCTGTTTCTGGGGCCGGGCCGCCTGGGTCTGGTTCTTCTGCATGGTCTTCAGGGCGGCGTTGGCCATGGTCTTGTTGTAGATCATAGTGTCGAGAAGGCATGAGCCGGGATTGTTCCAGACCCCTCCCGTGTACATGTTGTACCAGCCCGCGCCTTCTCCCGCACCGGCGAGGAAAAGAAGCAGGAAAACGAGCACTGCCGTTTTTTTCATCATGAGCCCATCCCCTTTTGAAGAAGAATGGGCCGGACGCAGCCGCCCGGCCCTGGCAGCATCAGGCTATTTCTCTCCGCAGCCGCATCCGCAGCCGCCGCCGCATTCCCCTTCGCCGCATTCGCCGCAGGAATCGACGTCGAACTCTTCCATGAGCATTTCGTCCAGGTTTTCGAGTCCCGAGCTGAAGACGCCGTAGACCGCGTCCACCGTCTCTTCCTCCGCTGCGGGCTCGGTGGCGTCGAAGACGGCTTCCCATTCCGCGAAGGTTTCATCGGTGGCGGTGACCGGCGCGAGGCTCAGGGACGCGACGTAGTTCTTCAGCTTCATGCCTGTTTCCAGGATGGTGTAGGTGACGGAATAATCGGCGTCGGAGAGGGCGAGAAGCTGTTCCCTCATCCACGAGTCGTCGGCGAGCTGGAAATGGCGGACGATGCCCACGCAGGCAGTGCAGTCGGGGCCGCATCCTCCCTCGATTTCGCTTGCCTTGATCCCCGGGTGCCACTTTGGCAGGCCGTTGAAGTCCCTCACATACTCCCAGACTTCCTCGATGGGGGCGGAGATGATGGTGCTGTAATACACTCTGGGCATGGCGTTCCCTCCTATTCTGTCTGTGGTGCCTCTTCAGTTCCTAGAAAGTGATCTTCTTGAACTCTTCCGTCTGGGCCTTGATGGCGGTTTCAGTGGGGAGGCGCTCCATGGAGCTGGCGCCGTAGAAACCGTGGACATTCTTGCACTTCTTGAGGATGAAGGACGCGTCTTCCGGCATGGCGATGGGGCCTCCGTGGCAGAGGACGATCACGTCTTTCCGCACTTTTTTCGCCGCCTTCGCCCATTTTTCTATGAGGACGGCGCATTCGTCAAGGGTCTTGGCGGTCTTCGCCCCGATTGATCCCTTCGTTGTCAGGCCCATGTGGCACACCAGGATGTCCGCACCGGCTTTCGTCATGGCCACGGCGTCCTCCTCGCTGAAGACGTAGGGGGTGGTGAGGAGGTCCCGCTCGTGGGCGGCACGGATGGCCTCCACCTCCAGGGCGTAGCCCATGCCGGTCTCCTCCAGGTTGGCCCGGAAGACCCCGTCGATGAGCCCCACGGTGGGGAAGTTCTGCACACCGGCGAAGCCGAGGGAGATAAGCTCGTCGAAGTACCTGTCCCAGATGACGAAGGGATCGGTGCCGTTGATGCCCGCCAGGACAGGCGTCTTCTTCACCACGGGGAGGACTTCGTAGGCCATCTCCTTGACGATGTCGTTGGCGTTGCCGTAGGCGAGAAGCCCCGCGAGGGAGCCCCGTCCCGCCATGCGGTAGCGGCCGGAGTTGTAGATGACGATGAGGTCGATGCCGCCGGCCTCTTCCCACTTGGCGGAGATGCCTGTGCCCGCTCCGCCGCCGATGATGGGCTCCTTCTTTTTCGCCATGTCGTGGAAGCGGGCCAGAAGTTCGGTACGGGTGAACTTTTTCATGAAATCCCTTCCCTTCCCTTTGGTTTATGGATGAAGTTCCCGGAAGTTCTCCACGAGGGCCGCGGCGAACTCGGGATCGTTCACGTTCAGGGGCAGCTTCACCAGGCGGTGATGGTTCGACTGCCTGAAGGTGCGCTCGAGGGCTGTGAAGAGGGCTTCGTCCGCCTCGGGCCAGTGGAAGGCCTGTCCGGGGGCGTCGATCATGGAGACGCCCTTCAGGGGCAGCAGGAAACGCACCGGGCCCGGGAACCTGTTCAGCTTTTCGCCGATCCATTCACCCATGCGGGCGTTCTCCTCGGGGGTGGTGCGCATGAGGGTCACCTGGGGGTTGTGGACATAGAGCTTCCTGCCTTTGTACTTCTCGGGCACGGTGTCCATGGCCCCGAAGTTCACCATGTCCAGGGCGCCCACGGAGCCCACGTAGGGGATCCCGGTCCGGATGAAGGCGTCGAGCCGCCCTTCCCCTGCGGAGAGGACGCCGCCCATGAGGTGGTCGCAGATTTCCGTGGTGGTGATGTCGAGGACGCACTTCATCATCCCCGAGTCCACGAGCTTTTCGAAGGACTGGCCGCCGGTGCCGGTGGCGTGGAAGACGAGGCAGTCGAAGTCCTTTTCCATGGCGTGGCGGACCATGTCCACGCAGGGGGTAGTGACGCCGAACATGGTCATGCCGAGAAGGGGCCGGTCCTCACCGTGGGGGACGGGGCCGCTCACCATGCCGGCAAGGGCGTTGGCCGCGTTCGCCAAGACCACCCTGGAGACCCTGTTGATCCCCGACACGTCGGTGACGGAATACATCATGGCGATGTCGTTGGGGCCCACGTAGGGGGCCACGTTGCCAGACGCCATGGTGGAGACCATGATCTTCGGCGTTCCGAGCGGAAGCATTCTCATACCGGAGGTGATGATGGACGTTCCGCCCGAGCCGCCGAGGCCGATGACCCCGCCGAGGTCGTCCCTTTTGGGAAGGAATGCCGCCAGGGCCTCGCCCATGGCGCCAACGGCCTCTCCACGCTCACTGGCGGAGGAGAGGAAGCCGGGTTTTGAAGGATGGCATGCGGCAACTTCGGCGGCCGTCACGTCCACGGGATTTCCGTGGGGCTTGGTTCCCACGTCCACCAGGACGGTCCCCACGCCCCTCCCGGCGATGATGTCCCGGACAAAGGCGAGCTCTTCGTACTTTGTGTCGCAGGTTCCGACAATGTAGGCTTTCTTCATGACATCCTCCTTTAATTTCGGACAGGATACCCCCGGCAGTGGGGGAGAAAGGCCGTACTCGGGAAAGGGCATGATGTTTCCCTCGGAAATTATAGCCCCTTTGAGGAAAATTTGCGAAATGTTCCTGGCGTATTGATTGTTCCGGAGATTTGTCATCCCGAGCGGAGCGGTTTGTCATCCCGAGCGAGCGCGAGGGATCTGGTTTTGAGACAATCCGGAACCAAAGTCAGGTCCCTCGCCCCCTCCGGGGATGCTCCGCTATCGCTTCGCTCGCTCGGGACGACAGGGGTGGGTTGTCATCCCGAGCGAATGCGAGGGATCTGGTTTTGAGACAATCCGGAACCAAAGTCAGGTCCCTCGTCGCTTCGCTCGCTCGGGACGACAGGGGTGTCATCCTGAGCGGAGCGAAGGATCTCGTGCTTGGTTCTCTCCAGAATCAAAACCGAGATCCTTCGGCCAAAAGACCGGCCTCAGGATGACAGCAATCCATGATACCCAGGTGGAGGGAGGCGGCCATGAATTCCCCCGTTGACCGGCGCAGGTTCTTCACCTACCATGAATTTTGAAAACGACGAATTTTCACTGAGGAGGATAAGCATGTCAAAGGGGTGGAGAAGTTCGGAGGTTTTCGCCGGTCCCCAGAACGCAGGGGCGCGGGCGCTGTGGAAATCCATGGGGTATTGCGACGGTGATTTCGGGGACAGGCCGGTGATCGGCATCGCCAATTCCTGGAACACTCTTGTTCCGGGCCATTTCAACCTGAACATGGTCAGCGAGCAGGTAAAGAAGGGTATCCACAGGGCGGGGGGAGTGGCGGCGGAATTCGGCGTCATCGCCTCCTGCGACGGCGTCTGCGAAGGGCACAGGGGGATGCACTTCATCCTGCCCCAGCGGGAGGTCATCGCCGACTCCATCGAGCTTGTGGCGGAGGCCCACCACCTGGACGCCCTGGTCCTCCTCGCCTCGTGCGACAAGATCGTCCCCGGCATGCTCATGGCGGCCGCCCGGCTCGACATCCCCGCCATCATGATCACCGGCGGGCCCATGCTCGGCGGGGTGGAGTTCGACGGCCGGAAGACCGACGAGACGTCCCTCCACGAGGCCCTCGGGATGCTCGCCTCGGGGAGGATCACCGAGGAGGAGTTCCGGTCCCTGGAGAACCTGTGCGCCCCCACCTGCGGCTCCTGCTCCTTCTTCGGCACGGCGAACACCATGTGCTGTCTCGCCGAAGCCCTGGGCATGACCCTGCCGGGGGCGGCCTTGATCCCAGCGGTCCACTCCGAGCGGCTGCGTCTTGCCTGCGAGACCGGGGAGGTCATCTGCCGCATGGCTCGGGAAGGGCTCACCGCCCGGAAGATCCTCAACGGGCTGTCCATCGAGAACGCAGTCCGGGCCACCCTCGCCATGAGCGGCTCCACCAACGCGGTGATGCACCTGGCGGCCATCGCCGCCGAGGCGGAGGCCGGCGTTGACGTCATGGACCTCTTCTCCCGCCTGGGTCCCGAGACGCCCCAGATCGTGCGGGTCAACCCGGCGTCGAAGTGGAACACCGAGGATTTCTGGATGGCCGGGGGCATCCCCAGGATGATGAAAAGAATGCTGCCCATGCTGCGGAAGGACGCCCTCACCTGCACGGGCCGCACTGTGGAGGAGAACGTGTCGGGGTATGTCTTCCCCTTCCCCGAAAACGACGAGGTTATGAAGACTCTCGAAAATCCGTTCTCTCCCCGGGGCGGCATCGCCGTCCTCAGGGGGAACCTCGCCCCGGACACGGGCGTGACCAAACCGGGGGCCATAGATCCTTCCCTTCACGTATTCACCGGCGAGGCCCGGGTGTTTGACAGCGAGGACGACGCGAACGCCGCCATCCTCGCCGGGAAAATCCAGCCGGGCAGCGTGGTGGTGATCCGCTACGAGGGCCCCAAGGGAGGCCCCGGCATGCGGGAGATGTACCGGGCCATGAAGTACCTCTACGGCATGGGGCTGAACAAGAGCACGGCTTTGGTGACCGACGGCCGGTTCTCGGGGACGAACAACGGGTGTTTCGTGGGGCACATCTCCCCGGAGGCGGCGGAGGGCGGCCCGCTGGCCATCGTCCGGGACGGCGACATGATCACCATCGACGTGATCGAAGGCACCCTGCATCTCCACGTTTCCGACGGGGAGATCAAGGAAAGGTTTGCATCGTGGGAAAAACCCGCCCCCAAGGTCACCCGGGGACACCTGGCCCTGTACTCTCGGCTGGCGTCCTCGGCGGCGAAGGGGGCGGTGGTGAGGGCGGAGTAGGCGGAGGTTCCCCTGTTACAGGGAGGCCCCCATCCGGAACGCCTTTTCGAGGATGGACGTGTTTTCCTTCACCGGGAGAGATCCCGAACATACGCCGAGGCTGCCGCGGAACTCCATGCCGAGGAAATCGCAGACGTCCCGGAAGGTGCGTTCCACAATACCGGGGCCTGAGTTGGGGTCCCCGCCGCCGTAGGTGGTCAGGAGGCACATCTTCTTTCCGCTGAAGAGTCCGTAGTCGAGAGCGTAGAGCCTGTCCTGGAACAGCTTCGTCTGGGCAGGCATGGACCACCAGTAGATGGGAAAGGCATGGACGATGACGTCCGCCTCAAGCACCATCGGGTACAGGCCGCCCATGTCGTCGGTGAGGACGCATCTGCCCGTTCCTTTCCCGTCTTTCTTGCAGCCGTTGCAGCCGGTACAGGGCAGGATTTTCTTTTCCTGGAGACGGACAGTGCGCACAGTATGTCCTTTCGAGGCCGCCCCGTCCAGAAATGAGGTGAGGAGGGCGGCAGTGTTGCCGTCTTTTCTCGGGCTTCCGAGCAGCGCAAGGCAGTTCATGAAATTTCCTCCCTACAAACGAGTATTTGAATCCTGATGCATCCTGAACCAAAAAACGTATGGGTGAAGGGACGCATCCCGGACGCCTTCCTGCGCACTGGCAGGCGTTTCCCGTTAGGCAGTCCGGTTGCCGGGCACGGGGCGTCCTGCGGCGATTATGCCGCTTTGTCCCTCCTCCCCGCTCTTCCAGAGGCTGCACGTCCACGCGATCGTGCGGGTTCCGCCCCGGACGGCCACCTCCGTTGCCAACTCATCCGGAGCGTCTTCCCCGGAGAATGCCATCCGCCTCATCCGCTCCAGCACGGATTCCCGGTAGGCCTGTCCAGGAAAGAGCTTCTCCAGGACGGGGTATGCCGGAGACAGGGCCTCGTCGGAGCAATAGCCGCTCAGACGCTCGGCTGTCCTGTTCCAGAAGATCATATTCCGGCGGTCGTCGAAGACCATCAGCCAGAAGCTGACCATGTCTGTTATCCCGCACAGAAAGCACTGCTCGAGATGGTGCTCTCTCTCCGCAAGGACCGAGTTGGTCGCGTCCGTGAAAAGCAGGGCGAACCTCCCCCACTCGGGCGAGAAAGCCCACATGTCGAAAAATTTCCCGATCTGCGGGTAATATACCTTGAACCGGATTTTCCGTCCAGTTTCGGCCGTACGGACGAAGATGTCGAAATAGGGTATTTTCTCTCCGAACAGGTCACTTCCTTTTTTGCCCATAAAATGTTTCGGAGAGATGCCGGAGACATGTTCAAATGCAGGATTGACCTTCTCGCAGACGAAATCCACCGCTTTTCCCGAGTCATCGTAGAGAAGGCGGTGAACGGAAACAGCCTGTTCCATGTTCCACAGAAGGGCCTTGCACAGCGCTTGTTCGTCTTTCTCAGAGAAGTCTTCGCCCCGCGCTTCCTCCTCTTCCGCCTTCCGGATGATCTCGCTCAGAGCCTCCAGCGAATTCCGGCGGCTTTCTGTCTCCCTGCTCAAAATATTCAGCCCCTTTCAGCGAATCCCTTCCCCTCAGTATTCGCCTTTCTGCATGGTTCCGGTCTTCCGGTCGAACGTGTAGCGTACGGAGGATTCAGCGGAAGATACGGTCATCTGGGACTCCCGGATTTTGACCGTCACATTCGGGTAAACCCTGTCCCGTATTTTAATCAGCGGAGATTCTTTTCTTTCGGCCAGCATCGCCCGTCTCTCGTTTTCTATTCTCTCTGCGAGTTCCGTCCTTTTTGATTCCACTTTTCTGTGGTATTCCGCCAGGAGGAGGAGCTTCCCCTTCTCCTCCTCCGAAAGTTTCTCCGGGTCAAAACCGCCGGTTTCAGGCCTGAGGGAGAGCATGGCCAGTTCAATCTTTTGTATCATCCCTTCAAGTTCGTTCAGCTTCGACTCAAGTTCCCCGATGGTCCTGTTCCTGACGGCATCCCTCCCGGCTTCCAGAAGTGTTTTCGGTTCCATGGCGGAGCCTGCGGAAAGCGTTTTGATCATGGTTCCCGCGGTGGTGACGCCGCCGATGATTCCCCGCCTGTTCTTCCCCTGCACCATGACGGATTGCCTTGCCTCCAGTGCGGCAAAGAGGGTGTACCCTAAAATTTCAATGGTGTTTCCCGAGATCAGAAGGCCGTATTCCACGAATCCCGCCCGGATATCCTCTCCTGCCCTGACCTCGCTGTGTTCGCCAACGATCCCGCCCTGGATGATGCAGCTGCCGGCGGCTTCGACGCAGGCGTTGAAGACGGAACCCGAAACAGCCGCATCCCGGCCCGCCTTCACGGAAAATCCTTCGGTCACGGACCCCGGAACGATGACGGAGCCTATGAAGTCGATGTCCCCGGATATCGTGTTGACGTCGCCGTCGACTACAAGGACGGGAAGAACGTCGAGCTCTCCGCCGCGGAACACGGGCTGGCCCAGGTCCCGGGCGGTGAGGACTTCCGTCACTCCGTTCTCCGCGGAGACGATGACCCCTTCGCCGTAGGTCACCCTGAAAGGGGCGGTATGGGGCGGCGGGACTGAAATACCGTAGATGTCAATCCCGGCCGTTCCTTCCCGGGGGGGGTGGATCCGGGCGATAACCGTTCCGGCATGGACCGTGGGAATGGTCCAGAGTTTTTTCCAGTCTACGGACCGTTCGTCGTTTTCGTCGATCAGCCTGACCTTTTCGAAGGGCACAAGAAAATCGATGGTCCCCTCCACGGGACTCTGGGGAAGGGTGCCGGACGCCACGAGGGCATCTTCCCCCGTTGTCTCGCCTCCGCCGTTGCAGCGTTCCACGATGATGCGGACCTTTTCCCGGTCCAGGTGAAGAACTCCCGTTTCCTCGATGGCGTCGATGATCTCCCAGGGGTCCAGCGGAGCTCCCCGGCCGACGGAAGGATAGGTTTCCAGCCACGCCGACATGGAATCATCGGAGACGTGGAGCTTCCATGACCCGTCCCTGTCCTCCGTGGGCAGCACACCGGATTTTTGCGCTGAGACGAGGAAATGGTCGACCTCCTTCACAAGTTTCTCAAGGTTCGCCATTCGCAGGTCGTCCATGGCCCGCCGCCCTTCAGGACTTACGGAACAGCCCGCATGGAGCAGAAGACCGTTTCGACGCCGCCGTCCTCCCCGAAGGTGGGGTTCAACGAATACTCCAGCGGTGTATCTCCTCTCGGTGCAGGAAGGACAATCATCCCGTTTTTGATTTTTCCGGTGGAGAAAACCTGCTTCAGGTGTTCGTTGAGCGGGGCGACCCTTTCCTCCGGAATGCCGAAGTGCTTCCATGACAGACCGGCCATTTCTTCAGGTGTCCGTTTGAAGAGGTCTGCGCCTTTCTTCCCGACGAACCGGAAATTCCCTTCCCGGTCGAAGACGTACAGGTAATCCGAGGAGTTCTCCAGGATGCTGCGGAGAATCTTGGCCTGGAGGGTGCAGTCGAAGGAGAGCGATTCGAGTTCCTCTTCGAGACGCTGTTTTTCTGTTATATCGTGAATGATTGAATAGAGGTATGTTGTGCCGTTATACAGCATGGGGGAGCTGTACACCTCGACGTTGCGGATTTCCCCGTTCTTCAGCCGGTGGGAGGATAGGAACCTGTTCATCCTCCCCGCCTTTGCGTCCTGCATTTTCCTGAAGAGCTCTTGGGGCGGGGCGGTGTTGAACTCTGTGTTCTTCAGCCCGGTCATCTCTTCCCTCGTATAGCCGTAGAAGTCGAGTGCCGCGTCATTGCAGTCGCAAACGGTGCCGGAATCGGGATCGACGATGAACATGGCGGCCTGTGATTCCCTGAAGGCTGCTGCATACCGGCTTTCACTCTCCCGGAAGTCCTCCTCCATGCGACGGGCTTCCGTTACGTCCCGCCCAAGGAGCAGAAAGCCTGTATCGCCCACATCCTCGAAATCCCACCGGCGGATGGTCCATTCCACGCACCGGGGAGAGCCGTCGCGGGAGTTTACACAGGTGTCCATTCGGAACTCCGGTATTTCTCCCCTTCTGCAGGCGTCCATTTTTTGGGCGAAATTCTCGCGGTGATGTTCCCCGGGGCAGAAAATATCCCGGAAATCAAAGCCTCCGGAAAGGGCCTCTTCGGCGGAGATGCCGGACAGGCGCTCCGCCGCCGCGTTCCAGAAGACGGTCCTTCCCCTGTCGTCGAGCAGGGTGATCCATGTTTCCACGCTTCCGAAGATCTTCTCGGTAAAACGCTCCTGTTCCCGGCGCTCCCGTTCTGCGGCCACCCGGGCCGCAGCGTCTGAAAAGACCATGCAGAACTTGTTGCTCCCGAGGGAAAACGCCAGTATGTCAAACAATCTGCCGAACTTTTCGGCGAAAAACAGAAAAGAAACGGTTTCCTTTTCTCTGAGAACCCGGTATAACAAATCGAGAGCCGGTAGCTTTTTCCGGCCGGCGAAAAATTTGTTCCCCTTCTTGCCGACCACACGCTCGGAAGAAACGCCGAAGATAGTGCAGAACGCCGGGTTGACGCTCTCCAGAAGAAAATCCTCGGGGACTCTCAGCGAATTGAAAAGCATCCGGCAGACCGCCACGCCGTTTACCGTGGAGCTGTAGACGATATCCTTCGAATCCTGCGGAGCATCCGCCATTCCGTCCTCCGTTTCCGGGCGGGTCTCGTCAGAATGCTTTTCGGCTTCGGAAGCTATCGCCTCTATCTCTTTCAGCAGATCATCGTTCCAGTTTCCCATCGGCACATTCCTCCTTCCCCACGTTCCCGCTCTCAGAAAACGCCCCTTGCGATCTCGCCGCGGTCTCTGTCAATGAAAAAGGAGACATAGGACTCCTGCTTTTTGACCACCAGGGTCTCCCCCCAAATTTTCAGGGTGACGTTGGGGTAGATCCTGTCCCGGATGCGGATGCGGGGCAGGGTGCGCTTTTCTGAGAGGGAAGCCCGTTTTTCATCGTCGATCCGGGCGGCCAGATCGGCTGCGGATTCCTTCATTTTCCCGTGGTAGCGGACAAGGAGAAAGAGCTTTCCCTTTTCGTCTTCCGTCAGTGTTTCAAGGTCGAAAGAAGGCCCCCTCCCCTTGATGGAGAGAATGGCCTTCTCAATTTTCGTCTGCATCTCCAGAAACGCCTCTTTTTTCTGCTCGAGTTCCTGGATCACCCGCATGCGGAACGGGTCGCGCCCCACCTCGAGCATCGTGGGCGTCTCCATGGGAGAACCGGCGGAAATGGCCTCGATGGAGTTGCCGGCGACACATCTTCCGCTGACGATGCCCCTTCGGTTTCTCCCCTGGACATAGACCGATTCACCCGCTTCCAGGGTGGCGGAAAGGGCGTAGCCGAAGACCTCCACTTTTCGGGATGCGCTGACGGCGGCATGTTCGATCACGCCGATGCGGATGTCCTCTCCCGAGGAGATGAACGCCCCTTCCCCGGTAATCCCTCCTCTGACGATGCAGCTGCCGCCGGCATGAATGCGGGAGTTGTATACCCACTCCTGCACGGTCACATCCCTCTCCGCCCTGACGGAAAAGCCCTCCAGCACCGAGCCTTTCACCAGGACGGAACCGGTGAAGTCGATATTGCCGGTCGTGATGTCCACGTCGCCGTTGATCACCAGGAGGGGAAGGACGTCCAGCACATTGTCCCGGAA
>Ga0209510_1002087_pt1 | contig 21147 bp, 16 predicted proteins | sample BiotimSIPDNA_FD_185749 | JGI IMG/M metagenome (GOLD analysis project Ga0209510, IMG submission 185749) | Anaerobic biogas reactor microbial communites from Washington, USA - Biogas_R1 time_0 SIP DNA (SPAdes) (version 2) | ecosystem: Engineered > Bioreactor > Anaerobic > Unclassified | place...
GAAGATATTTTCGACAAAGTGTATAATGCTGATTATGAAAAAGAATTCACGCACAATATTTATGCATCAGACATTGCCCCTGTAAATGTTAAGATTTCCAGCGAAAATGCCCGAAATGCAGGCCTGAAAAAGGATATCCAGTTTTCTGTTGCCGATTTTGCTACGCTTAAACCTGTCGGAGAAAATGGAATACTGGTAATGAACCCTCCTTATGGACAGCGAATGAACGATCGGGCTGTTGAGCCAATCTATAATATGATAGGCACTTCGCTAAAAAACAACTTCAGAGGAATAAACACTTGGGTTATAAGTAGTTCTGAGGAGGGATTTAAAAGTATCGGATTGAAACCATCAGCTCGTATTAAGTTGTTCAATGGTGCATTAGAATGTGAATTGCGCAACTTTGAAATGTATGATGGCTCAAAAAAAGCATCAAAACAGGGTGAAGGGCGCAGAAGTTATTCTGACAATTCGGAACAACGGGGAAATTTCAGACGTCCTCCATTGCGGCAAGATAATAATGACCGAAGAAGAAGCGGAAGCGGAAGCGAAGAAGGTAGAAACGGACGAAGGGAAAGAACTGGACCTAGACCAGACAGGTCAGGTTACGACAAACGAAATCAGGAAAATAACCCACATGAACGCAAACCTTTCAGGGCTACTTTAGGTAATGAATCGAACAATAGGCCAAGGCGGCTTAGAAATTCGGAAAATCCTAAAAGGTCGTTTAACAATACTGAAAAGAATGACAACGATTAAGGTCACAACACTCATCGAAAATTCGTGTTTTCAAGGGAAACTCATTGCAGAACACGGACTTTCGATGATCCTTGAAACGCCCACAGCTTCTATTTTGTTCGACACAGGAGCCGGACCTAATTTTATTGCCAATGCCAATATTCTTGGGTTTGATATTTCCAAGGTTGATTATTTAATTATAAGTCATGGCCATTACGATCATATTGGAGGGATCAAATTTTTTTGCGAAGTCAACAAAAAAGCGACCATTCTATTGAAAGAACATGCTTTGGCTCCCAAATTCAATGGAGAAAGATACGTTGGAGTAGATAGAGAACTGACAGGTATTAAGAATCGTTTTCAGTTTGTTGATCATGTTACGGAGCTTATCCCTTCTGTCTTCATCTTACCCGAAATTCAAATCTCAGATCCTGACGACATACGCACAAGTGATTTTAAAACAGTAAAAAACAACGAATTAATTGATGATGATTTTACCGACGAACTTTTTCTTTGCATTAATTCAAACGATAAAATATCAATTATAAGCAGTTGTTCACATAATGGTATTACAAACATTTGCGAAACGGCCAAAAACTATTTCAATCTTCCTATTGAGCGAGTAATTGGTGGTTTTCATATTAACCTGAGTTCGACTTTATTTTTGAGTTCAGACCGCTTGTAAACAGTAAGATTCAATGCAAAATCACGCAGGAATAACGGGTTATTTTAAGTGATTTTAAAGCAGAAGATTGCTGTTTACAAGTGGCGGACAATGAGCTTTGCATAAAACACTGTTTTCCTGCATTAAATTTCCTCGATTTAGCCCGCTAATACTCAAAAATTTGCTTTGTAAAACAGCGTTTTATGCTAATCTGAACTTTAAAAATAAAATCGAACTCAGGTTATTAGCAAAACCGGTTACGAAAGTTCACAGCGGATAAGTAATTATTTTAATGCGAATGCAGTAAGCGAGGTTTTCACATGTCATTGCACGGGTATTGATCAATTTGCCAACTTGAAGCATCACTGTAGTGCAATGGTAAAATACAACAGTACTGGGAACTCGATACTTATATAAGCAAAACGTTATCAATCAGCCGCCTATCTGTTTGGCTTTGAAGCCTTCTTTTTGCAATATTTCGAGTACTTTCTTTCGAAAATCGCCTTGAATCAGAATTTCACCATCTTTCACAGTCCCCCCTACCCCACATTTGGTTTTCAGCATTTTACCAAGCTCTTTCAAGTCAGCTTCGGTGCCTACAAACCCGGTGACAAGGGTTACCGATTTGCCTGCCCGCTGTTTTTTGTCGAGGGTAACACGCAAGTTTTGTTTTGAAGGCTGCAATGTTTCTGGCTCTTCTTCATTTTCATGTTCATAACCAAAATTCGGATTTGTAGAGAATACAACACCTAGTCTATCTTTCCAATCGTTTGCCATAATGATTCAATTTTAAGCAAAAATCAGTAAAATGTAGTAAAGAACAAAAAATAATATTTCTGGAATAGTGAAACATGAAACAGCCCCCCTGCAACACCCTCTGTTCAACAGGCAACCTGTCAACGTCATCAGTTCCGTAAGAACGGTTTTATTTTGCAACTCTAGATTTTAATCCGGTGCCATTGGAGTTTAACACACCGAAAAAGAGTTCCGTTGAAACGACCCATTTGCTTTATAATGAATGCCCCGAGCCTACGGCTCTCAATTCGTTCGATCGTTACTTGCATGAATAGACTGAAGTCCATCTTTACAACATGAATCGAGCCTACGATTCTGCCCTGTCCCCCTTAACTGCCCGGCCCAACTCTCTTCGGCATCGGTAACCTACGAGCAGCCCGAACCTCAAAAAAAGGTTACCAATTGTGGCGAACCGTCGCAATTTGAACCTTTAAACCTCGAAAATCTCCTAACCAGAAAATTAGTAGCAGGTGATATAACAAATTCATTTAAAGGGGATGTAATATACATCAACAAGCTGCCCGTGGTAATTGAAGCACTATCACTAGGAACAACAAATGAAGAACAAGCGTATTACAATGCGGTGAGAGCTTTATATACCGGAATTGATATTGAGCCTGCATCCTACAATACCACCAAAAAAACCCACACCGGGTACGGGCGCATCACTTTTGTATTGCCCCTGTTTCAGGATCAAACCCCTGGCGTGGGCGTGGTTTTTAAAGATGTGTACATCGATAAAAACGGGCAAATGCTTTCGGGTTATGCCGAAACCGTTTACAAGTCCGATAACTGGACCACGCAAATGGTTAACATCGACGCTTTTTTCAGGGGGGGTATTTTGGTGGAAGGAATCATGTATGGAGATTTTGGAGCCCACGAGGTACTTGGCATTATTGGCGATACAACCAATATTGTGGTCAATTTTAAAGGAGATGGCACTGTTGATAATATTACCGTAACCTACACCGTACCTACCCCAACCGGCCTTAACGAAGAAAAGATTACCGTTGATGGGGATTTGATTGCAAAAGTGACCGAAAGCGAAAAAAATCAAACAGCAACAGTTGATTATTACATCATAAAAGATGCCGACAACGTGTATTACGGCATTAACCTTACCGATGGCTCCAAAATACCCCTGGGGCGGTACGATGCCAATATCAGCAAAATAATGGCCAATATTAACCGCAACAAGGTTGACTATACCCCTAGAATTGATTTTTTAACGGCAGACGGAAACTATGCCTTCGACCCGGCCGATTTTGCTTACAACAACAACAACATTTACAGCACCCATTACAACAAGCTCGAAGACTCGGGCGACTATAAACTCCGCTGGAAATTTATGCAGGCAGGCGGCACCACCGATAGGGTTAAAGTAAACATACCCGATGGGATTATACGTAACACAGATAACCTGAAATTCATTATCACACAAAATAATACCGAGCTGGCGTATGCCGAAAACAGTCCTGGCGATATTGAGCTCACCCTTATGCCGCCGCCCACAGCGGGCGAATACTCCATACTGGCCGTGGTGAAGACAGTGGTGGATGGTGAAGATACATGGAAGCTTGCCGGCCGCCTCGACATACTGGCCCGCGAACACAAAACCTACAACGTAACCCTGGTATCGTTAATAGCCGATAAAGAAATTAATGAAACAACAGAAAGTGCCGTACAGGAATACCTGAACTCCACCTGGAAAAAATACGGCATAAGTTGGGAAGTTGATGTTGACGATGAGTTTTATGTGGATGTGCAGGGCGATGACGGTGCTGAGCGTAAACAATATGTAAACGAAATATTGGACGGTGATTGGACCCAAGAAGACAAATGGCTGAGCGAATATAAGCCTGTGCAAAAAGCCATTAACCGCAGCTATAATACCTACGCCAGCAACAAAAAAGCGTATAGTAACGAAACAATGTACGTGTTTATTCTGCCCTCAGGGAAAGCCCCTTACGACGGCCAAATAGGCGATATGCCCTTGAAGCAGCAATGGGGCTACCTGTTTGTCGACGAGTTTGGAAGCACCGAAGATTACCGAACCCTCTCGCACGAGCTGGGTCACGGACGCACTGCTCTCCACCATACCTTTGAAGACGACTACATTGCAAAATACGCAACCACCAACCTAATGGACTATTCCGACTACACCAACCTTGTGCGCGCCCAGTGGGATATGGCACATAACCCCGCCATATTTACCCCGCTGCAGAGCGATGGGGATGGGGCGATGAATGATCCTAATATGCCTGCTGAAGATATTGCTGAATTAATAAAATCCGTTCGTGATGCAAAAATGCAAAACAAGAATAATCTGGATATAACAGAATTCTCTTTATCTTTCGGAAAAAGAACCGAATTGGAACTTACTGACATGCAATTGGCCGATGTAATTGTTTTAACCAGTGGAAAAATGAAAACAATTATGCCTGGACAGCCTGGAGAATCGCGTTACGAACCCTTATACATTGTGCCTTCCGACTTTAGTGTTGAAAGCGATAAAATGATCGCCAAATCAAAAGGGTTAACCGGATATTTTACAAAGTATACCTTCCCTCAATACATTAAAAATGGCGACAGTTACACAAAATCTTCTACCAGTGCATTAATCATTATAGTAAGAGGCAAGCAAACCCAAACGTTTAAAGCTTATTTGAATGGCGATCCTGTTCCTGATATTAAATTTCCTTGTGAAGTGTGTGGAAGAGAACTTGAAATGAATATTGAAAGACTTAGACTAATTCTTGGAGCGAATAATGCTAATGCTACATCTGTATGCGTTGATGCAATTAATACATCATTTAAGCATCAAGATATTCAGTTTAATACATGTAAGAAACAGGCTCATTTTTTTTCCCAGAGTTTTGTTGAAACGAGTGGTTTTAAAAAATTCTCAGAAGATTATCATTACCAGTTATTAACTATATATTCAAAATTTAGCGGTCAAAGCAACAATATTTATAAGACATTATATAATCAGGATTTTTGGGACAAAAACCAGCATTTAGATTATATTAGTTCTAATTTATGTCCATATCGTTTTGAGCAAAAAGACACCACTGGCACCGATAAAAGCATTAGATATAAGGGGGATGGAGTAAATTCTAAAACATACAAAGGATTGACAATTAAGTTTCCTGAGAGTTTTATTTTAGATAATAAAGGAAAATATTTTAAAGTTCCTAAACTTACTTCAAATGATGAAATTGAGAAAGGGAAGAATTTATTTAATTTAGTTTATTCAAATAAAGAAGGAAATGGAGATCCTTCGTCTGGTGATGGATGGAGATATCGGGGAAGAGGCATCATGCATCTTACAAATTTCAATAATTACCAAAAGACGGCTGATTTAATTAAAAACAAATTTTCAATTGCGTTAGATATAACAAATGATAAAGATCTATTAAAGTTTCAAGAAGATATGAGTATTATAATATATTCTGGAGTAATTTGGTTTTATAATGCATTCAAACCACTCGATAGATTAAATACAATGACTTCCAATCAGGTCACTTCTATAGTAAATACTGCAGAAGATCAAAAGACTAAAAGGGCAAGCCAGTATGACAGTTTGGTTGAAGATTCTGAATTGTTTAAATGTTTCTTAAAATGAAAAAAGTCTTATGAAACGATATTTATTTATTATTATTCAATTTCCATTCTTGTGGTTCGTCAATATCACATTGGCTCAAGACTCTTATATAAATATTGACTCAACATGCAACAAGTCAGTTGTAATAAAAAGATTGTCAAAATTAATTCCTAAAGGTGTTTGTATTCCTCAGAATTATTTTATCTCAGAAGTAAATGCCAATAACGATTTTAATGAAGATGGGCTAAATGATTTTATAATCTGCTGGAATAAAGAACCATTAAATGATGGTGATACAATTTTTGTCTCCTTTTATATGCAAGTAAACGATAGTACCTATGATTTGATCAAATCATGTAATAATTTATATCCTATAGTATTTCATTTCTATAATTATGAATATATGCCTAAAGACACGACCTTAAAAAAGGTTCAGATGAAATATTTAGACTACCCATTAAAAGAAATTAAGTTTGAAGGTCCTTTAATCAATATTGTATTATTTGTTGATATTAATACGAGTTTTTTTATTAGGTATGTATTTGATAAAAAATTATTAAACTGGGTAATTAAAGATGCCAAACTGATATCTACGACAGAAGAACGTGATATCACAAATTATGCTCCTGTCTTTGGGCCAACAATAGATGAATTTACATATGATTACTGGGATAGATTTTATCGATTAAAAGGATGGGGAAAATAATCACCTCATTAACAAAGGATTCCAGACTGCCAGCCGGCAAGTGCAATCCGTTTTTACTATTCCTTCACTCGGGGCAACAAGATACCGGCGATTTAGCCCCCGCACTGCCCCTCGTTTGAGTGCAACGGAAACGAGGGGTTTTATGGCTCTCGTCTGTGACGAGAAGAATGCAACAAACCCTCAAACCATTAGGCAAAAGTTGCTATCTTTAAATGCAAAAAATGTAATCCAAAAACCACATTATCCACGACCAGCACGCGGTGCATTTCCTTACGTTTACAGTGATTGGCTAGTCAGCAATGGCCATCGTGAGACATCTATACGCTTGCAAGCTGCAAAATAGAGGGGTAGGCTGATAAATAAATCATCAGTTAAGATAAAACAAAATCGTGGAAGTAAAGGTAGAATTGTGTATTTTTGTACCATGTTGGTACACTTAAAATTTTAAACGTTATGTTGGTAATTAGCAGTAGAGAATTTAGAGAAAATCAAAAGTCATACTTCGAACGAGTAGATAAAGGGGAGCAAGTGATTGTTCAAAGAGGAAAAGACCGGGCTTATGCCTTAACTCCAATAAATGATGATGATGTTTATTTTAATGCCGAAATGATTGAGAAAATTAAACTCAGTATGGAGCAAGCGAAAAACGGTGAAGTTAAAAGAATTACAAGTGCTGAAGAAATAAACGATTTACTCGGGTTATGAGCTATATCCTGGAATTTACAAAAGTTGCTTTAGCTGATATTGAAAAACATAAGAAAGTAGGAGATAAAGCCGTGCTCCGAAAGATTGCCAGACTTCTTGATGAAATTAAAGTAAACCCGTTTCATGGGGTAGGTCAAATAGAATTGTTAAAATATGGGCTTGCCGGAAAACAATCTCGCAGGATTAATCAAAAGCACAGACTTGTATACTCTGTTGAAGAAGAGATTATAACAGTTCATGTTCTTAGTCTTTGGGGTCATTAAGGAGATAAGTGAAAATAACCACTCCCTTTTAGCTAAGCGCAACAAGTGGTTAGCAGGTTCTCTTTTTTAACTGCCTGTCCCAGCTCTTCGGGATATGCAGGATGATTGAAACGGCGGCTGGTTCGATTTTATAATTCGCGCCTTTAGGTTCGGGCCCACGATAGCAATCTGGGTGCAATTCCTTACTCCCCCTTCTACAACGAGGGGTTAGCAGTAGCTCGTCTGTGGCGAGAGGAATGCAACAAGCCAGTGCAGCACACCGTAAAAGTTATTATCTTTAAAACAAATCAACTTTTATTGAATTAAACTGTTATGTAAAAAAAAGTAAGCCAGCTTAACATTAAAAATATTACAATACATTATGAATGAATCATTTGAAGTTAATATCATAAATAATACAGGTCATATTAATATCATTACGGAAAATGAAATCGCAGGGAAAATAGAATTCAATTTATCGGTGTCAGGCATCATCGAAATCTGCCATACTGAAGTTAATTCAAAATTTTCGGGGCGTGGATATGGAAAGCTATTAGTCAATAAAGTAGTTGATTACGCAAGAGATAAAGGGTTAAAAATTGTACCAACATGTAATTTTTCGAGAAGGATTCTGGAAAAAAATGCTGAATTTAAAGATATACTGTGATATACTTTCCTGATAATATAAACACATTTTTCGATTGCACATTCATTGTCAAAAACTAAATTTGAGGATGATAAAATCATTAACTATTAAATTATGAGACTTTTATTGTTTATCGCTCTTACATCAACCATTATACTAATGCAAACTACAGCAACTCAAGGACAAAGGGTATGGAATAATAAACGTTGTGCCGTTGTGTTAACATACGACGATGCCTTAAATGTGCATCTCGATAATGCAATACCTGCGCTGGATGCTGCGGGTTTTAAGGGAACTTTTTACATTATTGCGCAGTCGGAGGTTTTGAGAAAACGCTTGCCTGAATGGCGCAAAGCAGCACTCAACGGCCACGAACTTGGCAACCACTCACTTAGCCATCCTTGCGATGCCAGCAAAGAAGGTCGGTCGTGGGTCAGCCCAGAAACAGACCTAAGCAAATATTCTATTCATCGTACTGTAAATGAAATACGTGTGACCAATACGCTCCTCGAAGCTATCGATGGAAAAACCGAGCGTACGTTTGCTTATCCATGTGGCGACAACATGATTAATGGGGTAAATTATTACAATGAATTAGAGAAAGAATTTGCTGGTGCTCGCGGCGTACAATCAAGTTTTCAACAAAAAGACAACATAAACCTTAACAATATCGATTGTTTTTTCATAAACAACCATTCGGCTGAATACATGATCGACTTGGTCGATAAAGCCATTGAATCGGGATCATTATTAGTTTTCCTTTTTCATGGTGTTGGCGGTGAACACAACATAGATGTATCACTCGATGCTCATAACCAACTCATTAATTATTTAAAGAAAAAGGAAAACGATATTTGGGTAGCTCCCTTGGTCGATGTAGCAAAGTATGTCAAATCCAATGAATAAATACTTTTTTTAAATACTACACAAGCCATGCAAGTTTCAACATGCATGGCTTTTCTTTTTCCATTCAGTATTTCATCATCTTCAATAAAGTTTGTTAAACCAACGTCACAATGCAACGCTAAATAAATTTATCTGTCATTAATGCAAAATTTAAATAGTTATGACAGAATATTATCAACAAGAACGTTATTGAGATGAAAAACCTACTATTAATTATCGTAATTATTACTTTATGCAGCCCTATAGTCAGGGCACAGAATTTAAAACTATCGTATAATAGTTCAATTGTTTACCCCGGAGCTAAAATTGGTTATGAAGCACCATTTATGAGCAAAAACATTGAAAAAGTAAAGAAATCGGGGAAAACAAAAAGCTATGTACGAGAAAATTTGTTCTCGGTGAATGCTGCATTTTATCACCATCAGAACTACCATGATAACGTGTATGTTACAGCAGGTATTTCTTTCAGAAAAATCAGACCAAGTGGATTCTTTTTTGAATTTTCACCTGAATTGGGAGTAAGCCGTACATTTATCGATGGCACAACCTACGCTTTCAATAAGGATAATACCATGGACGTGAAAAAAACCAACGGTTACTTCTACCCTCTTCTTTCTGTTGGTGGTGGTTTGGGCTACGATTTTTCCACAAAAAAAGAACTTCCAATTACAGTATTTACAAAACTGAATTTGCTTACGCTATATCCCTATAATAGTGGCTTCTATTTAAGACCTACTTTTGAATTAGGGATTTCTTATAAATTAAAATAATCTGATTAAACAAATAGCTATGAAACAAATAATTACCCTGATTATCGCCCTCATCTTCCTTTCATCATGCAATAAGGAAGAAATTAACATTTCTAACAATATAAGCGATCATTTTTATGTACAAAACGGGCAAAACTCTTCAATGGTAAGGGTTAAAGGAAATGCAGCCAGTAAAATTTTCCTTCTTTACATTCATGGCGGTCCTGGTGGTGATGGATTGTGCTATCAAAACAAATATGTAATAGATAATATTGAAAGCCGCTATGCTGCTGTTTATTACGATCAGAGAAACGCCGGAGCTTCGCAAGGGGCTTACAACTTGGATGAACTTACGTTGGAGAATATGATCGACGATATTGAAAAACTTATTTATGTGCTTAAACATCGTTACGGAAACGATATCCAGATTTTTATGCTTGCCCACAGTTTTGGCGGCCTCTTGTCGAGTGGTTTTATGACTACAGACGATAACCAACAGTTGCTGAAAGGGTGGATTTATGTAGATGGGGCACACGATTATGCAATGAACGATTCACTTACCCGTTCGCGCTTGCTTGTCCTTGGGAACGAAGAAATTGCGCAAGGCAACAAGGTGGAAAAATGGAAGGAAATTGTTGACTACTGCAATGCTCACCCATCAAATTTCAACTTTAAAGAATCGATAAAATACAACCGAATGGCATGGAAAGCAATGGGTTATCTTGAAGAAAAAACCAGTACCCCATCAAACGACGACGATGATGCCATTTTACAAATGATTCTTGATGACAAAATCCCTCTTACTGCCTATGCCCTTAATATACAGGCGAATTATAAATTTATGAAGAAAATTATTAAAGCCAGTTATTCCAACAATTTATACAAAGTAAACATACCGACAATCGTAATTTACGGGAAAAAAGACCTTGTATGTCCTTCGGAATTGGGCGAAGCACTTTATTCTTCAATCGGTTCAAGCGATAAAGAATTCGTATTATCAGACATTAGCAAGCACTCGCCCATGGACGACGACAGGGAGAATTTTTACAATCATGTTATCCGGTTTATCGAAGCGCATAAAGAATAGAAGGTAATAAACACAATAAAGGGAGACGAAAATGAATTCGCCTCCCTTTAGTATTTGACAACAAACTATATTAAGACATCTTACACATTATTAACCTGAGTTCGACTTTATTTTTGAGTTCAGACCGCTTGTAAACAGTAAGATTCAATGCAAAATCACGCAGGAATAACGGGTTATTTTAAGTGATTTTAAAGCAGAAGATTGCTGTTTACAAGTGGCGGACAATGAGCTTTGCATAAAACACTGTTTTCCTGCATTAAATTTCCTCGATTTAGCCCGTTAATACTCAAAAATTTGCTTTGTAAAACAGCGTTTTATGCCAATCTGAACTTTAAAAATAAAATCGAACTCAGGTTATTAATCTTTTCCAGTCTTGGTAGTGATTAGTATCACGCCACCACCACCCGCAGCACCATAAATAGCAGCTTCCGAATCTTTCAGAAAACTAATGCTTTTCACACTGCAAGGAACAATGTTTGCAATCTGCGATGTAGTTACACCATCAACAACGTAAAGTGGATTAACCTGATTTATCGAATTTATGCCTCTCATTGAAATACTCTGTTCCGAACCAGGAAATACATTTGAAGATCCAACATTTACTCCGGCACATTTTGCACTAATCAAATCAAAAATGTCATTGTATGAACAGAAATCGTCTTGCGAATTAGTCAGGTTGGCATATGCAGTGGTTGCATTCTCCTTCGAAATGTAACCATACCCAACAGCCATCTCTGCATTTTCAGGCTTTGCAATAAACTGCATGTTCACATTTACCGAATTATCGCTTGGCTTTACTTTAACCTTGAGTTTGTAGAATGTTTTTCCACTAAACTCCAACACATCTTTCTGTTCACAAACAACCTGAAAGTTACCCAACGAATCGGATAAAACAGAAGATCCCGTTTTTTTGGCCTTAACAAGAATATTTGAGAGGCGCATATCCTTAAAAACAGAAACAGTTCCGGTAACAACACGTGGTTGTGCCGATAGTGAGAGGGATAAAGCAATTGCAAATAGCAAGCATACGATTGATTTCATGGTGTAATTCTTTAATTTACAGGCTATCTTTCGGTATTTTTTTGACAGCATCAGACTTCTTTTATATTTTGTCGTGCTTCAAATATCTATTCATTCATTGAATCAATACAAATATAATACAAAACACAATGCTTCAATTTTATTTCATCGCTGGTCGGGATATGTCATCAGGGGTGGTTGAAAGATTTCCAGCTGATTTAAAACTCATCTTCGAGATCTATTTGATAGAACTAAATTTCAAAATGACAAAGAACGTTTTAGGCTTAATGAGCCAAATTTGTTTAATCTTTAATAACGTCCCGTCTTTAATGGGACACTAGTGATACGGATTTTCAGTTCACTGCCTGCGCGATGAAAATAACGGTGACAATGATGCCGACATGATTCCAAATTCATCCGACAATTGCATCAACACCTATAATCCCGATCAGGCCGATGCCAACTATGACTGAATTGGAGACGTATATGAATAGGGATAGGAGAAAACAAATTAACCAGCTGGTTCGGATTTAGCTCCGCTAATCTTCGATTACAATCGTTATTTCCCAAATTTAGTAAAATGTTGCATTTAGCGAACTTAATGTTTACTAGCCCTTTTTCGATAGGATTATTGATTTGCATGAGTAGAGAGAATAAGCATGTGAAAGGTGTTAAAAATGTTGCGTTCCTTCGGAACTCGATGGTTACGATACGGTATTTGCCAGCGAATTGAAATCCGTTGTTACAAAATCAGGCATCCTTACAGGATTTGGGTTGTATGAATTAGAATAGTCAACATGAAAGGATTTGTGCGGAAGTCTTGAATTACTGAGGGACTGAATTACTGAGGGACTGAATTGCTGAAGGACTGAATTACTGAGGGACTGAATTACTGAGGGACTGAATTGCTGAAGGACTGAATTGCTGAAGGACTGAATTACTGAAGGACTGAATTACTGAAGGACTGAATTACTGAAGGACTGAATTACTGAGGGACTGAATTACTGAGGGACTGAATTGCTGAGGGACTGAATTACTGAAGGACTGAATTACTGAAGGGCCAATAATAAGCGGAAGGGGTTTACTGGAGCGAGGGATGGTCACCTGCAAAAAAACTTACCTCTCGTTTCCGCCAGGCTAAAACGAGAGGTAAGCAGATTGTTATATGGTCAGATGATGATCAGCGCTTCACGCACTTTTTGCCTTTTTGGATGTAAATACCTGCGGGGAGCCGATCGAAATCCATACCTAAATTGCGACCATAAAGATCGTAATAGGGAGACGGAGCCTGCTTGTTTGAATCGTACATAATGATGTCAACACCTACTGGGTCTTGCGCTCCCAGACCGCGTGCGAAACCGGCATAAGTATGCTTGCGGTACCAGTCGAGGGTCCACAATCCAACAGGAGTGTTTGCACGCCATCCGCTGTTTGCTGGAGAATCGGTAGCACACCACTGGCAGATACCCCACTGTTGGTTAGCGGGAATGATCTCCAGGTATTTCTTAACGATCCATTCGTATAGGTCGGCCATGCGCTGATGCATTTCTTCTGTTACATTGGCTGTTACAACGTCTTTTCCGCTGGCATCAACCATACCCATATCTAATTCACTGATACGAACCCATTTTCCGGTTGCCGCCATGAGTTTAAAGCTGTTTTCAATCGCTCTTTTTTTGCTGTTCTGGGTTGCCTCATTCATATAACACGATATGTGCATCTGTGAGCCGATGCCGTCTATCTTTGTTACACCGTCAGCTTCCCAATATTCTATCCATTTAATCAGCGATTTCAGTTTTCCGTTGTTGTCCCAGTCACTTTCCAGGTTGTAATCATTAACAAACAGTGTCAGTTTACCATCGTCACCCCCATTTGAAGCCATTGAATTGGCATAATGTAGACGAGCCAAACGTACTGCCTGACGAGTATATTCAAGATCACCCATGTGATCCTGCCAGAAGAAATTGCCGTCATCACCATTGGCATGCTGGAGCTCATAAACACCATCACCATTGGAGTCTCCTCCTGAGATAGCCTCGTTGACCACGTCCCACGCCTTCACGTTACCAGCGCAGGCTTCCATAATGCCGCCAATCCATCTATCCATTGCATATACCAGGGTGTCATGCTTTACCTCGGCTGACAATGGGATACTCTGAGGTAGTTGAACGTATACGTAGTCTGAGGTGATTGTAGCGTCAGCTACTGATGCCTCGCCGTAGTGCCTCCATGCAAAAGATGAAACGTCGGTACTATCCAAACTACCGTTAATTACGCGTTCCTCCCCATTTACCTTGAAGCTGATATTGTCGAAACAGTACTTGTTGGCACCGGCAAATTCGTTGAGGTTGAAAGCGATTGTCTGTCCAGTTTCAGCAAATGTTCCGGTCTTGGTTACTGTCTTCCATTCGGATGTGAAGTTTACATCACCAACTGCCTGATAATGTACGTAACTTCCAGGAGTGTTATGTATTTGTGTTGAAGCCTTGGCTACATTGTCAGCGCGTACATCGGCAGAGAACTCGTAGGTATCGCCTTTATTGAAACTGCCCAGCTTAATCCAGAACTGGTTATCCCATGTATTCGTATTCTTTGCCGTGGCATCCATCACTATGCAGCTGCGGGTAGCCTTCTTGCCTTCTGTGGACTTTTCAAACTTGATGTTCTTAATCCAGATATCACCTAGGAAGTCTCCGTTCTGGAAAAGCAGAAAACTGTTATCGACAGTGCTTTCATAATTGATTACCACATCTTTCCAATCAGTCGTAAAGGGTATTTCGGCAGTTGGTCCGCCGCTCCAGTCACCAAGTTTGCTGTGGATAATGCCTGAATCTGATCCTTTTACAGTGATGGTCATTTGGTAGGTCACACCGTTCTCTGTCGGAATGTTATTCATTACTTGGTATTGAACATCCCAAAAGTTGGCGGTCAACTTTGTTGTATGCACCTGAAGACCGTCACCAACAAAAGAGGTAGTAAAGCCATATGTTGCTTTGTCTGATGTCCAGCCGATGCTTTTTTCCTGTGTAAAGTCCTTTGACTTCAACGACATCCACACAGTTGTGTCACTGCCTTCAATAGGCAGCGGAGCCATATCCTTGATTAAGCCGTTTAGATAGCCTGTAGCCTGCTGTGAATGCCATGCCAGCGTATGTCCGTAAATATTTACACCGGCTTTCGATGCAGCATTTACGAAATTGGTAACGGTAGTGAAATTCATTGACCCGTCATTTCTCACACAGCTTGCCATCTTCATTTCATTGCCGGTTACGGTCTCGGTGAAATAGCCATTTACAACAGCCTTAACGGTATTGTTGTTCAGGTAATCGTTGCCACCTACGGCAAGTCCCACTTTGAAGTTAGGATACTTTTCATAGTCAATATATTCCTTTAGTGGCAAATAACCCTTAAGGTATCCGTAATCCGCGGGATTTGTAGGGGTACCAGTCGTGTAGTTCTGCGCACCTGATGTCATTGTGCCGCATGCGGCTAAAGCAAGTAAAATAAATCTGAGTTTCATATTGTTTAAAATATTATTCAAACTAACTAATGCTAGTTTTCAGGTTGTTATTTTCTAATTTGTTCGTCGAATCCAATACGGTTTCTTGCAAATCAGCTCACAAATATAATCAATTTCATCAACGCATTCTCTTTGGGGATGACAGCGAATTACTGAAGGACTGAATAAACTGAAGGACTGAATAAACTGAAGGACTGAATAAACTGAAGGACTGAATAAACTGAAGGACTGAATAAACTGAAGGACTGAGTTACTGAGTTACTGAGTTACTGATTTATTGAGTTATTGAATTACTGAGTTACTGAGTTACTGAAGGACTGAGTTACTGAAGGGTTGGTTTACTGAAGGGCCGATAACACACGAAAGGATTCGTGCAGGAACGAAAGACGAACAAAAAAACACTCATTTCCTTTATGCTCAGAAGAGTGAGTGAAGGATCATGGTTGCCTTTTCTTTTGTGTGGTATTCCTTTTACATTCATTTTTCGTAATTTAATAGCAGTGGGTTGATTTGTTAAGGCATATTAATCGTAATATTGTTGTTAGAAAGTGTTTTTTCTGTAGGCACTTTCATATTCCATTATTTTCGGAAAAATAAAACAGGAGGATGGGTTATGAAACCAATTTTGTTATTTGTGTTGCTCATACTGTCGGGATTGAACTTATTTTCACAAGACAATTCAATGTTGAGATTTTTATTCGTTCCACATCCGCGTTCTGAAGACAGAGTAAACGAAAGTGTTAATCCGAGTATCGAGAAGATTGATTTTTCAAAATTCGACGTGAAAATGCTTGGTGGCGACATAACCTATTCTACCAGTAAAAACAGCGCTACATTAGCCTATTGTGATAAACTTTTCGATCTGAAAAACCCCAACACGCTTTGGGGTTTCGGGAACCACGATGTTCAAAGCGGAAACCGTAACCTTATAAAGCAATTCACAGGCAGAGATAGCTACTATTCGTATCATCGCGATGGGGTAACGTTTGTGGTGCTCGATGCCGAACTTAATGCCGAAGGTTTTCAAAGAACTTTTATTGCGGGTGACCAATTGCAAATGGTTAAAAATGTATGTGATACAATATCTGTCTCAAAATTTTTGATCCTGCTACACTCACGGTTTATATGGATGATTAATAGCGACTACTTTAAGACCCGGCTTACCGATTCAATTGCTGCCAGTTCACGATCGATGGATACCACTAATTTTTATGCCGATATATACCCGTTACTGCAGAAAGTGAAAGCACGCGGAGTTCAGATCAAAGCTTTTGGAGGCGATAAATCGAAGATTAATGTGGCCTATTCACCAGAAGACAGTATAACGTTTTATGCTGCAAGATTAGTGAACGAATTTACCGACAGTGTTAATAATGTAATCGTTATAAATTACAACAGGCCAGAAAACGAAATGAATTGTAACTATGTTACGCTGTCAGATATTGAAAAAATAAATCAGGATTCTGTTTCGGCAATTGATCTGATTAACGAAGCCCGGTTTAAAGTATGGCAGGTTTCCGGTTCAAAGGAGATATGTGTCCAGCTAGAATCGGACAACCCCAACGACTTTTTAATCCGGATCTACTCGTTCGAAGGAAAAATCTGCCATTCTGCCAGCTGTAAAGCAAATGAAATAAAATCAATACAATTACCTGCTACAGGAATCTATTTTGCAAAAGCCGTTGTTGGCAACTCCGTTCTGGTGAAGAAATTTATTTTTAGGTAGAAAATCAGTTTAGAAGGTATGAATAAGCTGGCTCCAACTCCCTCTTATTTCCGTTGCACTCAAACTAATCTTTATTTAGCCTCAACTCGAAGGAAGAAAAATACAACAGCTTTTTTGATAGAATGGCCACTAATGCACGAATATTATTCCGATTGTTATCGGAATAATATTGTCTCTTTGTAATTTACAACAAATTCTTCTTCTCGTTCAAATAGGATACCCGCTAAACGAAGTTCTTATTCCAATGCGTCTTAATAACCTGAGTTCGACTTTATTTTTGAGTTCAGACCGCTTGTAAACAGTAAGATTCAATGCAAAATCACGCAGGAATAACGGGTTATTTTAAGTGATTTTAAAGCAGAACATTGCTGTTTACAAGTGGCGGACAATGAGCTTTGCATAAAACACTGTTTTCCTGCATTAAATTTTCTCGATTTAGCCCGCTAATACTCAAAAATTTGCTTTGTAAAACAGCGTTTTATGCTAATCTGAACTTTAAAAATAAAATCGAACTCAGGTTAATATACAATTTCCAGAAATCACGGACCAAGGTTGTTGTGTACTTCCATGCATATCCCAATAATCTTGTAGCTTTCAGTCTTGGAAATAATATCCGTCATCATAATTCGTGAATTTGTGGCCTTTTAGTTAGTTATGTTACAAAAAAATAAATATATCCACCCGAATATTAAAGTGATCCAGTTTAATTTATGCCCACCAAGCCACAGAAAAGAAAAAGCCCGCTAAATCATTGATTCAGCGGGCTTCTAGCTTTGCACGGGAGGAGCGACTCGAACGCCCGACACTCGGTTTTGGAGACCGATGCTCTACCAACTGAGCTACACCCGTGTGTTTTCGTAAGCGGTTGCAAATATAAAGTAATTATCGTTTCTGCCAAACCTCTGTTTTTAAAAAAAATCTTTTTTTATTTACTTTTTCTGCTAAAAACAGGCAATTCTCTAATTATCTTATTGTTCGATATACAATTTTATCGCTTTACTTTTCAACCTTGCTTTCAGCCAGCTTTCTATGCTGGTTTTTTCTGCCGCGCTTATGCTGTTCTTTTTTGAGGTAAGAACCACTAAATAAATCTTTTCACTGGTTTTTTTGCCGGTATAAAAATATGTGTCGGAAAACGAACACGATTCAATTTCGGGAAAAAGCTGGCTCAATTCCAACAATAACTGTTCACCCATTTGGGGTAGTTGTTGCAAACTATCAATCACTTGCTGTTTTTGTTTAACTTCTGCAGACAACGTGCCAACCTGATTTCTCAAAACATTTTCTACATTATTATCATTGATGGAGAATCCCTGACTGATATCTACCGTAGCCTTTTCTATTTTGAAATCGGCCAATTTTGCGATTATTTCATTTTTCGACGCTTCGGAAAGTGTATTTCCACCATATACAAGTTTTATGGTTCGTTTTGAAGGAATAATCTCGTTTTTAAGCAAATAGCTACCCTCAACATAGGTGAGATTGTTTGTATAATGCTTGGCATTTTCGGCAAAACGTTCATTTTTCACCAAGATATAACCAAAATAAATACTTGGCAATAAGGTAATTAAAATAACAAGTGAAATATAACGATTTAGTTTCTTTTTCTGGGCAGGACTTACATCAGAACGAATTGGAAAATTTAAAAACTGAGAAACCAATACCGACGAAATAGCAATAAAAACCGTATTAATGGTAAACAAATATATTGCCCCAAAGAAAAATGAAGGCTGTCCAGTACCCAAACCATACCCTGCAGTACAAAGCGGTGGCATTAATGCGGTGGCAATAGCAACCCCCGGAATCACATTCCCTTTCAACTTGCTACTTATAGCCACAATCCCGGCGAGTCCACCAAAAAGAGCAATCAGCACATCGTAAATCGTAGGACTTGTACGCGCAAGAAGCTCAGAATGTGCCGTTGATACAGGGCTAATAATAAAATACAGGGTTGAACCAGCCAATCCGGTAAGTACAGCAAAAGTGAAATTTTTAGCGGATTTTTTGAACAATGGAAAATTGTAGGTTGCCAGACTATACCCCATCCCATTAATAGGTCCCATCAGTGGCGAAATAAGCATTGCCCCGATAATCACGGCCGTAGAATTCGTATTCAACCCTACTGATGCAACGATAATGGCAAAAAACAGAATCCAAAGGTTGGTACCTTTGAAAACAATTCCTTTTTCTATTTCACTGTGAATAAAATCGTAATCCTCAATTTCGCTGCGAAGGTCGAGGTAATGGAATATTTTTTCTAAAAAATTCATAACATGCTTTTTTAGTTCATTATCCTAAGATACTGATTTTTTCTAACCTTTCATACGTTGAATTTCTGAAAGTAAAAACATCAGGAGCGTTTCGAGATATCGAATTGAAGAAGGTAATTGTATTTCTCCATCAAAAAACGCATCAATTGGTTGTTAACATCAAACTGGATCTCTCCTACCCTTCTGACCGGTAGAATCTTTGGTGAAGTTCCGGTGATGAATAATGCATCGAACTCGTGAAGCTGTTTCAGGGGTACGGCTGTAAACTTTAATGAAATATTCTCTTTTTCAGCAATTTCAATTACTTTCAGCAATGTTATTCCAGTCAGTACTTTGCTCAACGGACAAGTATAGAGCACTTCATTTTTAACAAAAACCATGTTCGATTTGCTTCCTTCGGTGATATAGCCCTCACGATCGACCAGCAGTACTTCGAAAAGAGTGCTTTCTGTAAGTATCTTGTTCGCAATATTCCTTACCCCCTGTTCAACTTTAGCTTCAGGATTTTGGCGTTCTGCCTTGAGAATTCCAACATCAACACCTGTAATATACTGCTGATCCGAAGGATAACTATGAGGAATGAAATACAGTAAAGTCCGTGGATTTTCATACGGGAACCCGGCAGATTGAGAAAAAATAACCTTAAGCATTACATTTCCGATGAGGAAATTATTCTCTGCTGCCAGAGTCACCATATTGGTAAACAACTGATCCTTGTCAAGTTGTCCTTTTTTCCCAACCAGCTTGCACGAGTTTATTAACCGTTGATAATGATCAAGATAGAAAAGCGGAACGCCATCTACAATTCTCAGGACTTCATACACAACTGTTCCCATTTCAAGCCCTTCATTCCATTGATTTACAGAACAAAGCGTATCATCTAAATAAAATACTTCTCCCTTTAGCATTATAAGCCATTTTCATGCAAAAATAATCGCGAAATTGCGGAAATGTGCACGTCAATTGGCTTTCTGTAACAAAATCTTCCCAGAGAAGCTTTTCCGGTCTGAAGTAATACGGTACAAAATAACAGGAGTGTTTCCAAGAACAGACCGTGGCACAAGCAGTTCGGCGCTTGTTTTTGTGGTGTTTTTGTAAAGTACTCTCCCGGTGACATCATAAAGCACTATTCCGTCAATCGTTTTCCTATCGGAGGATGAGAAAACTATTTCGTCGCCCAAAACTTTGTATGTAAATTGATCTTTAGAAAATTGATTTGATGAAACCGTCGTGTCAGGGGCTGTATCCCAGCCTGCCAAGCGGGCAAACATCCACCATGCAGCAAATGCTTTCCGGTTCCCGTTTAACGACTGGCTGTGCGCGGCACCACAATCATACCAATCGACGTTTTCAGTATGTGAATTTTGCCAATCGATAGCCCAATTCCTCGACTCACCAGTGCTGGTTTGATAATCGCAATTATCGTTGGCATTCAAAACCATATAGTTAACTTTTCCGTCGGGATCATAACTTTCAATATCAGCAAAATCGAAAAGTACTTTTTTATTGCTGCGACAGAATTCGCGAATCCTGTTATTATTCTGATTTAGTTGCCCTTCGGCTCCACTACCATCGAGATGACCGGTCATATAGACAAAACGTACCGAAGGAAATTCCGTTTCCAAATCATTCATCAACGACAAGTAAAGGTCTATTTCCTCGGTCGAAGCCCATGCTGCCTGCCCGCACCACGACCACATAATTACATTAACATCGGAATTATTTTTCAAATAGTTACGAGTTGCCGATGCCCACAAGGTGCGATCAGG